>CEBY01033559.1_pt1 | contig 21029 bp, 19 predicted proteins | sample 554731 | NCBI WGS metagenome assembly CEBY01 (sample SAMEA3182050, study PRJEB8094) | gut metagenome | biome: human; feature: gut; material: Stool; isolation source: human stools | place: Canada | collected 2012-02-22
AAGAAGGTCACGGGCCGTTCGAGCAACTACAAGGGCGACGAGAACATCATCACCAACGGCTCGATGATCGCCGTAGCGGACGGCCAGTGCATGCTCATCGTCGAGCAGGGCAAGGTCGTGGAGGTCTGCGCCGAGCCGGGCGAATTTCTCTACGATTCCTCCACCGAGCCGAGCATCTTCTCGGGCAAGCTCGGCGACGGCATCGGCGACGTTTTCCGCAACATCGGCAAGCGTTTCACCTTCGGCGGCGAAGCGCCCAAGGATCAGCGCGTCTACTACTTCAACACGAAGGAGCTCATCGGCAACAAGTACGGCACGGCGTCTCCCGTTCCGTTCCGCGTGGTCGACCAGCGCGCGGCGATCGACATCGACGTGGGCATCCGCTGCTTCGGCGAGTACAGCTATCATATCGCCAACCCGCTGCTGTTCTACACGAACGTCTGCGGCAACGTGAGCGAGGACTATGACCGCTCGAACCTCGACAGCCAGCTCAAGACCGAGCTGCTCACCGCGCTCCAGCCCGCGTTCGCGAAGATCAGCGAAATGGGCATCCGCTACTCCGCGCTGCCCGGCCACACGGTCGAGCTGGCGGACGCGCTCAACGAGGCGCTGAGCGCCAAGTGGCGCGATCTGCGCGGCATCGAGGTCGTCTCCTTCGGCGTTTCCTCCGTCACGGCGAACGAGGAAGACGAGAAGATGATCAAGGAGATGCAGCGCAACGCGGCGTTTATGGACCCGACCCGCGCGGCGGCGCATCTCGCGGGCGCGACTGGCGACGCGATGAAGACGGCGGCGGCGAACCCGAACGGCGCGGTCGGCGCGTTTATGGGCATGGGCATGGCAGGCGGCATGGCAGGCGCGCAGATGGGCACCCTCTATCAGCAGGGCGCGCAGCAGCAGGCGGCGCAGGCGCAGGCGGCTCCCGCTGCGGCCCCAGCCGTACAGGGCTGGACTTGCAGCTGCGGCCAGACGGGCAACACGGGCAAATTCTGCGCGAACTGCGGCAAGCCCGCCCCCGCTCCGGCGAATGAATGGACCTGCGAGTGCGGCGCGAGGAACACGGGCAAGTTCTGCTCCGAGTGCGGCAAGCCCGCGCCCGCGAGCGAGTGGACGTGCGACTGCGGCACCGTGAACAAGGGCAAGTTCTGCTCCAACTGCGGCAAGCCCAGAGCCTGAGCGATCCACAAACGATAAAACGGTATGATCGGGCCTGCCGCGCTGCGTGGCAGGCTCCTGCCGACCTTATGACAAGTCTGAAAAAGGAGAAAAAAGCATGGCAAATCAGGTGACCAATTACAAGTGTCCCGCCTGCACCGGCCCGCTGCGCTTCGACAGCGCGACCGGCAAGCTCCAATGCGACTTCTGCGGCTCGAGCTACGAGGTCGCGGAGGTCGAAAAGCTCTACGCCGAGAAGGACGCGCAGGCTGCCGGCGCGTTCCGTCAGGCGGAGGAGCAGGCCGCGGCGGACGGCGAATGGGCCTCCGCCTCCGGCAGCGACTGGGGTGCGGACGCGGAAAAGCTGCGCGTCTATTCCTGCCCGAGCTGCGGCGCGGAGCTTATCTGCGACGAGACGACCAGCGCGACCTCCTGCCCCTACTGCGGCAACAACACCATCGTGCCCGGGCAGTTCAGCGGTGCGCTCAAGCCCGACTATGTGCTGCCCTTCAAGTTGGATAAGGCCGCCGCGGTTGCGGCGCTCAAAAAGCACTACGGCGGCAAAAAGCTGCTGCCGAAGGCGTTCTCCAATGAGAACCACATCGAGGAGGTCAAGGGCGTCTACGTCCCCTTCTGGCTCTACGACGGCAGCGCGGAGGTCGATGTCCGCTGCCACGGCACCAAGGTGAGCGGCTACTCCACCGCCCGTGAAAACGTGACCGTCACGAACCATTACGACGTGCGCCGCGCGGGCACGGTGCGGTTCGAGCGCGTGCCGGTGGACGCCTCGAGCAAGATGCCTGACGACCACATGGACGCCATCGAGCCCTTCGACTACAAGGAGCTCAAGCCCTTTTCCACGGCGTATCTGCCCGGCTTCCTCGCCGACAAGTACGACGTTTCCGTGCAGGACTGCGCCGAACGCGCGGACAGCCGCTGCGAAACGAGCGCCGTGGAGCTGATGGAGCAGGACGCCCGCGGCGACTACACCTCCTGCACGGTCGAAAGCCGAAACGTCACGCTCCACCGCGGCAAGGTCCACTACGCGCTCATGCCCGTGTGGCTGCTGAGCACGAAGTGGAACGGCAAGAGCTTTCTCTTCGCCATGAACGGCCAGACCGGCAAGCTCGTCGGCGACCTGCCGCTCGACAAGGGACTGTACTGGAAGCATTTCGCCGCCATCACCGGTCTTTGTATGCTGGGCGTGATGGCTGCCGGACTGCTCCTGAACCTGTAAGGAGGTGGCATGATGATGAAGAAATATGCTTCCCTGCTCTTCGCCCTCGTCCTCGCGCTGTCGCTGAGCGTGTCCGCCGCGGCAGACAGCAGCGGCGTGTACGTCTACGACGACGCGGCCCTGCTCACCTAGGAGGAGTACGATACGCTCAACGAGGCGGCTGCGGCAGTGAGCGAGCAGTACGGCTGCGGCGTGTACGTCGTGACCGTCGACGACATGGCGGACTACATTGACCCCGACGCGGTCACGGAGACCGGTGAGACCGGCATGGCCGCCTTCACCGAATACGCGTGGGACGCGCTCGGGCTTGCCGCCTCCCACGACAGCAACGGCATCATGCTCGCGCTGAGCATGGCCGAGCGCGATTTCCAGATGCTCGCCCACGGCGACACCGCCAACGCCGCCTTCACCGACTACGGCAAGTACATCATGCAGGACGAGTTCCTCGACAATTTCCGTGAGGACGACTGGTACGGCGGCTTCGCGGACTACATCGCCGCGTGCGGCCGCTACCTCGAGGCCAACGCCAACGGCACCCCCATCGACGTGGAGCCGTCCGACGAAACCGAGGAGGAATATGAACCGCTGAGCTTTGGGGATAAGCTCTTCTTTGCCGCCCTCATGGCCTTCCGGTTCGGTCTGCCCCTCGGCCTGATCGTGGCGTTCATCGTCTGCGCGATCTATAAGCGTCAGCTCAAGAGCGTGCGCCGCGCGACCGAGGCCGCGCGCTACACCGTCTCCGGCGGCGCCGAGATCACCGCGCGCGAGGACCGCTTCACCCACACCACCGAGGTGCGCACGCCCATCAAGACGGAGTCCGACGACCACGACAGCGGCCCGAGCTTCTCCGGCGGCACGACCGTCAACTCCGGCGGCTTCTCACACTCCGGCGGAAAATTCTAAATCCCTGAAAGGAAAACATCTCCCATGAAACGAATCCTTTGCGCGCTGCTCAGCGCGCTGCTGCTGCTCACCCTCACTGCCTGCGGCGGGAAAAAGCCGGCGGAGGACCCCTCCGTGCAGCCGCCGGTCGAGCAGCCCGACACCCCCGATACTCCCGATCCCCCTGCGCCGAGCGAGGCGGAGCAGTCGCTCGCCGACCTGCGCGAGACCATCCGCGCCGCGGGCGCGGTGCTCGGCTGTGCCTCTCTCGGCGCGACCTACGGCAACGACGCGCTCGACCTCCACGCGCTGCTGGAGGACAATGGTTACGCCGCGCGCTATCCCTTCCTGCTCGACCTTCCCTCTAAGCTGGCAGTCAGCACCGGCGGCTGGGAGATCTACTGCATCGTCCCCGCCGACGAGGATGTGAGCATCACCGTGAATGAATTCGGCTGGCCGAGCTGGGACGCGGAGGGACCTGTGGCCGGCGAGGTTCTTTGGGAGAGCGGCTCCGGCACTCCGCTGTGCATTGCCGCCAATGTGAGCGATATCATGCCCGACACGCAGATCACCGTCACCGCCGCGGACGGCACAGCCATCATCTACCAGCCCTTTCTCAGCTTACGGGACGGCTCTCTCGCCGTCCCCGAGGACGGCACGGTGTACGACTTCACCGTTTACCCCGAAGGCTTTGTGCGTGAAACAACCGCCTGAGCCGCCAAATCCACAACAGATCGCGAGGTTTTAGCTTGTCTTCCCCCTCCCTGCGCGGCCTCTGGAACGAGTGCCGCGCCACCATGCGCGGCCTGGAGCGCTGGCGCTGCTGCATGGCGTTTTTCTCCAGCGCGTTCCTGGCGTTCGGTCTCTACCACGTCCACTCCGTCTCCGGCATCACCGAGGGCGGCGTGCTCGGCGCGACGCTGCTGCTCGACCATTGGTTTTCCCTCTCTCCTGCCGTCTCCGGCTTTGTGCTGAACCTGCTGTGCTACGGCTGGGGCTGGCGGCTGCTGGGCCGCAGCTTCATTGCCTACTCGCTCATCGCGACCGTGGGCTTCTCGCTGCCCTACAAGCTCTACGAGCTGTTCCCGCCGCTCTGGCCGCAGCTGGCCGAAATGCCGCTGCTCGCCGCCGTGGTCGGCGCGCTGTTCGTCGGCGTCGGCGCGGGACTTTCCGTGCGCGCGGGCGGCGCCTCCGGCGGCGACGACGCACTCGCCATGTGCATCGCGCACGTCACGGGCATGGGCATCCAATGGGCCTATCTCTCCACCGATCTGGTGGTGCTCGGCCTGTCGCTGACCTACATCCCGCTGCGGCGCATCGGCTACTCGCTGCTGACCGTGCTCATTTCGGGCCAGCTCATCGGGCTTGTGCAGAGGCTCCCTCTCCCGTGGGATAAGCCGCGGCCGGAGGCTGCGGAATAACGCAAAAAGGAAGCAGATGCTTTGCATCTGCTTCCTTTTATTCCGCTTGCTTTTTGCCTCAGCCGACGAGGGAGGCGGTATCCATGGCGATCATCAGCTCTTCGTTGGTGGGGATGAGCAGGACCTTGACCTTGGAATCCGTGGCGGAGATCACGCGCTCCTCGCCGCGGACGTTGTTGGCGTCCTCGTCCATCTTCACGCCCATGTACTCCAGACCGGACGCGATCTGCATACGCTCGAGCGCGTCGTTCTCACCGACACCGGCGGTGAAGATGATGGCGTCCACGCCGCCCATGACGGCGGCATACGCGCCGATGAGCTTCTTGACCTCATAGGCGAACTTCTCACGGGCAAGCGCGCAGCGCCCGTTGCCCTTCTCAGCGCCCTCCTCCAGATCGCGGAAGTCGGAGGAAACGCCGGAGATGCCCTCCATACCGGACTTCTTGTTGAGGATGTTCAGCATCTCACCGATGGAGTAGCCGTACTTGTTCATCAGGTACTCCAGAATACCGGCGTCGATGTCGCCCGCGCGGGTGCCCATGGGCAGGCCGGCGAGGGGCGTAAAGCCCATGGAGGTCTCCACGCTCTTGCCGCCGTCCACAGCGGTGACGGAGGAGCCGTTGCCGAGGTGGCAGGAGATGAGCTTCAGGCTCTCGATGGGCTTGCCGAGCATATCGGCGGCGCGGGAGGCCACATACTTGTGGCTGGTGCCGTGGAAGCCGTAGCGGCGGACCTTGTCGTTCTCGTAATACTCATAGGGAATGGCATAGGTGTAGGCCACAGGAGGCATCGTCTGATGGAAGGCGGTGTCGAACACGGCGACCATGGGCACGCCGGGCATGAGCTGCTGGCAGGCCTTGATGCCGATGATGTTGGCGGGATTGTGCAGAGGCGCGAGGGGATTGCACTCCTCGATGGCGGCCATGACCTCGTCGGTGATGACAACGGACTTGGCGAACTTCTCGCCACCGTGGACCACGCGGTGACCGACCGCGTCGATCTCCTTCATGGAGCCGATGACACCGTTCTTCTCGTCCACGAGGGCGTTCAGAACAGCCGCGATGGCTTCGTTGTGGGTGGGCATGGCGACGTCGGCGGCCTTGATGGCCTCCTTGCCCTCGAGCTGGGGCTTGTAGGTGAACTTGCCGTCGATGCCGATGCGCTCGCAAAGGCCCTTGGCGAGCAGCGCGCCGGTGGCGGGATTGAGAAGCTGATACTTCAGGGAAGAGCTTCCTGCGTTGATGACCAGAACATTCATGTTGTTTCCTCCGTTTTCCAGGGGGCGGCGTCTTGCAATGTGCCCCAATTTCAGGTAAGATAGAGATGGGAATTGCGGGAATTTGTCCAACGGACCAATACATACGCCTTTTATTATAGCAAAAATTTCCGTGATGACAACCATAAATTTTTTTGCAGGAGCCAAAATTGTAACCATTTTGAGATGATTTTTATGCGGACTGCTGGTATCATAAGTGAGTATAATCCATTCCATCGCGGCCACGCCTGGCAGATCGGCGAGCTGCGCCGCCGTCTCGGCGCGGAGACCGCCGTCGTCTGCGCCATGAGCGGCAGCTTCGTCCAGCGGGGCGATTTTGCCGTCATGCGGACGCACGCACGCGCGGAGGCCGCCGTGCGCGGCGGCGCCGACCTCGTGCTCGAGCTGCCGCTGCCGTGGGCGATTGCGTCTGCCGAGGGCTTCGCCGCGGGCGGCGTGGGCGTTCTGGCGGCGACCGGCGCGGTGGACACGCTGGTCTTCGGCAGCGAATGCGGCGACACGGAAACGCTGAAGGCCGTGGCGGCGGCGCTCGAATCGGAGTCCTTTGCCGCGTATCTGCGTCAGGGCTTACAGGAGGGCGTCTCCTTCGCCGCAGCGCGCGAAGCCGCCGCACGCAAACTGCTCGGCGAGCGGGCCGCCGTCCTCGCGCAGCCGAACGACATTCTGGGCGTGGAATACTGCAAGGCCATCGCGCGGCAGGCCGCCGCGCTGATGCCGCTGGCGCTGCCGCGAAGGGGCGTCGGGCACGACGGCGGCACAGCGGAGGGCTTCGCCTCCGCGAGCCACATCCGCGAGCTGCTCATAAACGGCGCGTGCGCCGACGAATTTCTCACGCCGGAGAGCGCGGCGATCTGCGCGCGCGAGTGCGCGGCGGGCCGTGCGCCGGTGACGATGGCGAACGCCGAGCGGGCGATCCTCGCCCGTCTGCGTGCGATGCGCGAGGAGGACTTCACCCCCTTCGACGGCGGCGGCGAGGGGCTTTACCACCGCTTCTACGACGCCGTGCAGCGCGAAACGAGCATCGAGGACATTCTCGCCGCGGCGAAGTCCAAGCGCTACGCTTATGCGCGGCTGCGGCGGCTGCTGCTCTCGGCCTTCCTCGGTCTGACGGCGGAGCTGCCCGCGCGTATCCCTTATCTGCGCGTGCTGGCGTGCAATGCGCGCGGGCGCGAGGTGCTCCGATGCATGAAAACGACCGCCGCCGCGCCTGTCCTCACGAGGAGCGCGGACGTGCGGCGGCTGGACGCGGCCGCGCAGCGGCTCTTCGCCCTGACCGCCCGCGCCGAGGAGCAATACGTCCTCGCCTATCCCGACCTCGCCGCGGCGAGGCCCGGCAGCGCATGGACGACCGACCCGGTCATTCTGTGACCTCCCCCCTCTTTCAGAAAGGAGACACCGCATGAAAAAACTGCTTTCCACCCTGCTCGCGCTCTCGCTGGCGCTGTCACTCGGTGCCTGCGCCGTCAAGGTCGATCCGAGCGAGCCCGACGAACCGGCAAAGGACGAGCTGCGCATCGTCTTTACCAAGGAACACCTGACAAAGGAAGTCGAGTACAAGGCCGACGACGGCACAGTGCTGCTCATCGAAAAATACGATCTGCCGCAGCTTGAGGTCCGCACATCGGCCGACGAGGTCTATACGCCGCCGGTCAGCAATGCGGCGGTCGACGTCCCGCAGGAATACGCCGCGGCGCTTGCCTTCAACGCCGAGATGCAGCATGCCGCGGACGCGCTGGACGCCTCCGCGCAGGAGGCGCTGGCAATGGCGCGGGAGCATTACGCCGGCCTCGACGAAGAGCAGCGCGCCTACTGGGCGAACTACGCCGAGGAGCTGATCGTGGACGACATCTGCCAGTTCAGCGGTCTTGTGAGCGTCTGGGGCGGGGGTTACTCCAACTACGGCGGCGCGCACGGCTGGGAGAGCATCCGCGCCTGGAGCTTTGACCTGACGACCGGCGAATTTCTGACGCTCGACGGTCTGGACGCGCAGCCCTCGACCGACAGCGCCCTCGGCGAATCGCTGACGCACACGCTGGCGATGGCGGTTCTGGAGCAGATCGACGCGCAGGGGCTGAGCGAGTATTACTTCGAGGACTACGCCTCCTACATCTTCGACCTTGCCGCCAACGCGAGCTTCTACTTCAACGACAAGGGCATGACCATCGTCTTCGACCCCGCCGTCATCGCACCCTATGCCGCCTCGGCGCAGAAATTCGAGATCCCCTACAGCCGCTTCTACAACGCGCTCGACGCGCACACGCAGTCACTGCTCGATGTGCCGCAGGACGAGATCATCATTGCGGACTATTACACCACCAAAACACTCTGGTCGTGGTTCAACATGACCACCCCGCCCGTGGACAGCGGCGCGCCCGGCATCACGGTGGACGGTCTTCCCCTCGCCCGCGTCACGCTGGGCGACGTGAACACGCTTGACGAGTTGCGCGCGCTGCTGTGCGAGCACGTCAGCGCGGAGCTTGCCGACGAATGGCTCGCCACAGGCCGCTTTGTGGAGTCCGACGGCGCGCTCTACGCGGCGTGGGCGGACCGCGGCAGCGACATCACCATCGACACCGAGAGCTATCTGGTCGCGTGGAACGGCGATGCCGGCGAGATCATGCAGACCATCACCCGTCGGGAATGGAATGACGAAACCGGCGATTTTGTGCCTGTTCCCGGAAGCGAGACTTATTACGGCTACCCCTTTACCACGATGAACCGCCACGCGGTATTCTCCGCGTTCCCCTGCCCCTACTGAAACAGCGCATAAAAAAAGCGGAGACTGTTCGACAGTCTCCGCTTTTTTCTATGCGTTTCAATCGACGTGCTCGCTCGCGCGCATAGCGAGGATGGTGCGCTCGATGAGGGTATCGAGATCCCAGCCGAGCATCTCCGCGCCGCGCTCGATGACCTCGCGCGAGCAGCCGGCGGCAAACTTTTTGTCCTTGTACTTCTTCTTGACGGACTTGACCTCAAGGTCGTCCACGCTCTTGCTCGGGCGCATGAGGGCGACCGCGCCGATCAGACCGGTCAGCTCGTCGGTGGCGAAAAGGACCTTCTCCATCTCGTGCTGCGGCTCGGGCAGGCCGTCGAAATGCAGGCCGTAGCCGTGGCTGGCGGTCGCGCGGATCAGGCGCTCATCCAGTCCCTTTTCCCGCATGATCTCCTGCGATTTGATGCAGTGCTCGTCGGGATACATCTCAAAGTCGAGGTCGTGCAGGAGACCTACGGTCTCCCAGAAGTCGGCCTCGTCGCCGTAGCCCAGCTCTATTGCGTACCAGCGCATCACGTCGCCGACGATCTGGCCGTGCTTGAGATGAAATTCACCCTTGTTGTACTCGTTGAGCAGCTCCCATGCCTGTTCTCTGGTCAATGCCATAACAATGCCTCCTTAGGGATTCTCGTCCGTGAAGTGGACGTGGTTGAAAATGTGGTCGGAGCAGAAGCAGTGATAGCCCGCGCACTTCGAGCAGTAGCGGAACTGCAGCTCCGGATTCGTGACGTCGGTGCGGCCGCAGACCGCACACTTGTGGCGGTAGCCCTGGCTCTGCTGCTCGCGCTGCGTCTGGCGGACGGTGTTGTGGAAGTGCGCCGCCTGCTTGGTCCGCGTCTGCTCCCGCTTGGCAAAGCGCCCCAGCTCCGGTGCGAAGAACACGAAGAAGTTCAGCAGCGCCACGAGCGGCAGCACCACGCCGATCCAATAGCGGGAGACGGCGCAGAAGAAGATGATGTACGCGAAGTAGCACGCGTCCAGAATGGCCATCCACTTGATCTTGACCGGAATGAAGAAGAACAGCAGTACCTGCGCGTCGGGATAGAGCGTGGCGAAGGCGAAGAACATGGCAAGGTTCACATAGGCCGCGCCCGCCACCTGCCAGTCGTACCCGGTGATCAGACTCGTGATGACCGCGCCGAGCGCCGTGAGCAGCACGCCGCTGAGGTAGTAGATGGTGAACTTCGCCGTACCCCACTCGCGCTCGAGCGTCGAGCCGATCCAGTAATAGAAATAGCAGCTCACCAGCAGCCAGAAGGGTCGCGCGTCCGTCGGCAAAAAGCTGAAGGACAGCAGCCGCCAGAGCTGCCCCTGCTTGAGCCCCGCCCAGCTGAAGCTGAGAATGGAGTAAAAGGAGCCTCCGTCAAGTGTGGAGAACAGGGAGAGCAGATAGAAGGCGATGTTGCCGATGACGATGTAGAGCATCAGGTTCGGAATGCCGAAATTCGGATGCAGAACGCAGAAGCGGTCGATGCGGCGGCGAAGTGAGTTCAAGGTCGATCCCTCCGATCGTGAAAATAGCTTATCCTGCATTGTACCCCATAGCAGGGGAAAAATCATGACCAAATTATAAATTCCGCGAAAATTCCCGCCGCGCGGCGGGAATTTTTCGGCTCAGTAGTGATATTTTCTCCGTTTCGCGGCAAGGAGCGAAACGGTGACGAGCAGCGTGAGCGATTCCGCGGCGGTGACGGCGAGCCAGATGCCGTTGATGTCCAGCCACCTCGGCAGCAGCAAGATCGCCGCGACCTGAAACACCAGCGTCCGCAGGAACGAAATGAGCGCGCTGTCCGTGCCATCGTTCAACCCGGTGAAGAACGCCGAGCCGAAGATGTTGAAGCCGAAGACAAGAAACGAGACCGAGTAGATGCGCAGGGCGTTGACCGTCATATCGTGCAGCGCCGCGTCGTAGCCCACAAAGAGGTCGGCGATAGGGCCGGCAAGGGTCACGGAAGCGCCGGTCATGACGAGGCTCACGAGCACGGTGATGATCAGGCTCTTGCGCAGGAGGCTTTTGAGCTCCGCATGGTTTTGTGCGCCGTAGTGGTAGCCGACGACCGGCGTGACGGCGATGGAATAGCCGAAGAAAAATGCCTTGAAGATGAAGTCGACGTACATCAGAACGCCGTAGGCGCTCACGCCGTCCTCCTGCGCGATGGCCATGAGCTGCACGTTGTAGAGGATGCCGACGAGCGAGCCGGAGAGATTGCTGACCATCTCGCTCGAGCCGTTGCAGCAGGCCCGCCAAAGCGCACGCAGGTCAAAGCACGGCCGTCCGAGCCGCAGCGGCGTGTCGTTCTCGCGCAGGAAGTAGGCGAGCGGAATGGCCGCGCCGACCGCCTGCGAAAGGGCGGTGGCGAGCGCCGCACCCGCAAGGCCGAACGGAAGGACATAGACGAGCAGGAAGTCGAGCACCACGTTCGTCAAGCCCGCGAACACCGTCACCTTCAGCCCGAAGCCCGGCTTTTCCGCCGTGGCAAGGAAGCTCTGGAAGCTGTTTTGCAGCATGAAGAGCGGCAGCGAGACGAGCAGGATGCGCCCGTAGAGCACGCAGTCGTCGATGGTCAGCTCCGTCGCGCCGACGGCATAGGAGATCGGTCGGATGAACACGAAGAAGACCGCGGCGAGCACCGCGCCGCCGACCGCCAGGATCGCGACGAGCATCGAGAAGATGCCGTTCGCCTCCTTCGTCTTCCCCTCGCCGAGGGTCTTGGCGATGAGGGCGCTGCCGCCGGTGCCGACCATGAAGCCGAAGGCGGAGAGCGCCATGAGCACGGGGAAGATGAGGTTGAGCGCGGCGAAGGCGTTCTTGCCCACGCAGTTGGAGACAAAGAAGCCGTCCACGATGCTGTAGACCGAGGTGACGATCATCATGACGATGCTGGGCATCGTGAAGCGCAGAAGCTTTTGGTAGGTAAAATGATCGGAAAGCGTGATCCGCAAGGCGTTCTGCCTCCTTTCTGTCCGGCTTTTGCGGCAGTTAACTGAAGAAATCTCCGTTGAACTCCCGCAGGAGAAGACTCTGATAATCGCGGACACACAGCACCACGTCGGGTTGATAGGCCGCGATGTAGTCGCTCAGGCTCTGCACCGTGTAGTGGCGCAGGTCGACCGAGCGCAGCTCGTTGAAGCTGTAGTAGGCAAGGCACTCCACCGGATTGGTGAAGCTGTCGCCGAAGATCAGGGCGTTGGGAAGCTCGGGGCGGTCGGTTCGGATGACCGTCTCAGCGATGTCGCCGCCCATGTAGAGGCCGTAGGTCAGCGGCTCGGCGTCGCTGCCCGGAAGCGCGTAGACCGTGGCCTCCGCCGCCGCGCCGTTATCGAAGCGGGTAAAGGGGATGTCCTCGGCGAACGAGGCCGTGAGGAGCTTTTCATCGCTGCCGCGCAGGCCGAGCAGCTTGCGCGTGCGCGAGCCCATGTAGGGATTGGGCAGCGCGGAGAAGGTCACGTCCGTCCCCTCCTCGGGAACGCGGAGCGCGCAGCCGTCCGCCGCGAGCCGTTCCGCCGCCGCACGGTAGGTCACATACGCGCCGCGCAGGCCGTAGTGGTTGTCCACCTTTGAGCTGAACTCCGGCAGATGGCCCTCGGCATCAAAGATCTCGCCCATGTCCACATAGGCGATGCCCCGCGCCTCCATGGCCTCGCGGAGCGCCGCGCGTTCCGCGGCGGTGTAGGCAGCGCGGTTTTCGAGGTAGGCGGGATATGCGTCCTCGTAGTAGGCGTACTGGCAGGGCACGGCGAGATAGCAGTAGTATCCCCCGTAGGCCTCGATCTGATCGCGCAGCGCGGCGTTGTCCGCCGCCACGGTGTCGGCCTCGCGCACGATATCCTCGGCGGTGTCGGGCATGGTGTAGAGCTCCTCGAGCAGCGCGTCGGGCGTGACGACGACCTCGTTCACCACAGGACGGTGAAAAAGATTCAGGTCGCACCAGGTCACCGCGCGGAGCGCGGCGGTGCGCCAGGCGGCGTAGTCGCAGAACATGGTCTCCAGCTCGCCGAAGACCTTACCGTTTGCGACGCTCTCGACGCTGATCTCGGGGAAGGCGGAGAGGTTGCGGTTCTCGTAGTAGGAGTAGCGCTCCTTCGGCAGCAGGATGGTCGCGGCCATCAGGACCAGGAGCGTGCCGGAAAAGAGCAGGGTCATCACCCACTCGCTGAATTTTTTCATAGCGGCGCCTCCTCTCAGAACCGGAAGTAGATGAAGGGATTGAACGAGCCCGTGACGAGCTTGCAGTACGAGCACGCCAGCAGCGTCATCGCCGCGAGCTTCGGCCCCCACGTCAGCACGGCGCGGGCGGGCGCGGCGTCCCGCTTTTGAAGCGCCGTCTCCAGCCATTGCTTCACCGGCAGCGCGGCGATGCAGCAGCACAGCAGCTCCGGCCAGAACTCCAGCGCGTAATAGACGACGCGGCTGCCGCACCACACGCCGCTGCTGCCGAACATGGCGGCGAAGTAAGCCGCCGCAGCGGTGAGCGTCTCGGCGCGGAAGAGCACCCAGCTGAATACGACCAGCACCATCGCGTAGGCGTGGCGCACGAGCGACGGCAGACGCTCCAGAGCCTTGCCCCAAAGGAACTTTTCCCCCACAAGCAGCACAAAGAACCAAAGTCCCCAGGCGATGAAATTCCAGCTCGCGCCGTGCCACATTCCGGTCAGGAACCAGACGACGAAGAGGTTCCACACATTGCGCGCCCTCGAGCAGCGGTTGCCGCCGAGCGGGATATACACATAGTCGCGGAACCAGGTGGAGAGCGAAATATGCCAGCGCCGCCAGAACTCCGTGACGCTCCGCGCGACATAGGGGTAATTGAAATTCTCCAAAAAGTGGAAGCCGAACATTCGCCCGAGGCCGATGGCCATATCGGAATAGGCGGAGAAATCGAAGTAGATCTGGAAGGTGTACGCCACCGCGCCCAGCCACGCGAAGAGCACCGAGGGCATAACGGCGGCAAAGGCCGCATCCGCGATCCGCGCCACGGCGTTCGCCAGCAGCATCTTTTTGCCGAGGCCGAAGAGAAAGCGCACCGCGCCGGCGGAGAATTCGGAGACGGACTCATGCCGCTCGTCGATCTCCTCCGCGACGGTGGTGTAGCGCACGATGGGACCGGCGACGAGCTGCGGAAAGAAGGCGATGTAAAGCGCGAGCTTGAGCGGGTCGCGCTGCACCGCGGCGTCGCCGCGGTACACGTCGATGACGTAGCTCAGGCCCTGAAAGGTGAAGAAGGAGATGCCGATGGGCAGCGTCACCTGCGGCACCGGAACGACCGGCAGCAGAGCGTGGAGCATCTCGCCGAAGAAACCCGCGTACTTGAACCAGCCCAGCAGCGCAAGCCCCAGCACCACGGCAAGCGTCATGCCGAGCCGCCGCGTCCCCGCGCGGTGCGCCGGCCCCGCCAGCAGCCCGCCGACGTAGTTGATGACAATGGAGAGCAGCATGAGCAACAGAAATTTCGGCCCGCCGCAGGCATAAAACGCCAGCGAAAAGGCCAGCAGGATAAGGTTTCTCAGATAGCGGCAGCGCCGCGGCACAAGGAAATACAGGACAAGCAGGCACGGCAGGAAAAAGATCAGAAAGCTGGCGCTGCTGAATACCATGACACTCTCTCCCCTCTTGAAAATGAGCAAAAAAAATCCGGTCTCTTTTTTGACCGGACGCATCCGACATCTTCTCGACCGCTGCGGCTGCGGCCGCAGGTCCTCCGATGACTCTCGCATTTCTTGCTGTGGCTATTGTAGCATAAGAAAGGGCAAAGTCAAGCATTTGCACAAATTCTTGAAATATCTGTTGACATCACATGGGAATCCGGGTAGAATAATTTCAGCAAATACCAGACAAGTTCATACTTCATCAAGAGTGGTGGAGGGAACGGCCCGATGATACCACGGCAACCTGCAGCGCAAGGTGCCAAATCCGTCGAACGAATCGAAAGATGAGGGAAAGCAAAAAGTTTTCGCACTCGACCGATTCGGCCGAGCGCTTTTTTTGTGCTCCCGCGAGAAAAGAAAGGAAAGAAGAATCATGGCAAAGCGTTTATTCACCTCCGAGTCCGTCACCGAAGGGCATCCCGACAAGATCTGCGACCAGATCTCCGACGCGGTGCTCGACGCCATTCTGGAAAAGGACCCCAACGGCCGCGTCGCCTGCGAGACGACCGTCTCCACCGGCCTTGTCCACATCATGGGCGAGATCACGACGAGCTGCTACGTCGATATTCCCAAGATCGCGCGTGAGGTCATCCGCTCGATCGGCTACGACCGCGCGAAATACGGCTTCGACTGCGACACCTGCGGCATCATCACCAACATCGACGAGCAGAGCGGCGACATCGCCATGGGCGTCGATAACTCCTATGAAAACAAGGAAAGCGGCGCGAGCGACCTCGACAACGGCGCGGGTGACCAGGGCATGATGTTCGGCTACGCCTGCGACGAAACGCCGGAGCTGATGCCTCTGGCCATCTCACTCTCGCACAAGATGTCCAAGCGCCTGACCGAGGTGCGCAAGCAGGGTCTTGTGGACTATCTGCGTCCCGACGGCAAGACGCAGGTCACAGTCGAATACGACGAGGCCGGCAAGCCCAAGCGCATCGACACCGTGGTCGTCTCCACGCAGCACGCGCCCGAGGCGGAGCTGGAGACCATCCGCCGCGATATGATCGAGCTGGTCATCAAGCCCACCATCCCCGCGGGCCTTCTCGACGGCGAAACGAAAATTTATGTCAACCCAACCGGCCGCTTCGTCATCGGCGGCCCGCAGGGCGACAGCGGTCTGACGGGCCGCAAGATCATCGTCGATACCTACGGCGGCAGCGCCCCGCACGGCGGCGGCTGCTTCTCCGGCAAGGACCCGACGAAGGTGGACCGCTCCGCCGCCTACGCCGCGCGCTGGATCGCCAAGAACATCGTGGCTGCCGGTCTTGCGTCGAAGTGCCAGGTGCAGCTCGCCTACGCCATCGGCGTGGCGCATCCCGTGAGCGTGCTCGTCGAGACCTTCGGCACCGGCACAGTCGCCGATACGAAGCTCGAGGAGGCCGTCGAGAAGGTCTTTGACCTGCGCCCGACCGCCATCATCCGCGACCTTGACCTGCGCCGCCCGATCTACCGTCAGCTCGCCGCCTACGGTCACATGGGCCGCGAGGAGCTGGGCGTCGCGTGGGAAAAGTGCGACCGCGTGGAGGCACTCCGCGCCGCGCTGTAAGCCTCGCGCACAAGAAAATACCGTTTCCCGAAGGGTTCCGCCGCGTACACGGCGGGACCCTTTTGCGTCCTCGCGCATAGACTGAAACGCAGGCGTATCGTCTGCGCTTCGGCGGCACACCGCCGAAAAATCAAGGAGGGTGATCGCTATCAATCGTTATCAGGGTAATTGCGGCAGCAGCTGCGGCTGCGACCAGCAGTGCTGCCCGCGTCCGTTCCCGCCTCCCCCGCCGCCTCCGTATCCGCCCTACGGCGTGATCGGGCCGACCGGTCCGCAGGGCGTGCAGGGCATTCAGGGCGTTCCCGGTCCCATCGGTCCCACGGGGCCGCAGGGCGTGCAGGGTCTGCAAGGCCCGCAAGGTCCTGCCGGTCCGGCGGGCGCGCAGGGAGCACAGGGTCCCACGGGTCCTGCCGGACCGCAGGGTCCGCAGGGCGCACAGGGGGCGCAGGGTCCCGCCGGCGCGACCGGCGCGGTCGGTGCTGCTGGCCCCGCTGGTGCTGTCGGTCCTGCCGGTCCCATCGGACCCACCGGGCCTACCGGCCCGCAGGGTCCTGTCGGTGCTGACGGTCCGCAGGGGCCTGTCGGCCCCACCGGCCCTGCGGCGACGATCAGTCCCGCGGCGGCGGTCGCAGACACCACCGATCCCGGCAACACAGCGGCTCAGCTCAACGCGCTGCTCGCCAGTCTGCGCGCGGCAGGTCTGCTCGCCACCTGAGAGAAGAAAAGCAACGCGGCGCGGGATCCCCGCGCCGCCTACATAGCATGGGAGGGATATTCGCTTTGAAGGTATGCGTTTACGCCATCTGCAAAAATGAGTCGCAGTTCGTTGACCGCTTCATGGACTCAATGTCCGAGGCCGACTATGTCTGCGTACTCGACACCGGCTCAAGCGACGACACCGTAAAAAAGCTCCGCGCACGTGGAGCCATCGTGGGCGAGACGGTCGTCTCGCCGTGGCGCTTCGACACGGCGCGGAACGAGTCGCTGGGGCTCATTCCCGCCGACGCGGACATCTGCTGCGCCATCGATCTCGACGAGCAGTTCCACCCCGGCTGGCGCGCCGCGCTGGAGCGCGCATGGCAGCCGGACACCACCCGCGCCCGCTACCGCTACACCTGGAGCTTCCGCCCCGACGGCAGCGAGGGCATGGTGTTCTGGGCGGATAAAATTCACAAAAACGGCTGCTACCGCTGGGCAAGTCCGGTGCATGAGACGCTTGCCTACACCGGCGAGGGCGCGGAGCGCTTCGTGGACGCGGCCGGCGTGCAGCTCGACCATCACCCCGACGAAACGAAGTCCCGCGGGCAATACCTGCCGCTGCTGGAGCTGGCCGTGCGGGAGGACCCTCAGAACGACCGAAACTGCCACTACCTCGGGCGGGAGTATATGTTCCGCGGCGAGTGGCAGAAGGCCATTGAAACGCTCGCGCGGCACCTGACGCTGCCCTCCGCCGTCTGGGCGGACGAACGCTGCGCGTCGATGCGCTACATCGCCCGCTGCCTGCGCGCGCTTGAACAGGACGATTCGGCGGAGCGCTGGCTGCACCGCGCCGTCGCGGAGGCGCCGCACCTGCGCGAGCCGTACATGGACTACGCGCAGCTCCTCTACACGCAGGAGCGCTGGTACGGGCTGGTCGATGTGCTGCGCGCCGCGCTTGCCATCACGGAGCGCCCGCGCACCTACATCTGCGAGGCGGACGCTTGGGGGAGCCTCCCCTACGACCTGCTCTCGCTGGCGTATGCCCATCTCGGCGACGCGGAAAACGCCGCCGATGCCTGCCGGAATGCCGTCGAGCGCTCGCCGCAGGAGGCGCGGCTGCGGAAGAATCTTGCCATCTTTGAGCAAATGCGCGAGCGGTGACGCTCGCGCATTTCTTCGTTCTGTCTATTCCGTCTTTTTGTCCGCCGCAGACCCGCTGTTCGGGTACTGCTTGGCGGAATAGGGATTTTTGTTCTCCCGCGGCTCGTCGCGGCGGCTGCCGCAGTCGCTTGCCCAGCCGATGACAAGCATCCAAACGATCAGCCCGCCGATCCACAGCGCGAGCGCGAGCCCCGCCCACCAGAGCGGCCAGCCGCGCCACCGGTGCAGCGCAAATAAAAGCGCCGCAGGGATGACGCCCTCCCAATTCAGCAGCAGATTGAGCAGCAGACAGAGGAAAAATCCGCCGCTACGGCGGGTCCTTCGCATGGCTCACACTCCCTTCACGCGGATGCGGCAGGCTTCGCTTTACAGATCCTCGCCGCAGTTGGGACAGCAGCTCGGCATCATGCCGCAGACATTGTAAAGCCCGTACCCGCAGTGCGGGCAGCGGTAAAAGAGAAACATTTGAATAAGCGACACAGCGAGCACAGCTCCCGCTATCTTCGTGCTGAAAAAGCTGACCGCAATGGTCAGCACAAAGCCGACGATCAGTGCCTCAAGGCTCCGCTTGTGCTTCATGACTGTTTCATCCTTTCTTTCTCTCCTCGCGTATTGTGAGATCATTTTGATTTTACCACATCCGTCCGCTCCTTGCAAGCGCGGCCCTTGCTTTTTCCCGCGCGGTATGATACATTGTATTCACTTTTGAAATTTGGGAGCATCACGATGGAGCTTTGCGATTATTACCTCAAGTATATGAACGCGCTGTGCGAGGGTACGCTTGCCGCGCCCGAGGGCATCGCCCTCAGCGGCGAAACGCCCGAGGAGCGCGCGATGAGCCTGCAGGCCGCGCTGAAAAACGTCAGCGTGCCGGACTTCGTGCGCCGCTGCGCCCGCGCAGCGGGCGACGCGCTGCCGGACGGCCTGTTAGACGGCTTCCATGAGGAGGACTTTGCCCGCGCGCTCTTCGCGCGCATGGCGCTCGGCGGCGCGCCGCAGCCGGAGGAGCCGCCCGCTCCCGCCGGGGAGGCGGACGAGCCGGCCCCCGATCCCGACGCGGGCAAGCACGCCTTCGAGGTGTTCTGCGACTGCCTGATGCTCGACGAAAACCTCATCGCCTACCTCATCGACGTGCTCAAGGCGAACGACCGCGCGGGCTTCTACAAGCTCTCGCAGGTCACGACGCATCTCGACCTCGACCCCGATGAATTTCTCTACTGGCTCGCCCACCGCGAGGACTACGCCGAGACGGACGAGGAACGCGCCTGCGCCGTCATTTTGGACGCCTGCCTCGACCGTCTGCGCGCGGAGGGGCAGATGGACGTCGCGGCGGCGCTGCTCTCCGGCGACCGCATGACCTTCGACGCCCTGCGCTGCGAGGCCCCCGAGCTGCGCCAGCTCCCCGTCGCGACCTATGTGTGGTTCGAGAAAAACTACCTCGACCGCGACTACCCGCTGCGCTTCGTCCTCAGGTGCAACGGCGTGCAGTTTCCCGATACATTGAAAAAGGAGCCTTGATATGACAGCGGCTGAAATTTATAAGGCCCTCGGCGTGAGCGGGGAGGTCCTCGCCTACGGCGAAAACATACTCGAAACGCTCCGCCCCCGCTTCGCGGAGATCGACGCGCGCGCGGAGATCAATCAGGCGAAGGTGCTCGCCGCGATGCAGAAGAACCGCGTCAACGCCACGCACTTCGCCGCCTCGACCGGCTACGGCTACGACGACGAGGGCCGCGACAATTTAGAGCGCGTCTACGCCGACGCCTTCCACACCGAGGCCGCGCTGGTTCGCCCGCAGATCACCTGCGGCACCCACGCGCTCGCCGTCGCGCTGAGCGCGAACCTGCTGCCCGGCGACGAGCTGCTCGCCATCTCCGGCAAGCCCTACGATACGCTCGAGGAGGTCATCGGCATCCGCCCCTCGCCCTGCTCGCTCGCCGAATACGGCGTAAGCTACCGGCAGGTCGATCTGCTCGACGACGGCAGCTTTGATCTTCCCGCCATCCGCGCCGCCATCTCGGCGAAAACGAAGCTCATCCACATCCAGCGCTCCAAGGGCTACCAGCCGCGTCCGACGCTCTCGGTCGCGCAGATCGGCGAGGCCATCGCTGTCTGCCGCGCGGTCAAGCCCGATGTGACGATCATGGTCGATAACTGCTACGGCGAGTTCGTCGAGACGGTCGAGCCGAGCGACGTCGGCGCGGACATGATCGTCGGCAGCCTCATCAAGAACCCCGGCGGCGGTCTTGCGCCCATCGGCGGCTACATCGCCGGTACGCAAAAGTGCGTGGACCGCTGTGCCTACCGTCTCTCCGCGCCCGGACTGGGACAGGAGGTCGGCGCGAACCTCGGGCTGATGCCCTCGCTCTATCAGGGCTTCTTCCTCGCGCCGAACGTCGTCTCCGGCGCGGTCAAGGGCGCGGTGTTCACCGCCGCCGTGTACGAGTCCCTCGGCTTCCGCGTCGTTCCCGCCGCAAGCGAGGAGCGGCACGACATCATCCAATGCGTCGAGCTGAAAAGCCCCGAGGGGATGCTCGCCTTCTGCAAGGGCATCCAGTCCGCCGCACCGGTGGACAGCTATGTGGACCCCGTCCCCGGCGATATGCCCGGCTACGATTCGCAGGTCATCATGGCGGCGGGCGCGTTCGTGCAGGGCAGCTCCATCGAGCTTTCCGCCGACGGCCCCATCCGTCCGCCCTACGCGGTTTACTACCAGGGCGGCCTGACCTGGTACCACGCCAAGCTCGGCGTGCTGCTCTCGCTGCAAAAAATGCTTGACGCAGGGCTGGTCACACTGCCCTGACTCTATTTGTTAGGAGGGTCTTGCTATGCTGATCCGAAGGACTCCCCTCACCAACCGTCATTTCCGGCGCAGACCCCCGCCGGAGACTGTCCGTTTTTTGATCTCAAAATACTGACAGACCGGCTATAATTTGTCAAGCCGAAATCTCATTTGGGATGTAAGGCGTATAGGCCTTGTTGTCCCGCATAACGGCGTAAATGATGGAGACCATCTTCCTACAGGCGTGGCCAACGGACGCCATGTAGGGCTTCCCTTCATCCCGTTTTTTCTGAAAATAAAGCTTTAACGCCGGATCGTGGAGCACCGCCGATGAAGCCGCCAGCCAAATGGCGTGCCGCAAATAAGGCGACCCTCGTTTGGACATACGGTTTCTGACGCCGTTGTATTCGCCAGACTGCCGCATGGTTGGATCGATCCCCGCGTA
>CEBY01040538.1_pt1 | contig 20966 bp, 20 predicted proteins | sample 554731 | NCBI WGS metagenome assembly CEBY01 (sample SAMEA3182050, study PRJEB8094) | gut metagenome | biome: human; feature: gut; material: Stool; isolation source: human stools | place: Canada | collected 2012-02-22
GGTATTCCTTAGGGCAATACCGCACAGAAAAAAGTGCCAGATACCGCCAAGTGTGATATAATAAACTTATGGATAAACAGATGACGATTTCCGCATTCAGTGACGAATTGGCACAGGTGCGGACGAAGAAAAAGGAATTTCTCAGTCAGATTGAACGGATCGTCCCGTGGAAGGAATGGCTTGCCATGATTCAGCCGTGCTATTACAAAGGAGAGCGCGGCAACAAACCCTATCCGCTGGAGATCATGCTCCGACTGTATCTGCTGCAAAACCTCTATGACCTGAGTGATGAGGCCACAGTGGCAGAAGCCATCGACAGCCGCGCATTTTCGGAGTTCTGCGGTGTCGATTCCAGCAACCAGGTTCCGGACGGGGATACCCTTGGCCGGTTCCGGAACTTGCTGATCAAGAACGGACTGCAGGAAAAGCTGTTCGCTCAGGTGGTAGCTGCGCTCATGGAACGTGGCCTCATTCTGAAAAAGGGCACCATTGTAGATTCCACCATCATTTCCGCCCCCTCTTCTACCAAGAATAAGGAAAAGAAACGGGATCCGGATGCCCATCAGGTCAAGAAGGGCAACACCTGGCACTTTGGGTACAAAGCACATATCGGCGTGGACAAGGACAGCGGACTGGTTCACACAGTGGAAGCCACACCGGCAAATGTCCACGACGTTGCGGAAGTGCCGAAATTGTTGACGGGAGAGGAAGAAACAGTCTATGGAGACAGCGGTTATCTCGGCGCAGGTAAGCGCGAAGATGCCGTAGTCCGAAACAAAGCTGGCCGGAAAATCAAGTACAAGATCAATCGTCGTCCATCGCAGATGAAGAAACTGAGCAAAAGCGGACAGTACGCAGCAAAGAAAGCGGAACGGGCGAAATCTTCCGTCCGGGCAAAAGTAGAGCATGTATTCGGTGTCGTTAAGAAGCAGCTGCGTTTTCGAAAAACACGATACCGAGGGCTTGAAAAGCAGAAAGCCAAATTCAATATCATGTTTGCGTTAGCAAATCTGATTCTGGCTGACAGACCCTGTCTGGCAGCTTGAGTTAGTGCGCCTTTGCGGACAAAAACTTCAGAGGTTATCCACAGTTTTTACTTGGCACCTGTTGTATAATGCGGATTGTGGCATTTATGCGGTATTGCCTTAGGTTCATTTGCTATTCTCCTCTCTACGATACATGACAGTGGATCTGCGGCGGATGTTGCCCCAATGACCACCTCCTCCAAAAATGCACCCTTACTATATTCATCTCTTGACAGTGTCGATTTGTGACAAGTAGTTCGATTTTTTCTGCGATTTTTTGTGACGCATGCCATTCATTTCTCTGCACCGTAATGATCATCGGTACAGATGCACTCCTATTGTTTTCGCATGGGGAAAATGTAAAAATATCATGCGCATTATATCTATAAGAGCGATAAACGCCTTGATAGTCGATTTATTGTACGAATGACTCCCTGTATAATATGCGTATAGGCAGAATAGTACCGTGGCGCGTATTACAGGAGACGCTGAAGTATGATTGATTATCAGGAAATCGGAAACAACATTAAAATATGTCGAATCCGCTGCAATCTCAAGCAGGCTGAACTTGCCGAAATGGTCGGTGTTACATCCCAGCACATCAGCCACGTTGAGAGGTGTCAAACGAAGCCGAGCCTGACATTACTGGTGGATATATCGACAGCACTGCGCGTTGATCTTTACACTCTGCTTGGAAGCAACATTCCGGTTCATCCGGACGTCAGTATTTCTGTTGAATTTGCAAGCATGTTGAAAGATGCCGCGCCGGAGCAGGTCAAATTGTGCCTGTCTGTGTGCAAAACGATTATGGAGCATGGCGAGAGCCACCAGTTCAAATAAATCAGCTGCCGGCTATTGATTGCATGGCAGCTGATTTTTTGGTGAGATTTTGCGAAGGAAGGGATTGTATGGATAAGCAGCAGCGAGAGTACATCCATCATTTGATGCTTCAATACTCTGATGCCATGGTCCGGCTTACATATCGTCGCGTAGGGGACTGGCATCTTGCGGAGGACTTGGTGCAGGAGACCTTTCTGACAGCGTGCTGTAAGTCGGAACGGGTATGCGGTCACAAGAAACCGGTGGCGTGGCTCTTTGAGACATTGAACAATTTGACCTTGCGCGAAAGCCGCCGCTTTTATCATACAGAGGTTTCGATTGAAGATATCGCTGAAAGCTATGAACTCACGGAACTTCCAATGGCCTGTCATATTCCGATGGGGCTAAGCGGATCGGAGCAGGAGATCATCCTGCTTCGCATCGATAAAGGCTATTCATTTCTGGAACTCGCAGAGCATTTTGGAATCAGTGAAATGGCATGCCGTCAGCGATTATCCAGAGCGCTCCGCAAGTGCAGAACACTACTGGAGGATCCTCTTGGCAGCACGCCAAAATAATTATCAAATTATTGTCACAAAACCGATACTTCAGGAGATGAACTAGTAAAGGGGGTAATGAAATGTTGGGTAGCCAGCATCCCGATAAATCTGCTGTCGGGAGAAAGCGAACAGATTCTGCTTCCGCGTCCATCACGGAAAAATCTAACTTGCAGCTTCTGAATGAAGTAGAAGCAATGCTAAGTGTACCTGCGGAGGAGATGGATACGGACAGGATTGAGGAATATCTGTCACTATTGCAAAAAAGGGCACCAGTCGCAGAGCATTATGACCCGGAAGAAAAATGGGCAAAACTCGAAGAATCCCATCCATTGATTTTTGAAGAAGAAACGAGTTCCTGCAAGTCTGATCTTGCGGCAGAAACAAAGAATCGACATGGGAACCGAACTCGTCGATCCTTTTCCCGCGTTTTCCGTGCGGCAGCTATTGCCGCAGCCGCGGCATTTTGCTTTATAATAACCGCCAGCGCTATGGGATTCCAACCTGTTCAGGCTGTCCTGCGATGGGCCGAAGGAATCATTCAGATCTATACCAATCCTTCCGGCATCATGGAATTGCCTGACGACGATCCCAGCGAGTATCATTCCCTGTATGAGGCTCTGGCGGCAAACGGGATCAGTACAGAAGGTCTGCCCACATGGGTGCCGAGAGATTATGCGGTTTCGGCTATTGCAGTTAAGTTGTCAGATGGTGTGCTTAAATGTTCTGCCATTTATGATTCGACCCGCGGAGGTTTAGTGATTCGCGTAATAGAGCATACGATGGCACTATCAACCGAAGCGAAAGAGCTTGATTCAGTGGGAAGTGTTTATACGCACAATCAAACCGAATACTACATTTTGATGGACGACGGAGTGACAAAAGCAGGATGGCAAGATGGAATGCTATCTTATGTAATCAGTGGACAGATATCCGAGGACGAGATTAAAGAGATGATCGACTCAATTCAATAAAATCATATGAGGAGAATGACTATGAAGAGAAGCCTCTTTTCCCTTTTTTTGATGCTTATTATGATGTTCAGCGTAGGCATGACTGCATCCGCCGTATATCGTCCGGAAACCGGAATGCCCACAATAAACGGCACCCGCTCCAGCGCCTATTTGGACGGTTACAGTGTTGGAATCGAAGCGAGAGGGAATGGTAAGATTGCGGTAGCCATGACAGTCGAGGCCCGCAGCAAAATGGAAAAGCTCGGTGTGCACGAAGTGGAAATCGAGCAGAAAGTGAACGGTAATTGGCGTTACTATGATTCTCAGTATGGCGCCGAACACCCCGAATTCTATGATTACAATACATGGGATTATGTTGGAACAACCTACTTTCAAGGAACACCCGGTGTCAGCTACCGCGTAACGCTGACAGTCTATGCGCGAAACAGCAAAGGCTCAGACACAGGGTATATCACTTCCTATACTGTGGTTTGCAGGTAAATACTAAGTATACTAAAGAAGCAGGAAGCCTCTGCCACGGTAGAGGCTTCCTGCTTGTTAACTTTATGACCGCGTTATCGGACATTCAGCCTTGCTTTTCTCCCTGGGCGCGGACACCGAAGCCGTTGACCTCGATTTCCTCTTCGACGGGGATCGTCAGATATTTGCGCCCATCGATCACACGAGTCTCCAGCAGATAACTCTGCTCGGGCGCGACAAAGATAGTCGCGTTGGCCGTTTTTACCTCAAAACGGCCACTGTCGATCAGATTCAACGGGTTTAAGGTAACGCCAGCGCCAAAGCGCTCATTACAGCAGCTTTGGAACGCTTCGGCTTTTTCTTCACTGATCGCGGCATCCACCAGAATGGCGGCAATGTCTTTTGTTCGCGGGCAACTCCTTCCAACTGTTTTGCTCGTCTCTTTATCACTATTTTAATTGGAACCGCGCTTCTAATAAATACCGTTTCACTTCTAATGATTAGAAAGATAGTACAAATTATCTGCATAATGAGGGTGAAGCAAACCATGAAAAAAGAGGTAAGCAAGCTGGAGGGTCGCTAAGAAGATCCTTGTATTAGAGGAAAAGAACAGATGCCGTCCAAGCAGCCAAAGGAACTCTGGAAGCATAGCAGTTTATGCCCTGCGATTTGAAGTTCTTTTCTATTCGCACGAAGGAAACTTCTATTTTCTGGATGATGGATACGTCCCCGATATAGCGGGGCAGATAAGGAAAAAGAGAAACGCACAGCATTGTCTGCTGTGCGCTTCTCTTTTACTTTGTCGGAATTTAGCAAGCGAGCGATATCGCTGTCGCAGTCCCCCGTTTCTGAAATTTTCCCAAAAAATCAGAAACGGAGGAACGAAGATGTATATAAGAAACGATGGAAAAGGGGAAAGCAACATTACCCAGAATGGATTTACCGCCTATTTGCTCTCGGCGGTTGCGCACAGGAAGGCAGACTATCTTTATACCAAACAGCGCCGACAGGCGAGAGAGGTACTGACAGATCCGGATGATCTGTCAACTGAGGAGTCTCCCGGCATTTCTGATCCGACCGATTTGCTTTGCTGCATTGAAAATGCCGCGCTTGAGGAGGTTTTGAATCGCATCAGCGAGAGAGACCGCTATATCTTCTTTTCCCGTGCTTTGCATGGACGCAGCTTCCATGAACTCGCTTTAGAGCTTGACCTTGGGTATCAGGGAGTTGCGGCTGCATATCATCGTGTCTGCAAAAAAGTCAAGGAGGCTACAGGGAGGGATGTAAAGTGAACTTCAAGGATCTATTGCTCCGTGCAAAAGATGGTGACCAACAGGCGAAGGAAGAGATATTTTTGATGTATCGTCCGCTGCTGTTCAAGGAGTCCTGCGTGAACGGCATCTTTGACGAGGATCTCTTCCAGGAGCTTAGTGCAACGCTGATTCATTGTATCAGGATGTTCAAGCTCTAAGCTGCCCCAAATGGGGGGCAACCGCAGTTCATTACCTAAAAAAGCTGGGCGGCGAGGAAACTCGCTGCCCAGCTTTTGCACTATAATTACCGTCAAATATTCTCTGGATACGCTCTTTCTTTTACCACAGCCTTATATTTTGCTTTTCACCGCAGTACCCCAAGTTCTCTGTATAGTTGAAGCGGGAGACTGTATGCCAGTCTCCCGCTATATCCTTATGCACTTTCTCCGGCCATGCGGAAGAACTCATCTGGCGACAGAATCTTGATTCCAAGCTCCTGTGCCTTTGCCAGCTTGCTTCCGGCGTTCTCGCCGCAGATCAGATAATCTGTCTTGCTGCTCACCGAGCTGCCGGCATGAGCGCCCAGAGATTCGATTTTTGCGTTGATCCCATCGCGGGTGTATGGCTCTACTTTGCCGGTCACCACAAGGGTCTTTCCGACAAAGGGATTGCCCATATCGGTGCTGGCCGCAGGCGGCTGATAAGTCTTAATGCACACCAGTCGCCGCAGCTCCGTCCAGATCGTCCAGTTTTCCTCGCTGCGGAACCATTGATGGATATTCCTGTGCAGCGTTTCTCCGAAGTCCGGGAGCTGTGTGAAATCAAAGCTCTGGCACACGGCCGTTTCAAATTCCGAAAGATTTCCGCGGAACCTTTGGTAGATGGCCTTGCTGGCGGTGCTGCCTACCATGGGAATATCCATAGCAGTCAGATACTGCTCAAAGGTGGTAATGCGGCTGTGCTGGATGGCGTCCCAAAGATTTTGCCAGGATCTCACCCCAAAGCCCTCCATCTGAACGATCTCCGACCTGTGTTTGTCCAAAAAGAAGATGTCCATATAGGAGTGGAGCCAGCCCTTTCCAATGAATTTTTCCAGAATTGCTTCAGACAATCCCACGATATTCATCGCCTTCTGGCTTGCAAAGTGGACGAACTTGCGCAGCTTCCGCGTTTCGCACTGCTCATTATCGCAGAACAGCGCCGCCGTGACCTTTTCCTCCCCGTTCACAGTGTTTCTGGTCGTATGGATACGGGTAGGATGCCCACAGCATGGGCATCTGGCAGGAACGACCTTCTCTCTGGCGTAGCAGTCTCTGTCTAGATTTTCCTCCACATGGGGAATGATCTGATTGCGCTTGCTCACCTTGATGCGGCACCCCGGCGCCAGCTCCAAATTCTCAATGAAAGAGAGGTTATGGAGACTCGCTCTGGATACCGCGCAGCCGTCGATCTCCACCGTGTCAAAGATGGCTACCGGAGCAATTTCCCCTGTGCGGCTGGGCGTCCATTCAATCGAGCGCAGGACGGTTTCATAGGTGTCATCCTCAAACTTGAACGCAAGCCCGTCCTTATAGTGATGCCCGGTCCGGCCGCAGGATCTCGCATAGGCGGCGTCGTTGTAGGTGACCACAATGCCATCGATAGGTATGTCGTTTTCCTGCGCGTATTTCCGCAGGTGCCGGATACCGGCGTCCATATCGAACTGCGTCAACGCCTGTTTGCTCGCCAGATACTTGCAAATGGGAAAGCCGAGCTGTTCGATGGCCCGAAGCCGCTGCGACTTCCAAGCGTATTCTGTAAAGCCCTCCAGCACGTTGAAAGCCATAAAGGTCACACGGCGATCCTTGCAGGCGCCGCAGTCCAGCAGACGGACAGAGCCGGCAGCCAGATTGCGCCCGTTTTTATATGGTTCGCCATTTCCGTCCCGCAGCGTGTCCCTTAACACCTCAAAATCGCTGGGACGGATAAATGCCTCGCCGGTGACGACCAGCCGTTCCTTGTATGGGATCTTATCCGGGATGCCGGAGATCCCCAGCACATTGTGAGTAATGTTCTCACCGGTATCTCCATCGCCGCGGGTAGCGGCCTCCATCAAAAGGCCGTTTTCATAGGTCAGCTTTACCGTCAGGCCGTCCAGCTTGAGCATCAGCATGACCATCTGCTCTCCCGCAAAGCGCAGAAGCTCCGCGCTGCTCTTCGTTTTATCCAACGACAGCAGTGGGATCGGATGCGCTGTTTTCACCAAAGTGCTGACGGCGGGATAGCAGCCTACCGTCTGCGTGGGCGAGTTCGTCATGCTGAAGCCGGTTTCCTTTTCCAACGTACTCAGTTCATCAAAAAGTGCATCATATTCGGCGTCTGTCAGAGACGGCGCGTTCAGATTGTAGTATTCATACCGGCAGCGATTCAGCCGGTCGGTCAATTCCCGTATTCTCTGCTGTTTACTCTGTTCCATTTCTTACACCAGCCTTTCCTTAGAGAATGCTCCAAAATTCAGTTCATAGATCATCTTTTCGATCCGCGTATCATCGTTCCATGCGGCCTCCATCGCCGCACGGTTTTTCGCCTGTACCGAGACCAGACCGTCCCGGAGCTGCATCAGCAGCTCCGGGCGTTGGGCACAAATAACCGCGAGGTTTCCCAACTGTTTCATTTTCACATGACTCCTTTTATACAGCAATATAGGTTTCCCAGTACGATTCCCGCTGTGCAGCAATCGTGAGTGGAACAATGGTGCTGCCGATATTGGCCGGCGCCTGCGTCAGTCCATAGACAGTCTGCGTACTCCGGATACGAACCATCTCCCGCTTGAGCTGAGAGAGGATGTACTCCTTCAGATACCCTTTACGGGGATCGTAGCTGTTGACTGCCCGGATCAGGCGTACCGCCAAAGACTGGTACACATCATCGGGGTCTACGGGTTCTGTCTGCATAAACGCGGCGTACTGCGCCATGATCGTGTCAATGCACCAAAGATGCTGCTCCACCACAGCGTTGCGCTGCGTGATCGTAAATCCGTTTTTCATTTTCTGTATAGTTTCCTTTCTTTCGTTCAAATGTGTTGTATTGCGGCTTAGGCCGCGGTTTCCATGAGATCCGACACCAGAACATCCACCAGCCGCTGACCGGCAAGGTCGCCGGTATGGATACGAATGTCATCCTGCCGCAGCTGCTCGAATTCCTGCAGGCGAAGGACCTTGCTCTTTTCCGCTTTTTCCCGGTCGTTCTCTGTCAAGCGCTCGGAGACAACCTTCTGCCATTCCTTCAGGAATTTCTCCGCGTCCTTGAGGTCATCGTTCTGTCGGTCAAAGTAGGTCCGTTTCTGCCGTATCGTGCCGTTTGGCTCCACCTCAAGGGTGTAGTACGGCTTGTCGATCTCTGCGGTCTTGCGCAGGAACAGGATATATGCCTCCTGCTGTTCGATGCGCTCCCAATAGCGGTCTGACTTGCCGACACAGTGGGAAAGCGCATCGCCCTCGCGCATAATATCGCGTACACCTGACGGGACAACGATGGAATACACCTCGCCGGTGTATTCGTATTTTGGTTTGATCAAGCGGCAGATACCTGCAATTTTCCGATACTTTCTTGCTGTTGCGGCAGCTTCCATGTCCCGTTCTCTTTTCCGCAGCTGCTCCACCAGTTCATCGTGACGCTGGCGCAGCAGCTTGACGCGGTACACGATCTCATCATGGGTGTTGATTCCCAACTTGTCCGCCATGGAAAGGTAATCCCGCCATGTGAAAATAATCTGCCGCAGGGAATCCCGTGTGCCGCTTTTCTGACGCTGAAGATAGTTGCAGACCTGCTGCTCCGACATTCGATCCAGGATGAAGGCGATATCGGAAACATGGATATTCTCCTGCTCCAGCCAGCGCAGCGCATGATCCGGGATGATTCTGCCGCTGCACTTCTCCCGCTGCAGCCAGTCGAGCATAATGGCGCCGCCGTTGAGTGTCCGGAGCCGCGAAAGTCGGCGCGTATCAAGTGCCAATGCCTTGACGAGACTGGTTTCAGACTCCTGCCGGATACAGCTTTTTACGGCTTTGACATTTTCCATACATTCCACCGTCAGCCTGAATAGGCCCGCCTTGCATATCTGCTCAATGCGGGGAAGGCTCTCCCACGCGGCCAGATACCAGTTAGGACTTACGTGCCCCCTGCAAAGTCTTACATACTCACTCAATCCGGTCCTTACAAGAAATGGGGCAATGCTGGAAAGCGTTTTTCCATAGATGCTCCCCGGCTGATAACAATACTCGTTGTAGGAATAGCCCATACCTGTGTTGATGTACTCATCGATGCCCTGCACCCACCGGACGCGGCGCTGTTTATACCAGCCCCAGTGATACGGGTGAGAGGACAGATCCGCACGGTAGAAAATGCGCTGCTTCTCAAAGCAGGAGGTTTTCGATACGATAGCGTCCTCTTCTTTCCGGTACTGCCTGTTCACGTGAAACTGGCGAACCACAAACCCGTCTCCGCACTTCTGGGCCAGATATGCACATTCGGTCGGTGAGCGCAGGTACTCCGTTATTTTCCCTTTCGCCTTGAACGTGATCTTATGACGGCATCTCGGGCACTTTCCCACCGCGTTATGATAGGGCCGCTGTTTCAGTGCGACTTCCTTTTCACAATAGGTGCAGTAGCCGTACCTTGCCCCGCCATTGCGGTAATCGTAGAAGATGTAGTTTTCCTGAATACCCACCTTATTGACCCACCGTTCCCAGTCTTTCGGCAGCGGCGGTGTCTGTGCCAGTTCTGCATCCCACGGATCGGTTTCCTTTCTATGCCGACGTTCCAGTTCAGCATCACGAACGGCGCGCTGAAATTTCAGAATAGCCCGATATACGCTTTTTTCATCCGACGCCAGATATTGCCGGATCTGCGCATCATCCACGGCGCTGATCCACACGTTATTGGATCCCTTCGCCTGCCATTCCAAGTAGTCGATCTTTGCCGTCCGCCACTCGTTACGGGTACGGTCATAGGTGAGAAACTGCTGCTTTTCTTTCTCCATGAAAATCTCATAGACCGGCAGCGTTCCTCCAAGGCGCATTGCATCCGGGTCATACAGGGTGACCTTCAAAATGCCGCCCTCCACCGAGCTTCGTACAAAACCGCTGTATCGGCATCGATAGAAAGTGTTCCAGCCCGAACCGACCTTGACCGGCACATCCTCGCGGGCAACCGCAAGCATTTCTTCAGTCGCAGGCAGATCCCTCATTTTCAACAGGCTGTTCTTTTTCATTTCTGCACCGCCTCTCTTTTCACAAAATCAATGTCATACCATACATCAGGCAGGATTTTTTCTCCATCGACCTCAACGACCGCAATCTGACAGATTACTTCGGTTTCACGCCGCTCTCTGGCAAATGCGAGAATATCGCCCAGTTTTCCACACGCAGCGGGTGTCTTGCCTCGAACGATGGCATAGCCGTTGCGGCTGGTGCTGTGCTCACGCTGTACCTTGCCGCTTACCTTGCGGCATGGGTGATCCACCATGTAGGCAAGTGCATGAAGAAAGAATTCTTTCCTCGTCAGCTGCCGCAGGATCGTCAGTTCCGTGCAGGCAATTTTGGAGTCACGATCGTCCTCGTCAATATCCCCGCCGGGCTGCACTAAGCAGTAAATGGAGCGATTCATGTCACCATAGTAGGAAAGACAATCCAGCGGGTTCTCTGCACAATGAAAGCCGTTGCTGGCGCAGTTTGCCTCCGGGGTAACATTCTTTCCCATGACGAACCGATAGCCACGGCAGGAGAGATCCGGCTCAAAGCCTTTATAAGCGTACATCAGGCGGCCTCCCCAAAAGAGGAGAGGTCTCCCAGCGAGATCTGCCCATCATCGGCTTCCGTTTTTTTCGGCGGGTCCTTCTTCTCCGGCTCTTTCTTCTTTTCTTCCTTTTTCTTCTTGGAAACGGACTTGGAAGCTGTTTTCCCGCGATAGGGCTGCGGAACAAACTCCTCTTCATCCCCCTGATCCTCCTTGGCATCGGGGTCACGGAAATAGTCCTCCGCCCACTGATAGCAGAGATCGTCGGGAATATCGCAGCCGTATGCCTGCTGACCGGGTCCCGGCTGAACGCCGTTTGCCTTTAGCTCGTCCTGCACATAATCCCATGCCTTCCGGCTGATGTACTGGAAACAGTGGATCATGCTTTTGCGTGGGTGCATGGTGAGCCGGGCAAAGCCGAGGTCATCAATACACTTGGTCTGGATAAACTCGGCAACGCTTTCTTTCATGTTGCGCCGCGTCAGCTTCTCCGTATCTGCGGACACGCGCTTTGCGGCAGCCTTGAGCAGCTCCGCCGGGCCCATGGCATCCAACCTTTCCAGCGCGGCCTGTTCCGCCAGCCGCTTTTCCGCCTGCTTGGCGTCCCACTCTGCTTTGCGCTTGGCTTCAGCCGCTTCGTGCGCACGGCGTGCCTCATCCTCGCTTTGGGTGTTGGGGGCGGTTGCCGGTTCGCTGGCCGCCGCTGCCGGAGTCGGAGCTGCAGTCGGAGAACTTGCTGTCGCCGGTTCCACAGGAGCCGTCTGCGGCATATCCATAGCATCATCTTCCGTAAAGGCGTCGGAAACGGCAGCCTCGCTGTTTTGAAGCTCGTAATCCATATTTGAAAAAGCGCCCATTCGTACATTCCTCCTAAATAAAAAATGAGAAAAGGACGCTCTTGTGCCAATGGCACAAGGCGTCCCTTCTTACATACTGCGCTCAAACCGTATAGATCAGTGTGCTGAACGGGTCGAAGCAATAGCACACGACGGCCGGGTACTGAGCGGCTGTTCTTTGAATTTTCTGTTGGACAGCAAGGGCCTCTCCCATTCCACAGGGAGTATCCCATCCAGTCCAGACCATAGCTGTGAAATAACGGTGTTCCGGATGATACCGTGTCTCCGCCCCAAGTCTTTGACAGATTCCCAGCATGGCTTTCAGCTGCTTTCTCTTCTGCTCGTCCATTTCTAAATGGATCGTCTGCGGTAAAGCCTGCATTCAAGCCTTCTTTGCCAGCGCAGGAGAAAATTTCACCTGCGGAAAACCAGCCATATCGCAGTAGAAGTATCTGCGCTCGCTTTCATCATAAAGCTCCAGCACATCGGATGGGGCAATGCTGCGGCCGCGATAGTCCGGGGGGAACGCCTGGTTATAACGTTCAAAAATGCGTTCCAGAATATCACGGTCATCTTGCCTAACCGGGCAGATCAGTTCACCGTCATAAACGAGTGTGTATTCCGCCGCCGGCGGCTGCTGAAAGCCGGCCTTGTGCAGCGCGTCAATGCCGCCAAAGGCGAATGCGCGCGTCTTGCCATGCTCCAGATCCAACTGATAAACACGAAACCGCTGCGTTTTGCGCTGACTGTCCAACAACTTCTGAAAAGAAACGCCAGGGTCGGTTTGTAAGTACGCATCGTATTCCTGCTCTGTCAGCCCCAGATACTCCCGCAGGGAAATACTGTCCCCCTTCATCGCATGCCATTTTTTCGTACAGGCTTCCAGCATTTCCAGCCCGCATAGGCCATTAAGATATTGCTCCTTAAATGTCATTCCTGGATCCTCCTTCATTTTCTGTTCTTTGCGGCGCAGCGCAAGCTGCCAGTCATCAATGCCCTTATAATTGGGATTCCATGTGAGCCTGCGGCAGCGCATTCCGTGCCTGGCCGCCAGCGCATAGATCTTCGATGCGCCTTTTCCCACCATTTCATTGCTGTACTTATCCATGTCCTCCGCCTCGATGATCTCCTCCGTTCCGTTTCGGTGCAGGAACGCAAACAGTTCATCCAGCTTGGCGGTGTTGTTGGCTCCCAGCGTGGCAACAAAGGTCCTGTGCATCAGCGCGTGAGCGACATCCGCCTTGAGGCAGCCTTCCGTCACATATACCACGCGGGAGCAGGGATCGCCCACAAAATGAACGGGGCTCCCCGAGGTCGTTCCCATGCGCTTTCCCGTGGAGGACAGCGTCAGGTATTTCACGCCCGTTTTCTCCGGTGGATCGTCTTTATCCTTGAGCGGATGATCCAATCGGATCTGTGCGCCGCGGATCAGACCGTCTACACCGAAGATGGGAATGATGATGCCTGATGTCCGCTGATGGAATTTGACCGTCCAGCAGCCGTTATCATCCACATAGAAGCCGGGAACACCCTGCACCCTGCAGCCAGCCTTGACCAACCGATTGGTCAGGGAGCGGCACAGGAAAGAGGGCGGGGTGCTCTTGAAGCCAAAGCGTGTGATCTCATCGTCGGACAGCCCCCGCACAGACTGGAGGTGTGCGCGGTGCGCCGGAATGAGGGTCAGCATGGACAGCAGCATGGAGAGGGTCTGATGCACTTCCTGAACAGAAGCCGCGTCAGACTGCTCGGTCTCCGCAGGCGTCGTCTTCTCCGGAACGGTATAGTCCGGTGAAAAACCATTTACCGCCAAAGCGTCGCAGATCTCCCGATAAGCGTCTGAATTGCTGACGCCATATACCTTTGCGTAAAGGGACAGCATTCCGCCGCCTTCACCGCAGTAGTTACAGCGCCACAGGTCTTTTGCCGTGTTCAGATTCATTTTCCCCCGGCGGTCACCGCAGATGGGACAATCCACATATACCTGACCGGGAGCCCTCCGCCTGATATTCAGGCGGAGGAGCCCGGCCACATCCATAATGCCAAAGGGGAGATCATGCTTTTTCCCGTAATTCAAACCAGCATCCCTCCCAAGACGCAAAATTTACGGATGGAAAGCGGTCAGCTTGCCTTTAACTGCTGCGAACCGCCCATCAGAAGCATGGCGGCAGCCTTCATAATATTGCCGCAATCCTCACAGAGATAGGCGTAATATTTCAGGCTGGAGGGACGCTGCTCAGAAACCTGTGCCATCGTCCAGCCCTTATTGACGCCGGTGGTCACGACCAGCTCCGCGGCTTCCTCTTCCGTCATCAGCGAAAGGATCTCGTCCACCGTCATATCGTCCGAATATTTCGGTGCAGCCGCTGTCGATGCCGCTGCCGGCATATCGACCACGACAGGCTTCACCGTCCGCGCTGTTTCAGCCCGCTCCATGACCGCAGGCTCCGCTGTTTCCGAAGGAACCTCCTGCGCCTTTTGGGGCATAACCGGATCAGGCTCAGAAGCCGCAGTTCCGCCGCTTAACGCCTGCAGCAGACTCATGGCGTCTGAAACGCTTTCCGTCTGCTGGGTGGTGTGAACCTCTTGCTGATTTACGTTGGGCGTCTTTGCCGCCTCCTGCGGTTGAACCTCTTGCGGTGTAGGCACTGCCTGTACCGGATGATTTTCGCCGATAGGATCTTCTCGCTGCGGCGCTGCGGCTCCATTTACCGCCGGAGCAGTCTCCTGACGATTTACAGTGCCCGTTGCGACTTCCTGTTTCCCATCGGCCTGTGCATCTACCGTCGCAGAGGGGGTGATCTCACAGAGCTGGATGCCGAAGCCTGCATTATCCAGCGCCGTTTTCAGCGCCTCGTCCTGCGCGGCCTGCACATAGCGTCCGGCAGGAGCCTGAGCCTTTTCCACCGCCGCGGTAAAATTGGTAATGGGCTGGTTGTCCTCTCTGGACAGAAATACCTGCGCCTCATAAACGGCGATTTGGTCTGTGATCTGCAGCCGGTTCAGCAGCATTTTTCCATCGGGGCAGGCCAATCGGAACCAGAGCCGCTGATAGCGCGGCTCCAGCTCGATTCCGCCGTTGGCGTTTCTTTTCAGAAAGCGCAGCGGGTCAAAGCCCTGCACCCTGCGAAGCTGCTGCACGGCAGGAATCGCTTGGGTCAGCATAATTCTTTTTCTGGACATGGTTTGATACTCCCTTCATAAAATAAATAAGAGATGACTGTGCGTTTTTTTGCACATTCATCTCACATTAACTGGCACGCTGCCATTCTTCGCCCTCTTCGTTACGGAGAGCCTTGAGCGTGACTGCCTTATAGTAGAGGGCGATGCGTTCGCCCAGCATGGTATTGCGTTTTCCTTTTCGGCTCCGATGGATCGCCATATACAGCGCCCTTTTTTCACCCACCAGCAGCACGCGGCGCTTGGCACGCGTGATTGCCGTGTAGAGAAGATTCCGCGTTAGGAGCACATTATGGGCAGCCAGCAGTGGAATAATGACCGTATCATACTCTGAGCCCATAGATTTGTGGATCGTAATGGCATAGGACAGCTCCAAATCATCCAGAAGCACCTGCGGGCAATCCATATAGCGGCCGTCAAACTCGATCACGACATTGGTGCCGCTAATTTTGCGGATCGTGCCGATGTCACCGTTGAAAATACCCTCGCCGACCTGCTTGCCGGAGCGGTCATACAGCTTGATGTCGTAATTATTCCGCATCTGCATCACGCGGTCATTGAGGCGGAATATCTTTCCGGCGTACACGATCTCCGGTGTCTCCGGCGATGCGGGGTTGATCTCCTCGCGGATAGCTTCATTCAGGCTGTTGACCGATGCCTCGCCCTCGGAGCGGAACGGCGATAAAATCTCCACCTGCTCGATTCCTTTTGCGGCGATCTGCTCCTGATACAGCTCACGGATGATGCCGGCAGTCTCCTCCTGGCTCTCTGCCTTATGAAAGGCAAAGTCCTCACCATAGTAGAGCGTCGTTTTACCCTCGTTGATAAACCGGGCATTGTGGGCGATCAGGCTATCCTGTGCCTGACGGAAGATCTCATCCAGCACCGTGACTGGCACAACGCCGGAGCCGATCAGCTCGTGAAATACATCACCGGCGCCCACACTCTCTAACTGGTCCGCGTCACCGACCAAAAGGACTTTGGTTCCGGGGCGCAAGCGTGAAAAGAGCTGATGGATTAGCCACATATCGACCATGGAAGTCTCGTCCACGATCAGGAGCCCTGCCTCCAGCGGTTTCCGTTCCCGGTCTTTCTTGGATTCCGAATCACCGTGAAGCCCCAGAATGCTGTGGAGCGTCTGTGCTTCATCGATCCCCGTTGCCTCCGCCATACGCCGGCTCGCCTTACCTGTGGGCGCTCCGAGTACGATCTTCTGCCGCGGATAGAGCTGACGGTACACTTCGATCACCGTTTTCAGAACCGTGGTCTTGCCGGTGCCGGGGCCGCCTGTGATAATGGACAGGTTATGCCGGAACACCATCTCCACGCCTTCTGACTGGCGTTTGGACAGGTTGAGCCCTAAGCTATTCTTTACTCGCTCCAACGGCTGCGTAATGTCCGCCACCGTCGGCTTTGCCAGAAACAGCTCTACCGCTTTCTGTGCGGTTTCGCTCTCCTGCAGGAATTGCTTGGGCAGATACACATTGCCGTGGTTCGATACCACCTCATCCTGCCGGATCATGGCAGACAGTTCCTGTTCGACCTGGCTCATGGGGACGCGCATCTGCGGGAGGGGTATCCGCTCATTGATCAGCTGCATAGCCGCTTTAAGCAAAGACTCCGCCTCCAGATAGAGATGCCCGTCCTTTGTCCGTGCGTCCTCCAGCGCATAAAAGAGCGCACCGTGGACGCGCTTCGGATCACGCAGATCTCCACCGGATTTTTGCACGATGGCGTCAATACGCTTAAAACCGAATCCCGGCACCTGACAGAGATTGAAGGGACTCTGTCTCACGATGTCCGCACAGGCAGGGCCGAAATGCTGATAGATCTTCTGCGCGGTCGTCGGCGTGACCTTGAACGGGGCCAGCAGGGTCATCAGGACACGCATCCGGCTGGTTTCCGCATAGGCGTCCTTGATCTCCGCAAGCCGTTCCTTCGTAATGCCGCGAATCTCAAGAAGCCGGTCTGGCTGATGTTCCAGAATCTCCAGAGCGTTGACACCAAACTTTTCAATGATCGCGTCGGCGGTCTTTTCTCCGATACCCTTCAGCAGACCGGAGGCAAGATAATTGCGGACGCCCTCCAATGTGGGCGGCACGATTTCCTGCCAATGATCGACCTGAAGCTGGAGCCCGTATTTTCCGTCCTTCCACTCTCCATCCATCTCGATCTTCACCGTATCCGTCTGCGGCAATTCGATGCCGACGGCGGTAAAGCGGATCAAGTGGTCATGATAGCGATAGGGGCTCCGGGCCTCTGTGGGTACGCTGCTGTCCTCCGTTTTCATCCGAAGGACAGAATATTTGCTGGACGCATTGAAAAACAGTACCTTGTCCAGTGCTGCAACAATGCTCACAGCACATCACCTCCGTTTCTTTTCACGCTGCCTGCAAAGCAGCTTTTTTCACATGGAATCTTCGCCATTCGGACACCGTGACATACTGATCGTAAATGTCAGGGTGCTCGTCCTTCAGCCGTTCCAGGGCATCCTTTGATATGCCTGCGGAGCGCACCGGATTGTAGGTTATGGTGTAGCTCTCCGCAGAGCCGTTATACACGGCGGTGCAGCTTGTGCCCATTCTCTCGATGAGCATACCCTTTAACCGTTTAATGTCCTTCTCCAGTTTGTTCACATCAGCCGACAGCGTCTTTTTCTGCTCTTGCAGGGAAAGAAGCATGGAAAGCTGCCCAAACTGCGGTTGCCCCAGCAGCACGGGAGGCGCGTCCTTGTCCGCGGGCCCCAGCTTTCGCCGCAGGCTTTCGAGGATCAGGTCACCGTCCGCTTCCATATAGGGAGGCGGCGTTTTTGTGAGAACATGATTCTCCCAGAAATCCCGTTCCAAAGCGATCAGTTCCTCTTCATAGGCCATGTCACGGTCAATGCGGCGGATGATTGCCTCGTCTTCCGAATTTCCGTAAAGGCAGCAGAAGTAGACCCGGTCAATGTTCATGACCGCCATGTAGTGCCGCCCCTGCGATTCATAGTAGATAGGAACGATTTCCTCGCCGTTGTACCACCAGTTATCCTTGGCGTTATAATTCGTGGTTTTGATCTCAAGGATGGCTGATGTACCGTCCGACAGCTCCACCATGTAATCCAGATCTGCCAGCATCCAAGGATATTGGGGATGCCGGAACATGAATGGCCGTCGGTAGATCTTATAGCCCGTCTTATGGGCGAAGATCTTGGCAACCAACGGCTCCAGCAGGGTTCCAACCTCCAACTGGACCCAATTTTCGGCATCATCCGCTGTGACGATATTCAGCTTGTCATAGTAGAGATCCCGCCCGGTACGGAATGGTGAAATTCCGAGAACGGCAGCGGCGTCACTTCCGCCGATGCCCTTGCGCCGGTATTCCAGCCATTGTTCACGCGGCAGACCTTCTGTACCGACGAGAATTTGCGGAGCGTAACACTTTGCGTTTTCCATGGATGCATTCCTCCTCGGTTTCATATCTGATGCGCGGCTTATTCAAAAGCCGCTTCTTTCTGTACCTGTGGTATGGTCGGAAGGAGCGTCTGGAATGCCCTCCGGGTTTCCATTTTCGTCTGAATTTCATTTCTTGTTTCCACCTTTCTTGATGATATATCCTCAAAGCCTTTCGGCATTTGGGCGCAAAAAAAGCGGGAACAACGATTCTGGTAAAATCCAGCGTGTTTGCCTCACAGCAAACACTCGTCATTCCCGCAGCATTGGGGCGTTACTACCCCGTAAAATAAAAAGCCAGCAGCAGCCGGCTCTCATGGCACAGCAATACTACTGACAAAAACGTACAAACCTGACAACGTGCGCAGGTGGATCACTCCACACACAGATCATTGACCTATGCCCAAAGGGAAATTGCGCAAAACTCATTTACGGGCAAAGTGTAACACAATATATTGTATAAGTCAATACAAAAATACCATATTTAGTTTTTGCGTGTGTGCAAAAAATACGGACACGACCCCGTATTTATTTTGTGAACGGTTAAAACCATCTATTGAACCTTGAAAACGCCGCCCCCAAATGCGGCTGCATCGATTTGTCCGGGAGTTATACAGGATCGGCTGACAGTATGCGTTTGCGTACCTGCCGGGGAAGTGCCGCACAGCGGCAGCCTGCAAATACGCGGCCTGAAGCGAGGGCGCAGGAAATGGCCCGGAAAGCGAATTGACTTTCAATAAAATTATGCTTGGCAATCGTTGTTGTGGAGAGTATAATATGCCTACCCTGCTAAACAATTAGGGAAGGAGGTACTTACTGCAAGCTATAGCGGTTTCCAAGCTGCGAGGAGGTATTATTTTGTCTGACCAAAATTGCGGCAACAGTGTTCAACGCACCTACACCGTCGAACAGATCTCAAAAATTCTTGGCATCAGTCTTCGCAAAACCTACTACCTTTGCGAACATACAACAGATTTTAAGGTCATTCGACTTGGCAAACGGTGCCTACGCATTCATAAAGAATCATTCGATTCTTGGTTCAATGCGTTAGATCAATCATAAAGCAACGAGCAAGAAAGGAACCGTTATGGCAACATATACAATACGCGGAACATCGCACAATGTCGTCTATACTTACAAAGCAGCTGACGGAAAACGCAAACAGCAATGGGAATCTTACTCTTCTGAATTGGAAGCAATTCAGCGCAAAGCCTATATTGACTATCTTCAATCTCAAAACAGGACATCTGATATTACACATGAAGCATCCGAGTATCGTAGAAAAAAAGCCGTTGAAAAGGCAGCTCAAAAAATTGCTGCTGAAAAGACAGCAACTGCTCCCGATACTCCGTCCCCTGAAAGCGAAGATAATATGAGCAAGACCTATCGAGAATTTATGGAGCGATTTCTTCCAATACACGCAAGAAAGAAGAATTTCTCACCTAAAACCTATGACAGCTATCGTCAAAATCTGGAAACGCATATATACCCTTATTTTGGTGATTGGGTCATGAGTTCTATTACCAGCAGCGCCATTGATGGCTTTATCGACCATCTTTTTCAGAAACCTTGCCGTGGAAGCAAGAGCTATGGCAAACGCACCTCGGAAATTCCAACACTGAGTTCCGGAACTGTAAAAAAGTGCTATAACATTCTTACACTTGGTTTTGAAACAGCAAAACGATGGAACTACATCGCAGAGATTCCCAACACCAAAGGTCCATCCGAGCACTACAAGAGGCGTAAAGCTTGGTCTGCTGAGTATATTTCAAAAATTCTCGATCAGATTCAAGAAGATCCCATTCTCCATCTCTCGCTTCACCTGGCCTTTGTATGTTCACTTAGAGCGGGCGAGATTGTTGCTATTGACATTCACTCAATCAACCTTGATGAAGGCAGCATGTGGATCTCCCAAATTCTTGAACGTGTCTCTGACGAGGCCCTCAAAAATCTCTCCAGAGAAAAGATTGCTAAAGTTTTTCCGAAACAGTTTTCTAACGCTAAAAGTCGCCTTGTCTTAAAAATTCCAAAAACAGAAGGCAGTTTGAGAAAGCAATACCTGACAAGCCCATTAGTTCAAGAAATCAAAGAGCGCATTGCGGAAATCAACAGAGCGAAAGAATCTCTCGGTTCTGAATATCAAGATAATGGACTGCTGATTTGCCAGCCAGATGGACGTCCCATTGACCCAAATAATCTCTGCAAGTCCTTCAAAGAATGGCAAAGCGCAATGAATATTACGGACCAAATTGATCTTCAGGGTTTACGTAAGTCAGGACAAATGCACAAAATCAGACTGACTAAAAACAATTACCAACTTGTGGCTGCTAACGCTGGACAATCCCCGGAAGTACTTATGCATCATTACAATGAAGCACTTGAAGTAGAGAAGCAACAGCTTGCATCGATGGTTGAATCAAGTTTTTATCCAACTCCTGCAAAATCAAATGAGAAGCCAGCATCTCTTGACGCAGCCGAAATTCTAAAACTGATTCAGGAAAATCCTGACCTCTCTGCCAAGCTCATGCAGCTATTAAAAGTCTCTGCATAAGACAGCACACGATGCAAACACTTTTTCGTTTAGCATGATGTTTAGCAACCCCACAAATCTATGGTACTTGAGGTTCGACTTAAAAAAAGAAAAAACCTCGAAACCATAA
>CEBY01060547.1_pt1 | contig 20609 bp, 19 predicted proteins | sample 554731 | NCBI WGS metagenome assembly CEBY01 (sample SAMEA3182050, study PRJEB8094) | gut metagenome | biome: human; feature: gut; material: Stool; isolation source: human stools | place: Canada | collected 2012-02-22
TCCCTGATTGGTAATGTAACGCATAATCATCGGCAACACCAGCTCGCACAGTGTCGTCAGCCCGGCGCAGAATAAATCCAGCACCAGTGTTTTCCAGTATGGTTTAAAATATGGCTGAAAGCGCCGGAATAGTTCTTTTGTTGTATATTGCCTGTCTTTCATGGCAATTTTCTCCCCTCATCACTCGTATTTTACAGACGGACTATACCATCCGTTTTTTTTAGTATAACACAAAAACAGCTCTCATGTAAACGGCAGGTGAAACTGCTTCCCGCTTCGTCACCCCCTGTTTTTCCTCTTCATAAGATAAGAAAAAAGGCAGTGTCTTCCCCGTCTTTTGTAAGGAGACTTCCATGATGGCTTTCTGTTCTTCCTGCTGCCGTGCAGACAACGTTTCCAGCCGCTGCAGCGGTGATTCTCCGGGCTGTTGTACGCAAACCGCCTGCCCCGCTTCCGGCCGTCCGGCCTGCACGCTGCCAACCGCCTGCCGTCCCGGCGCTTCCTGCATATCCAGACAGGACATCGAACGCCTGCTTCTATGGAAGCTCGGGCTTATGAAATGCCAAAGCAACCGGTTTTGCTCCGGTTGGCAAAAACGCACAGGCGTGTGCCGTTCCGATTTCTTTTTTCACTGACGCAGCTTTGGCTGCCGGGATGCCTACAGCCGCCAAATACAGTCCGTATCTGCCTATAGCGTCCTTCCGGCGGCGGTATATAACAGGGCATTACAGATTGCCGCCGCTACGTTCGAACCACCCTTTCGTCCACGCGCCACAATATACGGCACCGGATCCTTCAGAATTTCTTCCTTGCTTTCCACTACATTGACAAAGCCCACCGGAACCCCGATGACCAGCACAGGATCCACTTTTTTCTCCAGGATCAGCTCATGCAGGCGAATCAGCGCGGTCGGCGCATTTCCGATCGCAAAAACCCATCTGCCCGGAAGCCTGGCCGCTTCCTCCATACTCACCCACGCACGGGTCGTCTGTCTTTCTTTCGCAAGCCTTGCCACTTCCGGATCGCTCATAAAACAACGTGCGGTTCCGCCAAAGCTCTCCAGGGTGCTTTTATGGATGCCGGAAAGGGCCATCTGCGTATCTGTCACAATTCCAGCCCCGGCTTTGAATGCTTCCACAGCTTTTGTTACCGCGCCGTCCGAAAAAACAAGGTTGTCTACATAGTCAAAATCCGCCGTCGTATGAATCACCCGTTTGATAACCGGCTCGTTTTCCGGTAAAAGCTTCCGGTCACCCAGCTCCTTCGTAAGGATCTCAAAACTACGTTTTTCAATTTCACCCGGCAGTACATATTGATAGCTCATCTGTCGCCCTCCTGCTTCTCCATCATCCGGTAAATCTGTTCCATATCCAGTGCTTTTCTGACTTCAGCTGCCAGAAGATCATACTGACTTTCCTTAAATGCCGCATAATCCTGTGTCAGCGCCTCTGCACAGATTCCCTTTTTGGAAAGCAGCGCGCTACACAGATTTTTTGTCAGCGACCCGTCTTCAAAAAGTCCGTGCACATAAGTACCGGCAACATTGCCGCAGACTGCGCCGTCTGCCTGCCAGTCCTCCTCTGCTTCTGTGCTTCCGTTTGTCAGCGTCCGGATTCTGGAGAACGAGTTTTTTCCGTTTCCTGTTGTATGTCCCATATGAATTTCATAACCGGAAAATACACTGCCGCAAAGCGCAGCGAACAGTCCGTCTCCTGCGCCCGGGTTTTGAAGAATTTCTCCTGTCACCCGCGTCTGCACCTTTTCTTTTTCAAAAACGGTTCGAACCGGCAAAAGCCCCATTCCATGCAGGCTTCCGCCCTCTTCTTCCCCGTCCGGGTCTTCGATGCTTTCGCCCAGCATCTGATAGCCCCCGCAGATTCCCAGCACCGGCACGTTTGCTGCCGCAAGCTTCAACATGGCGGCTTCCATACCATTCTGGCGCATCCATTTCAAGTCGCTCATCGTATTTTTGCTTCCGGGTACAATCACCATATCCGGCTGCCCGAGCGTTTTTACATCCCCTGCATAACGCAGACTGATTCCGGGCTGCTGCTCCAACGGGTTAAAATCGGTAAAATTCGAAATATGCGGCAGGCGAACCACTGCGATATCCACGCCTGCCCCCGCCTGTACCCGGGACAGACGAGGCGCGAGACTGTCCTCATCATCCAGCTTTGCATAAATCCACGGAATGACACCTGCTACCGGAATTTTCGTCAGCTCCTCCAGCGTTGCAAGTCCGGGTTTTAAAATCTCAACGTCTCCCCGGAACTTGTTGATAATCAGTCCTTTCACCCGGCTTCTTTCTTCCTCTTCCAGCAGGGCAACTGTCCCGTAAAGCTGCGCAAAAACGCCGCCCCGGTCAATATCTCCGGCAAGCAGCACCGGCGCGTCCACCATCTTCGCCATGCCCATGTTGACGATATCGTTTTTCTTTAAATTGATCTCTGCCGGGCTGCCCGCGCCCTCAATCACAATAATGTCATATTCCTCTTCCAGGGATCGGTAAGCTTTCATGATTTCCGGGACAAGTTGCTTTTTATATTTAAAATAAGACGCTGCAGGCATGTTTCCGAGCACATGCCCGTTGACAATAACCTGACTTCCCACATCACTGGTAGGTTTTAACAGAATCGGGTTCATCCTCGCATCCGGTCTGATTTTCGCAGCTTCCGCCTGCATGACCTGCGCGCGCCCCATCTCTGCCCCGTCTTCCGTGATAAAACTGTTGAGCGCCATATTCTGGCTTTTAAACGGCGCAGTCTTAAAACCATCCTGCGTAAAAATACGGCACAGTGCCGCGCAGATCAGGCTCTTTCCGGCACTCGACATCGTGCCCTGAATCATAATATTTTGCTTCATTGTTTTTCCCCATTCCATTTCCGCAAACGTCTTCAGACAGTTCCGACGCAATCGGGTTCAAAGCTGCCTTTTCCCTGACACAAAAAAAGTGCCTCCAGAAACCCACGGTTTTCTTCCTCTGTGCGCACTGCAATCCGGTAGTCCCCGGGCTGCAGGTTATGATAATTGGAGCAGTCCCGCATCGGGAATCCTGCTTCTTCCATTCTTTTTCCAAGCGTCGCATCGTGACTGCGAAACAACAGATAATTGGCTTTTCCCTCCCAGACTGTAAATCCTGCCTGCCGCAAACCCTTTACCAGAATCGGTCGCTGTTGTTCCACCAGTTTCCTCACCCGGTCTGCATATGCCTGCTCCGAAAGTGCGGCGACTCCGGCTTCCTGTGCCAGAAGCGACACTCCCCACGGCTGTCCGCTTTCCATCAGCTGTTCTTTTCGCTTTGCATCACTGCACACGCAATATCCAAGCCGGACCCCTGCCATCGCATAGAGCTTCGTAAACGCCCTCAGAATCACCAGGTTCGGATACTGTCCAAGATACGGCAAAAGCGTCCGCTCCTTCCGATCCGGTAAAAATTCCAGAAAACACTCATCCAGCACAAGAAGTGCACTGCATTCCCGACAGCGCTCCAGAATTGCTGTCAGCAGGCTGTGTTTTGTGCACTGCCCGGTCGGATTATTCGGTTCACACAGAAAAACAAGATCTGTATCCGGCGTAATCTGTTCCAGAATATCCTCCTGAATCTGAAACTGATCTTCTTCTTTTAGTTCATAAAAATAAATCCTGCTCCCGACAAGTGCTGCCGCCTGTTCATACTCCGCAAATGCCGGAGCTGTCAGCAGCACCTTTTTCGGTTTTTCCGCCTGAAACAGCCGATAAATCAGATCCGCTGCCCCGTTGCCACAGACAATCCATTCTTCCGGACAGGAAAGCTCCTCCGAGAGTTTTTGAATCAGTTTTCTGCATAACGGATCCGGATAACGGTCTATTTTCCCTGCCGCCCGGCAGATCGCCTCCCGGACGCCATCCGGCACGCCCAGCGGACTGACATTTGCAGAAAAATCCCGGATGCTGCGGTTTCCCAGACGCTCCTCTTGTCCTGCCCAGTCTCCGCCATGAATCAGTTCCATTCTTTTCTCCCTCTGCCTGCGCACAGATTACACAGCTTTCTTTTGTGCTTTCTTTTGTGCATTCTTCTGCACCTTCCCCGCAAGCCATCTATATATTCTATAACAATATACACAGTACACATCTGACCGCCAGAAACAACACGAGCGCGATCAGGCTTGCTGTGATCATCATCCGGTTAATCCGCATAATATCTGCTGCTTCCACCGTCCGCAGATTCTCTCCAATCGTCGGCTTTTTTACCAGCTTCCCAAAATACCATGCATCCCCTGCAAGCAGGATGTCCAGTGCTCCTGCCGCCACACTTTCTGTCTGGGCGGAATTCGGGCTTGCGTGATTGTAACGGTCGCGCTTCCAGATCTGAAACGCCCGTTTTGCATCCTGTCCGGTCAGAAGTGCTGCAAACATCATCAAAAAAGCTGAAATCCGCGCCGGAATATAGTTTGCAACGTCGTCCAGCTTTGCTGCCGCGCGTCCAAAGTACAGATACCGGTCATTTTTATAGCCGACCATGCTGTCCATCGTATTGATCGCTTTATAGCAAAGTCCCAACGGCGCACCTCCGATCACCAGATAAAAAAGCGGTGCTGCCACACCGTCCGAAAAATTTTCCGCCACCGTCTCAATCGCAGCCTTTGCAACTCCCGCTGCGTCCAGATTCTGCGTATCCCTTCCGACAATTCTTGCCACCGCGCTCCTGGCGCCGGGCAGATCCTGCTCTTCCAGCTTTTTTTTCACCCGCATGCTCTCTGTATACAGTCCCTTCACCGCAAGCGCCTGCCAACACCACAGCGTTTCCAGCAAAAATGCCAGCACGGGATGCACCAGACCTGCCAGATAAATTGCGGCTGCCGCCATTAGAAAGCTTCCAAGCGGCAGAATCGCTGCCAGGGCTGCTCCCGCCATCAGAAGTCCCTTTTGGGTATCCGGAAACTTCCTGCGCAGAAATTTTTCCAGCGCGCTGATTGCTTTTCCCATATAAATAACCGGGTGCGGCATCCAGTCCGGATCCCCCAGGCATAAATCCATGAAAAAGCCGCATAAAACGGCTGCTGCTATTCTCATCTTTTTCCTCTCTTTTCCTGCTGCCTGCGAAACGAAAGCTGCCCCTTTATCCAGAGCCTTTCGTTTTCCCAGACAAGCTTCCAGCCGTCCCCGGCCTGCGTCTGTCCTTCATAATAGCTTCTTTTCGGTTCTCCGAATTGTTCTAACAGAGCCATCTGCGTGCCGCCGTGGGCCACAACCGGATAAACTGCCTGCGGTTCTTTCTGCTGCCATCTCTGGGTCAGCTTCAAAAAAGCGCTGCAGACGCGGCTGCAAAAAACTGCTTTGCTCTCTCCGCCCGGACAGACATCCAGGCAGCCGCTCTCCACCCAGCTCCGATAGGCGCTGTCATTTTGCATCTCTTCAAAATTTTTTCCTTCAAAACTGCCGAAATTCATTTCTTCCAGCCCCGGTACAAGGATCTGCTCTGCTCCTGGAAACAGAATCTGCGCCGTTTCCTGTGTCCTGCGTCTGTTCGTTACCCATACTTTGGAAACGGTTTCCGAAGCGCGGATAAGCTCCGCTTTTCCAGCACTTCCGAGGGAGGAATCCAGCCACCCGATATAACGGTGCTGCTCATTTTCTGGCGTTTTTCCATGACGGATCAGCCAGATTTCTATCTTCTGCTCCATATTTTCCTCTCATTTCTGCCACACCTACCCTGTTGACGGCCGGTCCAGACAGCTGTTATCGAAGGCTTTCCGGCAGGCCGCACCAGACACGAATGACTTTCTGCGCCCGTTTTGCAAGCAGAATCGACAGCCGTCCGGCTGCTTCTCTTGCCTCCCGCTCTGCAGCATCTATCGGCACGACACCGCACCCGGTTTCCGTTGCGATGACGACTTCTTTTCTGCCAAGCTGCTCCGCCAGCTTTTCCAGCTCTTCCGGCCGATTTCCGACTTTGGAAGCCAGCTGCTGTGCATCGTAAAGCACCCTGCAGTTATCCTCTGCTTTTGTCGAAAAATCTGCTTCCGTATAGCCGAAAGTTTCCCGGACATACTCCCGTTTTCCGGCCGCATATGGTCCAAAAATATAAATCATGCCTGTTTTTTTCCCTTCTCCTGCAAAAACTACCCTTCGCCAGCGCCATTTACAAGATCTCATCTGCGATGTTTTTTTGCCGCACTACAGATACTCTGTCAGTACCACTGCTGCCAGCATGAAAAGTTCGCACATCTGGACAAACCATCCTGCCAGGTCCCCCGACAGGCCGCCGAATTTTTCAATCAGCCGGAATCGATAATACAAAAAAGTCCCGATTGCGGCAATGCTTACGCCAATGCCTTTTTTCCCGCAGCAAATACAGCAAAGGACACAAAGGACTGCTGCCAGGACAGCGAGAAACGTTCGCACCTTCTTTTTATCCGCGTACTCTGCGAAAGTATATGCCAGACCACTGTTTTTCGCAAGAGGGAAGCTCGCAACTGCAAGCCCGGAAAGGCTTCTGCTGATACAATAGCCAAACGCCAGCGCCGTCAGATCTGCCTGCATTTGTGCTGCTGTCACTGCAAGAGCAAGCTGGGCGATAAAATAACAGCCCAGCCAGATCGCCGCGAACGCGCCCATATGCGGATCCTTTAAAATCTGTAGTTTTTTTTCTGTATCCTGATGACTTGCCAGCGCATCTGCCGTATCGCAGAAGCCGTCCAGATGAATGCCTCCGGTCACAAGCACCGGAAGTACACAGATTCCCGCCGCCAGTATCCATTCCGAAAACTCCATCCGCAGGCACACAAAACGCCACAGGCACACCAGCGCGCCGATCACTGCGCCGATCAGCGGGAACGCGCACAACGCATAGCGCATACTTTTATTTGTCCATTCTGTCTGCGGCATCGGAATTGCCGAAAACATCGAAAATGCCACGATCACTGTCGAAATCATTGGATTTTTCCTCCCTGCTTATGCCAGATCCAACACCCTGCTGTAATTTCCGCTGCCGCATCCGCCATTTTTGCAATTTCCCGGTTGATTTTTCCGAGGATATCCAGATACCGCACCGTAGACGGATCATAATTTGTCCCGCCCTCGAACACTTCGTTGCTGACAATGATCAGATGCCTGCACTGGTTTTCCAGAGCTTTTACGCCTGCCAGAATTTCTTCGCTGCACCGATCCTCTCCGACACCCTCCGGCGCGTAGATTTCATTCGCAGTCAGGTTGCTCATACATTCCAGCAAAACGACGCTGTCTTTCGGAACGCGCACCTGTTTTAAACCGGTATAACATTCCACAGTCTGAAAATTTTTCTGTGCGCGCATCCCACGATGTTTTTCAATCCGTGCCAGACATTCGTTGTCCATCGGCTGCATCGTTGCGATGTAAATACGGTTTTCTCCGGCTTCCATCGCGTAATTTTCCGCAAAAGCGCTCTTTCCACTCGCGCTTCCGCCCACAATCAATGTCAGCATATCCTTCCTCTTTTCCGTTTTCTGCTTCCTTACAGCTGGCTGTCCTGCTCTTCATACGCCTCGATCGAAAGCTCTCCGAATGTAGAACCCTGATAGACGCTGCACGCCATATCCAGCATCGGAATCGCGCACAGCGCACCGGTTCCTTCTCCGAGACGCATGCCCGCCGTGATCATCGGTTCCAGACCGATTGCATCCAGAATCATGCATCCGGCCGGTTCCGCAGATACATGAGTTGCCAGCATTGCCTTTTTGGAAGCCGGGCAGATTTTTACCGCCAAAAGTGCCGCCACTGCAGAGATCACACCATCAATCAGCACCGGAACCTGATACAGCGCGCCGCCAAGGTAGAGGCCGACCATTCCTGCAATATCGAACCCGCCAAGCATAGAGAGCACACTGAGCGGATCTTCCGGATCCGGGTGGTGAAGCTTTATCGCTTTTTTTATTGCCTCCAGTTTACGGGAAAGCCCGCTGTCAGACAAGCCTGCACCGCGTCCCGTCACAAGCAGCGGATCACAGCCAAGCAGAACCGAAGCGACTGCACTGGACGTCGTCGTATTGCCAATTCCCATTTCTCCGGTCACCAAAAGCTTTACCCTATCCTCTTTTGCGCACTTTACAAGCCCGATTCCCGTTTCGATACAGCGGTACAGCTCTGCCTTTGTCATCGCCGGCTTTTGTGTAATATCCGCCGTCCCGTTGGCGATCCGACAGTTTCGGACTCCAGGATTGCCCGGATAATTTAAAATTCCGAGATCGACCGCCTCTACCTGACAGTTCGCCACCTTTGCCATCCTGCAGGCGCTGCTTTTCCCGGCGGCAAAGCTGTCTGCCATCCGCGCGGTCACTTCGCTTCCGGTCTGTGTGACGTTCTGTGCCACTACGCCGTTATCCGCACACATCAGATACAATCTGCGCACCGACAGGTCAATGTCCGCGCTCCCGGTCAGCGCTGCAATCCGAATCAGCGCATCCTCCAAAAGCCCAAGGCTTCCCAGGGGCTTCGCCACACTGTCCCATCGTTGCTTCGCTTCCGACGCTACCTTTTTGTCCGGCTCCGATATCTGATTCAGCTGATTTGATAACCTTTCCAAATTCACAATGCCTTCTCCCTTTGCTTTTCCTGCCATTTTGCCGCTGCCCTGGCAAACCGTTCTGCCAGCCTTGGCTCTGCCAGAAAATATAAATGCGGAAAGCCTGCATACAGACTGCTTCCTGTAACGCTTCCCTCCCAGGTTTTGTTTCCGACCGGCTTTTTCATTTCAAACGCTGTCCCGTTCTGGGTACAGTCCCAGTAATGAAATTCATGCACCGGAATGCTTTCCCCTTTTTCAAACAGCATGGAATTTTCTTTTGCTGTCATGACCGCGTATCCAAAGCGCTGCAGGCGGTTCGTCCGAAATCCGCTTCCATCCAAAACGCCTGTCATCTCCCAGACCTGTCCTTCAGCGTCTTCCAGTTCCTTTTGCAGATACAGGAAGCCGCCGCATTCCGCAATCGTCGGCATTCCATGACGGACCGCCTCAAAAATTGCATGACGCATCCTACTGTTTTCAGAAAGCTTCCCGGCGTGCAGCTCCGGGTATCCGCCGCCCAGATACAATCCGCAGATGCCTTCCGGCAGCTTTTTATCTTCCATCGGCGAAAATTCCACAAGCTCCAATCCCTGTTGCCGCAACGCTCTTTTGTTTTCTTCATAATAAAAACAAAACGCTGTGTCCTGTGCAATGCCGATTCGAAGGCACTGTTTATCCGGGGCAGGAAACTGTGGAGAATCCGGACAATCCGGGCTTTTTAACGCTGCTTCGCTTTTTATTGTCTCTGACACGCTGTCCGCTGTCGCTGCGATCCGCAGCACTTGCTCCAGATCAACATGTTGTAAAAAAGCATCTGCCAGCCTGTCCACCTTTTCCGACAGCGCTCCGACCTCCTGCGCTGTCACAAGCCCTAGATGTCTGCTTTCAAAAGAAGCATCCTCCACATAGGGCAAAAAACCAACAACCGGCAGTCCGGTCTGTTCCTCCAGCATCGGTGCAAGCAGCCGCGCCATCCTTTCCGAACAGCCATTGAGCAAAATGCCTGCAAGCTGGTTTCTTTTCCGGAAAGAAAGCATTCCCTGAACTTGTGCGGCAATCGTCAGGCTCGCACCTTTCGGACGCACAACAAGAATTACCGGAGTATTTGTTGCACACGCAACATCCCATGTAGAGTCCCGGTCCGACACGCCGCCCAGACCGTCATAATATCCCATCACGCCCTCCAGCACTGCAATTTTACACCGCTGTTCATAGCAGGCAATCTGGCGCTGCAGTGTTTTTGCATCTGCAAAAAACAGATCCAGATTTTCTCCCGGAATGCCGAGCACACGCTGATGGAACATCGGATCGATATAGTCCGGTCCGCACTTAAACGAAGCCGCAGAGATTCCTTTTTTCTGCAGTGCCCGTAGGCACGCACAGGTAACAGCCGTCTTCCCGCTTCCGCTGGACAGACCTGCAAATAAAATTCTATTCATCTGCACATCCTCCGGCACTGATTAAAAAGATCGGATTATTGGCGCAAAGCATATGACCTTTTCCTGCCTTTTTCGACCGCGAAACCTGAAGCTGCATGATTTCTGCCGGCTTTAAGGTAAACGCTTCCAGACTTTCACATGCCTGCAGTGCTGTTTCCAGCAAAATCGCGGTCACAACGATCCGGACGGACGGATTTTTTTCAAAAAGGATGGATAAAATTTCCGGCAGATTTCCCTTCGTCCCGCCAATAAACACAGCGTCCGGCGCTGGAAGGGAGTCTAATGCCTGCGGCGCTTTTCCAAAAACCACATGCAAATTCCCGCAGCCAAACCGCTCCCGGTTCTTCCCAATCAATTCTACTGCTTTTTCCTCACACTCAATCGCATACACGTCTGCCTGTCCTGCCATCAGCGAAAGTTCGACAGAAACAGAACCGGTTCCTGCACCGACATCATAAAGGACTTTCGCGCCTGCCGCCCCGAGCTTTGCAAGCGCAGCTGCACGCACCTCCTGTTTTGTCATTGGAACCTCTCCCCGGACAAACCAGTCATCCAAAAGTCCGGGACCATGTGTTTTTGCACGCTCCCGCCAGCAAGATCCCGTAACAGAATTCTCAGAATCCTTTTTCGTAGATACCGTATCGTTTCCGATATCGTCTGCCGTTTTCTCCCGCTTCACCACCAGCACCGCCAGTGGCGCAAATATCTTTTCTGCTATTTCCTGAACTGTTCCGGACACAATCCGTTCTTCCGGATAGGAAAGCTTTTCTCCGACATACGCCCGGCATCCGCCAAATCCCGCCTGCATCAGCTGTCTGCAAAGTTCCTGCGCCGTATTGTCCGGTCCGGTCAAAAAAAATACTTCCGGATTTTCTGTAACTGCCGCAACAGGATCACAGGCTCTTCCGTGGGCACTCACCACTTTCCAGTCCTGCCACGGCAGCTGCAGTTTCGCAGCCAAATAGGACATGCTTCCGATCCCGGGCAGAATGGAGAGCTCTCCGTCCCAGTATTTTCCAAGCCCGGTACAAAGGCTGTAACAGCCGGTGTCCCCGGTACAGACCACGCAGGGAAAGCTGCTGTCAGAACCATACACTGCATCACAGACCGCCTGGGCGGAAACCGCTATTTTCCGATTCTTCGAGCATCCCTCCGGAAGTGTTTCAAGCAGGCGCCCTGCACCGACAATCAGGTCTGCTTTGCGTAACGCTTCCAACGCTTCCAGTGTCAGGCAGGACTGGCTGCCGGGTCCCATTCCAACGACTGTCAGTTTTCTCATTCCACAGCGCCTCCTTTTGCATACAGGCTCTCCAGTACAAGGTTCCAGGCTTCTTCTACAGAATACCCTTCTTCCTGCGTCGGTCTGCCGATCACAACGAGCGCAGCCTTCTGCAGGCGCGCAGCCTCCTGTTTTTCCAGAAAGCCGCCCTTTTTGCCGCCATCCTTTGTCACGAGGATGCCGATATGGTACTGCTCCATCAGCGCAATATTTAACGCAGTTGTGAAGGGTCCCTGCAGCGCAAGAATGTGGCTGTGCGGAATCTGAACCTTTTCGCACAGATCAAGCGCTTCTTTGGAGGGAAGCACCCGCACATAGAGCCGCTCTTTTTCCACGCCTTCAAACGCCCCAAGCTCCTTGCTGCCCGTCGTCAGCAGGACATTTCCAGAAAGCGTCTGCAACAGTCCTGCCGCCTCCTTTGCATCCTGCACCCAGTAACAGTCACTGCCGACCTTTGAAGCTCTGCGGCAAACCCGAAGCAGACGGATTTGCTCCTGCTGCGCCGCCTGACGGATATTTTCGCTCACCTCTGCCGCATAGGGATGGGTCGCATCAATCACAAGATCATAGCCCTTTTCCATCTCCCGCTCCATCTGTGTCCGATCCATCCGCCCTGCCAGAATCGTTGCCTGCGGCAGATCCTGCAGCAGTTCCTCTCCATATGGAGTTGCTACACTGACTTTAAAAATGACTGGAAGAGTCAACAGACGTTGTGCCAGCTCTCTGCCCTCCGTTGTTCCGCCAAACAGCAGGATTCTGAGCTTTTCCTTTCCGCCTGCCCGATTGACCGCCACCCGCTTTTCATAGCCGCGCTTTGTTACCAACAGACCGTTTTGGAAGCTTGTCCTGCTGCTGCCGATAAAGACCGTCGTAAACATATCCACCTGCTCTTTGGTAAGCTCCTGCAGCGTGCAGGTTTTCTTCTCTTCATCCTGTCTTCCGATCATCCGCACCCAGCCACAGGGCGTATCCGGTGCATAATACTCGGATACAATCCGGCACGCCCAGCTTAAATAGTCCGCCCGCTTTTTGCTCGACGGATTGTACAGACAAATGGAAAAATCTCCTGCTGCCGCCGCACGGAGCCGCTTCTCGATCACGTCCTTTGGCGTCAGAAGGTCGGACAGGGAAATCACAGCAAAATCGTTCATCAGCGGTGCGCCCAGCCGAGCTGCCCCGGAAAGCGCCGCTGTCACGCCCGCAACGATCACAACCTCCGTCTCCGGATACTTTTCTGCCAACGACAGTACAAGCCCTGCCATTCCGTACACGCCTGCATCCCCGCTGCAGATCATCGCCGTCGTTTTTCCACCCTGCGCTGCCAAAAGCGCCATATGACAGCGTTCGACTTCTTTTGTCATACCGCTGACCAGATATTCCTTCTCCGGATAATCTTCCCGGATCAAATCCGCATAGGCGGTATAGCCGCAGATTACTTCTGACTGTTCCAGCGCTTTTTTTGCCTCCAGCGTCATACCATCCCTGCCACCAGGTCCAAGCCCTACTACAAAAAGACGTTTCATCGTTTTTCTCTCCGTCAATCGATATTTCACTGCATACAACTATCCTGAAATTTCTTCCCACAAAATAGAATTTTCAGGATACCATTCGCTTTAGAAGGAAATTTTGACCTCGTCCAGTACAAATGCTGCCGTCACGCCGTTTTTCGCCATTTTGGAAATCAGAATTTTCCCATTTTGGCTGCCCGCCATGGCACTCCGTTCGCAGACATTGTCCACGCCCGTCACCTGACTGACAAATGCCGATGCGGTAAACTCCCCGTCCAGGTTTCGGAGCGTTTCCGCATCGTAGGTTTCCAGCAAAATACCATGTTCTGCACAAAATAAAAGCAGCCCCGGTTCCTCTTTTTTTAAGTCGATGCTGCATATTTTCTGAACCGCCTGCTGCCAGACATTGTTCTGCTCCAGCACTTCCTCAAACAGCGCATCCAGCTGTTCCCGCCGTGCACCTTTCCGGCATCCGATTCCTGCGATCAGCGCTGCAGGAATCAGATAAAGAGGCTCCTGCTTTCGGTCTGTCAGCCTGTGGATTCCGATATAAATATCGCAGGACGCTGCATCGGAAAAAACAAGCCCCTCCGGCAGCTTCCCGGAAATGGGAAATTCGCTGAACAGCTTTTTGGTCTGTCCCTGCAAAAGCCCTGCAGAAATTTCTTTAATTCCGGAAGGATTTACAACCGTCAGCCTTTCCTGTTTCGCCCAGCTGTCCACTGCCCAGACGCCCCGTACATCCGTTGCCGTCGTAATCACCGCCTGCGCGCCTGTCCTTTTGGCAAGTTTATTGGCAAGAAGGTTCGCGCCACCCAGATGCCCGGACAAAATCGGAATACACCAGTTTGCCTTTTCATCCATCACAACTACAGCCGGGTCACTCTGCTTTGCACTGACATACGGTGCGATCGCGCGCACGGCAATTCCTGCCGCTCCGATAAAAAGCAGATTGTTGCCCGGCTGAAAAACCCGCTTTGTCCAGTCCGACAGACTTTCGTGATCTGCTCCGAAACACTGTGTAAGCTCCCAGTCTGCAGCAAAGACATCCTCCACCGCCAGAATCCTCTGCCCGAGGGTTGCGCCACTTGGGCTGAAACAGATGATATGATTACTCATTTGCGTTTCCTTCCGTATCTGTTCCCTGCCGGTACTCTGTCGTAAACGCCGGGTCATACAGACACGATCTGTCATAAACATCCCCGAGAAAATTTCCGACCATTACAAGCGCTGTTTTGGATATGCCGGCTTCTTTTCCGCACCGGGCAAGTTTTCCCAGCGGACAGCGCAGTGTACGCTCTTCCGGCCAGCTTGCCTTGTATACAATCGCTGCCGGTGTCTGCTCCGTGTAAGCGCCCTTTAACAGCTCGCGCTGCAGTCCCTCCAGCATCCCGGCGCTCAGGAAAATGACCATCGCGCAGCCGTGCGCCGCAAGGGAAGCGATCGACTCTGCTTCCGGCACCGGCGTCCGCCCCGCCATCCGGGTAATGATCACGCTCTGCGTAATGCCCGGCAGCGTGTATTCTGCATCCAGAGCTGCTGCCGCACCACAAAAGCTCGAAACGCCCGGCGTCACATCGTAAGCAATCTTCTGCTCTTTCAGGCAGTCGATCTGCTCTCGAATCGCCCCGTACAGGCTCGGGTCGCCCGTATGCAGCCGCACTGTCATCTGCTGTCTGCTTTCCGCCTCTTCCATGACGGCAATCACTTCTTCCAGCGTCATCTGTGCGCTGTTGTAAATTCTACAGTCTTTTTTCGCAAACCCGAGCAGTGCCGGATTGACCAAACTGCCCGCATAAACAATAACATCCGCTTCTTCCAGAAGCCTGCGCCCCCGCAGTGTGATCAGATCCGGTGCGCCGCAGCCTGCCCCAACAAAATGAACCACTTCTTTACTCCTTTACAATCACAGTTGTGAAATATCCATAAGCCTCGTTTTCCAAAAGACCGTCCTTAACGACTTCTCCCGGCAGACCGCAGTTTTTTATGCTGAAAACCTCCCGCACGCCGGGTTTTGTCTCCAGCACCCTGTGGATTTCATCCATACATTTCCCGGCTTTCATCAGTACATAGTTGCCCTCCGGCTGCATCTGCTTTTCCAGATTTCCATAGGAAGCCGGAACAATATGGAGCGGCAGATCGCGCTGCGTCAGCCCCGTATTCGCTGCAGCCGCCGCCGCACAGAAGCTCGTCACGCCCGGTATCATGACTGTCTGATAGCCGTCTGCCTGAATTTCTTCTGCCAGATACTGCCATGTCGCATAAACGGATACATCTCCCAGTACCGGCATCGCCACATTTTTCCCGGTTTCTAAAAGTGCTTCGATCTGTCGGATACTGTTTTCATGTTCTTTTTTTTCTGCTTTCCTTTTCCCGGACATGGAAAAAGGAAGCGACAAAATCTCTTTGTCGTCCAGTCCGACCGCCTGCTTTGCAATTTCCAGCGCGGTTTCCTGTTTTCCCATCACTCGTGCCGCTACGATGCTGTCTGCTTTCTTCAAAATGCGTACCGCCTTGACCGTCATCAGCTCCGGATCTCCCGGACCCGTGCTCACTCCGTAAAAAATCCCCTTTATGTTTCCTGACACTGAATTTCTCCTAACACTCCAAACCGATTGCTGAACACCAGAACCGTAACTTCCACCATACCGCCCAGCCGGTGCGCTGCATGCTGTCCGATCTTTTTCATCAGACTCTGCATGACCGCTTCTTTTTTACCTTCCTCATCCAGAATTTCCAGACAGGCGTCCGTCGTCGCAGCCTCCATCAGTCTGCCGATCGCATCCCGGCTTACGCCCGCCAGTGCGGCATGGGCGGCGAACAGCTCACACCGGCAGTCTGCAACCCTGGAATGCGTATTCATAATACCACCCGCCAGCTTGACAAGCTTGCCGATGTGCCCCACCAATATGACCTTTGAAAATCCGCTGCTGACTGCAAAATCGAAGGCTTCCCCGATATAATTAGAACATTGTACCGGTGTCATGGAGGCAAATTCCGGTCGATCCTTTAAAAATTCCATGCCGTAATTGCCCGGTGTCAGTAAAAGTGCATCTTCCCCCAATGCCCTTCGCTGACGTATTTCCAGACCGATGGTATCCACAAGCGCCTGCACGCTTTTCGGCTCAACAATTCCGGTCGTTCCGAGAATCGATATTCCGCCCTGGATGCCAAGCTGCGGATTGAAGGTCTTTTTGGCAAGCGCTTCCCCGTCCGGCACAAATACCGTCAGCAAAAGTCCGCCCTCATAGCCTGCGTCCAGGCACTCTGCCTCCGCCTCCTGTAAAATCATCCGCCGCGGAACAGAATTGATCGCCGCTGCGCCAACCGGCTGTTCCAGCCCTGGCTTTGTCACCCTGCCGACGCCAACGCCTCCGTCGATAACGATCTTGGTTCCCGCCGTTTTTTTTGCTTTGACACAGATCAGAGACTGCGCGGTGACATCGATATCGTCTCCTGCGTCCTTGCGCACGCCACAGCTGACCCAGCCGTCGCCGCTTTGAATTTCTTCCACCGCCGTCGTGACCCAAAGCCCCTTCGGCGTCAGGACGGAAATTTCTTCTGTTTTTTGTCCGCCAAGCAGCATCCGGACGGCAGCCTTTCCCGCCAGCGCCGCACACGTTCCTGTGGTGTAGCCGCAGCGCAGCTTCTGCTGTCCCTGCTGGATATAATGTTCAAACTCCATTTTCGATCCTATCTGCTGCCTCTGTTTTTGCCAGCGCCCTTTCCACCATAGATGCCTCCTGCACAGAGGAATTTCTGCTTTCACGCTGTAACCTATCATACAAAAAAATACACGCAAAGTAAACGTTATTTTTATCCAACTACCTGCCCTGCCGCAATCAAAAAGACACCGCCGTAATAAAACAGCAGCAACACCGCGCCCTGCAGACGGCTTTCGTAGCCGCTTAGCAGCCGCCAGATCAGAATATTGTCTGAAATGAAAAATCCAACCGCGCCAAAAGCCGTGAGCATGCTGCTGAAATCTCTCTGCTGCACACAGTAGTTAATCGCGCCCGCCGTCATCGCACTCAGAACCAGCCCATAGGCCACAACAGCCAAAATCTCCCTGCCGCTTTTTCCGACGGTCTGTTTTCGGTGTATCAGGTACATCCCCGCCAGCAGAATAACAAAGCTGACCGCTGTAGCGATGCTAAAATGCGCTTCGGAAAAATACGCCGCCAGATAGCAGATATGCCCCAATGCAAACACGCACGCGCCGAAATTAAAAATCTGTTCCAGCAAGACGTCCGCGACCGCACAGCAAAGCGTTGCTGCCAGCACAAAGCATGCTGCCAGGCTGTTCTGCTGCCATACCGCTGCGCCCGCGACGAGGGCTGCAATCAGCGTCGTCCCGCCTTTTAACATCAAAGTCTGTGTTGTTTTATGTTCTCTCTGCCTCTCATAAAGGCTGCCGCTCATAAGCATCAGAGCCGCCGCTGCTCCTAAAAACAGCGCCGGCTCCTCCTGCAGCCATATCCGGAAAGCTTCCATAGGAATCCTCCATTTATACACTGCGATACTTTGCTACATATACAGGGAAGCTGTCTGCTCCCTTGATTTCCTTTCCTGCTGAAATCGTTACGTTTTTGTCCGTAATGACATATTCTACATTAGCGCCCTCGCCAACGATTGTATCCTGCATCAGGACGCAGTTTTTCACCTTAGCACCTTTCGCAATTCTGACGCCACGGAACAGAATACTGTTCTCCACTTCGCCTTCGATGATGCAACCGTCTGCGGACATGATGTTCTTCGCTTTGGAGCCCTGAATGTAACGGGTCGGGTTGTCGTCACGAATCTTGGTGTAGATCGGGTTGCCGCCAAACAGACCGTCCAGATTTTCATCCTTTAACAGCTTCATATTCTCATCGAAATAGCTCTTGATATCACTGATGCGCGCCAGATAGCCATTAAATTCAAAGCCTCTGACATTCAGACGCTCCAGGTTCGGTGCCAGCAGATCACGGTCAAAATAAACCATGCCCTTACTATAGGCTTCGCTGATCATATGTACCAGAAATTCCCTTTCAATGATGTAAATGTTCATGGAAAGGTTCTGAACTCCCTCGTCCTCCGGATTGATCCGCAGCTGACGGATTCTGCCGTCAGCGTCCAGTTCAAACGTGTAGTACAGATCCTTTGTAATATCAAACGGCTTTTTCATTCCGACGGGAATTTCCTGCTTCTTATATGCGATCGTCACATCCGCACCGCTTTCGATATGCTGCTCCAGCATCGCTGTAAAATCGAAGTTTACCGCAAGGTTAGCGTCAGACATCACGACATATTTTTCTCTCGCATCCTTTAACATATCCAGAATGCTCGCCAATGCTTCGATTCTTCCGTTGTATACTTTCACGGTATTGGAAGCAAACGGAGGCACGATATTGAGTCCGCCGTATTTACGGGTTAAATCCCATTCTCTGCCGGAGCCGAGATGATCCATCAGAGAGTGATAATTTTTACGGACGATCAGAGAAACATTGTCGATTCCGCAGTTCACCATGCTTGATAAAATAAAGTCTACCATACGGTAACGGCCTGCAAAGGGAATGGAAGCCATCAGACGCTCCGTGACAAGCTCCGGAATCAGACCATCATAGCTGTTGGGGAAAATAATTCCCAGCGCGTTCGCATTGGAGTTTACCATTGTTCTTCACCATCCTTTACATTTTGATCGATCATCGCTGCAGGGCCGACCTTTGCGCCGTCTCCGATATAAACACCGGAACCGATGGTTGCAACGCTGCCTGCGCCGTCTTTCGGCATCTCACCTACAACCGCGTTTTCGCCGATCACGACATTTTCTGCAACAATACAGTGTTTGACGGATGCGCCCTTTTTGATGACGGTGCCTCCCATTACAACTGCATCTTCGATCTCAGCGCCCTCTTCTACCGATACGCCGGAGAACAGGATCGAATGCTTGACATGTCCTGCGATCCTGCAGCCGTCCGTCACCATGGAGTTTTCCACAACGCCGGTATCCAAAATTCTGTGACCGGTTTTCCCACTGTTTCGACTGTAGATTTTCCAGTCATCCTCAAATAAGTTAATGCCGCTGTGCTCCGGATCGAGGACCTCCATGTTTGCTTCCCAGAGAGAGCTGATGGTTCCGACGTCTTTCCAGTAGCCGCTGAAATGATAAGCGTACATATCTCTGCCGTCACGCAGCAGGCTCGGAATGACGTTTTTGCCGAAATCGTTTTCAGATTCCGGATCCGCCTCATCCTCGATCAGATATTTCTTTAAAACATCCCAGTTGAAAATGTAGATTCCCATCGACGCAAGATTTGACTTAGGTTCCTTGGGTTTTTCCTGGAATGCGGTGATCTTGTCGTTTTCGTCCGTTACCATCAAACCGAAACGAGATGCCTCTTCCCACGGCACTTCCATAACAGCAACGGAGAATTCTGCGCCCTTTTCTTTATGGAAGCGTAAAAAATCGCTGTAGTCCTGTTTGCAAATCTGGTCGCCGGACAGGATGATGACGTATTTGGGATTATAGCGCTCGATAAACGGGATGTTCTGATAGATTGCGTTCGCTGTTCCCTTATACCAGTCGGATCCGGATGCCTTCTGATAAGGCGGCAAAACATGCACGCCTCCAATTAAGCGGTCCAAATCCCAGGGCTGTCCGTTTCCAATATATTCGTTCAGCACCATAGGCTGATACTGTGTCAGAATGCCTACTGTATCAATCCCGGAATTGACACAATTGGAAAGCGGGAAATCGATAATCCGGTACTTTCCACCAAACGGAACGGCAGGCTTTGCAAGTCTCTGGGTCAATGCATACAGACGCGAGCCCTGTCCGCCTGCAAGCAGCATTGCAATCATTTCTTTTGCCATGAAATCTTCCCCCTGTGTTTATTCTTGTAATATATTCAATATTACCATAAGAGACCATTTTTTCCCAGTCTATTTTTGCACTTTTGCAAAATTTTATTCTTTCCTCACAGATCTTTTTCGTCCTGTTTTCTTTTTTTTCAATTGAATACCGTACAAATCCATGCTATACTATTATAAATGCTGTTGCAGGCGCACAGCATCAGAAAGGAATGTGATCCCATGGCAGTAAATGAATCCGCGGAAAACTATCTGGAAACGATCCTTGTCCTGAGCAAGACCCATCCAGTTGTCCGCTCTGTAGATATCGCAGAAGAACTCGGCTTCAAAAAATCCAGCGTCAGTGTCGCTATGAAGAACCTACGCGAAAAGAACCATATTACCGTAACCAAAGAAGGGTTTATCTATCTGACCGATACCGGCCGCCAGATTGCTGAAATGATTTATGAACGTCATGAACTGATTTCCGGCTGGCTGATTCAGCTCGGCGTCGATCCCGAGACAGCCGTCAGTGATGCCTGCCGCATGGAGCATGTCATCAGCCCGGAAAGCTTCGCCGCAATCAAAAAGCACGTTCTGGAAAACCGCGATAAACAATAATCTTTTTTCAAAGTGCATATTCTGTTGTTCGAAGCAGCGAACATCCATCGAAAAAGGACAGCTATCCTTCATGGTAACTGTCCTTTTACTGTGTCAAAAATTATATCAAACAGGAAATTATGGAGAATCTTTTTGTTTTAAAGTTCTCAGGCGTTTGCTGCCAGCGCCTTGCCGAGATTTTTGCACTCCTCGATCATCGCATCGTCTGGTGTCTCCTGGCAGATTAAGCCCTCGCCGTTTACTACGGTTGCGCCTTCGCCAGTCACACGCTCTGTCCACTCGCGCATCCACTGTCCGTCGCCCCAGCCGTAGGAACCAAACAGTGCGATGGTCTTGCCGGAGATGGAGCCGTCAATGCTCTCCATGAAAGGCTCGAACTCGCCCTCTTCCAGAACTTCTGCGCCCATTGC
>CEBY01014832.1_pt1 | contig 20594 bp, 19 predicted proteins | sample 554731 | NCBI WGS metagenome assembly CEBY01 (sample SAMEA3182050, study PRJEB8094) | gut metagenome | biome: human; feature: gut; material: Stool; isolation source: human stools | place: Canada | collected 2012-02-22
TCTTACGGTCAGCGCAGTAAATGCGCAGACCTACTGAACAGTTACCGAACAGGTAACATTATAATTTTGCAGAATCCATTCGCAGCGTTTTCATGTCCGCATGGACGCTCTTCCGGACGATAAAAAAGCAGATGACCTGCATGAGAATCGTCAGAATCCAGGACACCGGATAGGATAGGAACAAGATATCCAGAGAACGGTGATACGGGAAAATCCAGAAAATCCAGACAATTCGCGTTCCGACAGTTCCAATAATCGATAAAATCATGGGCACGGCAGAACGTCCCATCCCGCGCAGCGCGCCCGGAATCAGATCCATAATTCCGCATAAAAAGTACGTCACGGTCGTAAAGCTCAGAATCTCAACGCCGCACGAAATAACCGCAGAACTCTCCGTATAGATCCGCAGAAGCTGTGGTCCGAAAAACCATGCACAGCAGCCCATGGTCAGGGAAAACGCACAGGATAAAATCAGACAGTCGATTAAAACGCGGTCCATCCGCTTCGTTTTTCCCGCGCCGTAATTCTGGCTGGTAAAGCTCATGCACGCCTGCGTCACAGAGTTGACTGAAGTGTATAAAAATCCGAAGATATTGTTCGCCGCAGTGTATCCTGCCATTGCAACCGAGCCAAAGGAATTAACGGAGGACTGCAGCAGGACGTTGGAAAAGTTGATGACGGTGCTCTGAATTCCTGCCGGGATTCCGACCTGGAAAATCTGGAGGACATAGATGCTCTTGAGACCCAGCTTCGAAAAGCGGAATTGATAACAGCCCTGCGTCCGATACAGGCAGCTCAAAACCATAATACAGGAAAGCAGCTGGGAAATGACAGTTGCAATCGCAACGCCTTCTACCGCCATATGGAAACAGATGACCAAAATCATATTTAAGCCTGCATTGACCAATCCGGACACAACTAAAAATAACAGCGGACGTTTTGTATCCCCCACTGCCCTTAAAATAGCCGCACCATAATTATAAAGCATGAAAAAAGGCATGCCGATAAAATAAATTTTCATATAGAGGGCTGCCAGATCGATGACGTCGTCCGGCGTCCCCATCCATTCGAGGGCTGTCCTGGAAAAGAAGAGTCCGGCAAATGCCATCAAAATTCCGCTGATCAAAGCGAGCGTCAGGGAGCTATGTACTGTTTCCGACATTTCCCGCTCCTTCCCGGCCGCATAATAGCGGGCGGCAAGGACATTGGAGCCTAAGGAAATGCCGATAAAAAGGTTGGTAAATACATTGATGAGGGCGGTTGTAGAACCGACTGCCGCCAATGATTCGCTTCCGGCAAAGCGGCCGACTACAATAATGTCGACCGCATTGAACATCAGCTGTAAAATACCGGAAAGCATTAACGGAATGGAGAAGGAAATCAGCTTGTCCATCAGCGTTCCGTTGCACATATCGATTTCAAAGCTTTTTGTCTGTTTCATTTTGTTTCTTCCACCCTGTGCCCCGTGTAATAAAAGCCGTGGCACTCTTCCAGCTTCACCGGTACGATCTGCCCGATCAGGTCAGCACTTCCGGGAAAATGTACAATCGTGTTATTGGACAGCCTTCCGGTGACGAGAGAAGCATCCTGTTCGTTTACTTCTTCCACAAGGGCAGTAAGGGTCTGGCCCTGCAGGCGTGCGACCTGTTTGCGTGCAGTTTCCTGAACTGCCTCCAGCACACGGTCAAAGCCCGCGTGAACCTCTTCTTCCGGAACCTGCTCCATCGCCGCTGCGGGGGTTCCGGTCCGGACAGAATAGATAAAGGTAAACGCGTTGTCAAAACCAACCTTACGGATCACGTCGATGGTATCCTCCACGTCCTCTGCTGTTTCTCCCGGGAAGCCGACCATGATATCTGTCGTCAGCGAAATATCGGGGATTTCGCGGCGGATTTTGGCTGCAAGCTCCAGATACTGTTCTTTCGTATAACGGCGGTTCATCGCCTTTAAAATCTTCGTAGAGCCGGACTGCAGCGGAAGGTGCAGATGTCTGCAGATCTTATCCGAGTTTTTCATGACCTCAATCAGCTCGTCGGAAAGATCCTTCGGATGGGACGTCATAAAGCGGATGCGCTTGATTTTATCGATTTTTTCTACTTCCTGCAAAAGCTGTGCGAAGGAAATTTCATCTTCAAGGTTTTTGCCGTAGGAGTTGACGTTCTGACCAAGCAGCATGATTTCCACAACGCCATCGTCTGCGAGCTTTTCGATCTCCTGCAAAATTTCCTTCGGGCGTCTGCTCTTTTCGCGTCCGCGGACATACGGAACGATACAGTAGGTGCAGAAATTGTTGCAGCCGAACATGATATTGATGCCGGATTTAAACGGATATTTGCGCTCTACCGGGAGGTCTTCCACGATCTGATCGGAATCCTTCCAGATGTCGATGATCATGCCGCTGCTTTCAAACATGCGGCATAACAGCTCTGCAAATTTGAAAATATTGTGCGTGCCGAATATCAAGTCAACGAACCGATAGCTTTTCTTTAGTTTATCGATCACGTTCTGCTCCTGCATCATACAGCCGCACAACGCGATCTTTTTGTGGGGATTTTTGCGCTTCATACTGTTGCAGAAGCCAAGCCTGCCGTATACACGCTGGTTGGCATTATCGCGCACGGTGCAGGTATTGTAGATGACAAAGTCTGCCTCCTCACTGTCGCTTAAGGTGTAGCCGACCTGTTCCAGAATGCCGGAAAGCTTTTCGGAGTCGCGGGCGTTCATCTGACAGCCAAAGGTCACGACGGCGGCGGTCAGGGGATGTCCCGCAAGCTCCTCCTGCTCCTTTACATACTGTCTGCATTTGGCGATAAAATAATATTGACGCTCCGGTTCCGATACAGGGGGCTCCTGGGTCAGATCTATGCTGTTAAAGTCAATGTTTTCGTACATCATAAGGGAAGTTGTGTTTCCTTTCCGTTCTTTATATTGTGGTAATCTCACTCTGCGTACAGTGCAGCGATATTTTTCAAAATTTCCACGCAGCTCTCAAGGGATTCCACGCAGGCGTACTCATAGCGTCCGTGATAGTTTAAGCCGCCGGTGCACAGGTTCGGGCAGGGAAGTCCCATAAAGGACAGGCGCGCGCCGTCTGTTCCGCCGCGGATCGGTACGATGGTGGGTGTTACGCCTGCTTCTTCCATCGCGCGCACTGCGTTGTCGATCAAATGTGCGTTTTCCGGCAGAATCTTTTCCTTCATGTTATAATAGCTGTCCTTTAAATCCACCGTAAAGAGTTTTTTGCCGTATTTCGCATTTAAAAAGTCCGCGCACTGTAAAAAGAAGCGCTTCTTCTGTTCGAATTTTTCCATGTTGTGGTCACGAATAATATAGTCTACTACAACATGGTCAACGCTTCCTGTGATGGAATCCGGATGGTAGAAACCTTCATAGCCATCCGTTGCAGACGGGTTTTCGTGTACCGGCAGAAGGCTTTGGAACTCCTGTGCCAGCAAAATCGCGTTGAGCATTTTATTTTTTGCGCTGCCGGGATGGACGCTGTGTCCGTCGATGATGAGCCTTGCACCGGCTGCGTTGAAGTTCTCGTATTCCAGCTCGCCTAAATCGCCGCCGTCCACGGTATAGGCATAGTCTGCGCCAAAGCCCTCTACGTCGAAGAAGTCTACGCCGCAGCCGACTTCTTCATCTGGGGTAAAGCCGATGCGAATTTTGCCGTGTACGAGGTTTTTGTTGGATAAAAGCTCCTGTGCCATCGTCATAATCTCCGCAACGCCTGCCTTATCATCTGCACCCAGCAGAGTGTTGCCGTCGGTTACGATTAAGTGCTTTCCGACAAAATGAGCAAGCTCCGGGTTTTCCTTTTCGGTCAGGACGATATTTTTTTCAGCATTTAAGACAATACCCCCGCCTTCATAGGCAACGACTCTCGGATTGACATTTTCGCCGGAAACCGCCGGAGACGTATCCATATGGGAAATAAAGCCGATGACAGGCGCTGTTTTTCCTTCCGGAAGATTGGAGGGAATCGTCGCGTACACATAGCAGTGTGCTTTGTCATATACGACATCCTGCGCGCCCATATCGTTGAGCTCCTGTGCCAGAAGGGAGGCGAGGTTTCTCTGCTTGTCTGTGCTCGGGACGGTCGTTGCGCCATCCTGGGACTGCGTGTCAATTTTTACATAACGAAGAAATTTATCCAATACGGTACTCATAATTGATTCCTTTCCGGCTGCAGCATTTTGTTCATAAAAGCAGCCTGCCGTTTATGCGGCAATGTATTTTGGCGTAACGACATTTCCGGATACCGCAAACGGGTCTTCCAGATATTATTCGACGTTATACGCTGCTTAGCTACGAGTCTGTCCATTTCCGCGAATTGTGTATTTGTAGCTGGTCAGCTCCTTTAAGCCCATCGGACCTCTCGCATGGAGCATCTGGGTGCTGATGCCGATCTCTGCGCCAAAGCCAAACTCAAAGCCGTCCGTAAATCGGGTCGATGCGTTGACATAGACGCAGGCGGCGTCCACCTGATCCAGAAATGTCCGGGCATGCGCTTCGTTGTTCGTGATGATTGCTTCGGAATGTCCGGTGTTGTAGCGGTTGATATGCCCGATTGCTTCTTCCAGGCTGCTGACCGTCTTTACAGACAGCTTGAGCGCCAGATATTCTGTTCCGTAGTCGGCTTCTGTTGCAGGCACGCAGCCGTCGATCTCTAAAAACGCGCGGTCATCCGCATGGATTTCGACGTCCTTTTCCCGCAGCGCCTGATAGAGCTTTGGCAGGAAGCTATCGCAGATCGACTCGTGGATGACAAGGGATTCGCAGGCATTGCAGACGCCGACGCGCTGTGTTTTGGCATTTAAAATAATACGGATCGCCATATCGAAGTCCGCGTCCGCATCGACATAAATGTGACAGTTGCCGGTCCCGGTTTCGATGACCGGGACAGTGCTGTTTTCCACGACCATTTTGATCAGTCCTGCCCCGCCGCGCGGAATTAAGACATCAATAGATTCGTTTAATCGCATCATCTCCTGCGTCACTGCCCGGTCAGTCGATGGGATCAGCTGCACTGCTGTCTCCGGGATGTTACACTGTGCCAGCGCGCGGTGCAGGCTTTTTTCGATTGCGAGATTGGAGAAAATTGCATCGCTGCCGCCTTTCAAAATTACGGCATTTCCGGCTTTAAAGCACAGACCGAACGCATCTGCCGTCACGTTGGGACGGGATTCGTAGATGATTCCGATGACGCCGAGGGGAACACGGCGTTTGCTGATGACAAGACCGTTTGGACGGGTGAGGGTATCCAGAATCTCTCCGACCGGATCGGGAAGCGCAGCGACCTGGCGAAGCCCTTCTGCCATGTCAGAAATCCGCTTCTGCGTCAGGGAGAGCCGGTCAAGCAGCCCTTCCGGCATGCTGCGGCTGCGTCCGGCTTCCAGATCCTTTGCATTTTCTGCAAGAATGTCTGCTGCGTCCGCTTCCAGACATTCTGCCGCTGTAAACAGCGCCTTATTCTTGGTATCCGTATCAAGCCCGGCAAGGATGTAGCGGGTTGCTTTTGCCTGTTTTCCGATTTCTTTCAGATCAGCCATCTATAAGGTTCCCTCCTTTATCGTCGTTCTGTAACAATCAAATCCATGTTGATATCATGCGGTTTTTGCCCATCCAGTATCTCGAACAGCTGGCAGGAAAAGCAGAGCCCGACAAGATAAGGTCTGTCGGCAGCAGGAATTTTACCAAGATAGCGGTCATAAAAGCCCTTTCCGTAGCCAATGCGTGCGCCGGATCGATCAAAGGCAAGTCCGGGAGCGGTCAAAAGCGTCGGAATTGAAGCATCCGTCAAAAAGCGCTTTGTCTGTCCGGGCGGCTCCAAAATATGCTGGTAGCCGGGTGCAAGCTCTGCTCTGTCTGTAATTCGGAAAAACTCCATCTGATTGCCAAGAACCTTAGGAAGAAAAACTTCCTTTCCTGATGCCAGCGCAGCATCAATGAGAAGTCCGGTCGATACCTCTGATCCATAGGAGGCATACAAAAGTACCTGTTTTGCCTGCTTCCAGACAGCCGTTGCCATCAGATTTTCTGCGATTTCCCTGCTTTTGTGGAAACGGCTCTCTTCCGAAAGCTGTTCCCTGTTCTGTTTTCCGAGTGCTCTGTTACTGCGCGTTTTTTGATCCATAGCGTTCGCCAAGGTTTTCGATCGAACCGTCCTCATTCTGGACGTTGATGTTATTTAACTGATTCCGCAGATTCTGGCGGACGTTGTCAATATATTCCTTCCGGAGCAACGCCTGTTCAGATTTTTCTGCTTCAGTCAGACCTTCCGATGATTTTGATTTTTTATAAAGCTCGTTGATCCGGGCAATTTTCTGTTCCAGTGTCATGTTTTCCTCTCATTTCTGCGCACGTTTTTTTCGCATATCGAGTTTGTGTCAAGTGTGCGCAGACACAAAGCTCTGGCTTCTGTTTGCTCAGGCCCGCTCACGGCAGCTGTGCAGGTTCTCTACGAAATCCGGCAGATCGAAGGCATCCTGCTTTTCTGCCAGAAACAGCGTTCCATAATTCTCCCCGTCGATGATCCGGTGGATAATCCGGACATCCTTGCTGTTCGCAATCACCATATCAGCTCCGCTTGCGGTTGCGATGGTGGCAGCAGTCAGCTTGGTTGACATGCCGCCGGTTCCAACGCCGCTGCCGGTGGTGGATTTGCCCATCCGCAGGAAAGATTCGTCCAGATGCTCGACCGTTTCAATAAATTCTGCATCCGGATTTGCCCGCGGATCATCGGTATAAAGCCCATCGATATCCGATAAAAGAATCAGCAGGTCTGCGCCGATCATCGAAGCGACAATGGCGGAAAGCGTGTCGTTATCGCCAATCTCGATTTCGTGCGTTGCGACGGTATCGTTTTCATTGACGATGGGGATGACGCCCATCCGAAACAACTCTTCAAAGGTGTTCTGCGCGTTGATGCGGTTGATATCGTTGGAAATCGTCTGACGCGTCATCAGAATCTGCGCCGTCACCTGATTATATTCTGCAAAAATTTTCTGATAAGTCATCATCAGGCGTGCCTGACCGACTGCCGCACATGCCTGCTTGACTGCGATCGGATGCTCCTGCAGCTGCTCCGGCGTCAGATGCACCGCCTTTTTGCCTTGGGCGATAGCGCCGGACGAAACGAGCACAACGTCCTTTCCCTGATTTTTCAGATTGCACAGCTCCCGCACCAGAACCTCCAGGCGGATATAATCCATATCGCCGGTTTCGGTATGCTGCAGGGAAGAGGAACCGATTTTAATGACAACTCTCCGTTTCTTTTTCAGCAGGTTTCGTCTGGTATCCATGTCTGTATCTCCTCTTTTGGTCATTTGCCGGTTTCGGAAAATGGAGCGTAACAGGAAGCGATTGCTTCGGCAACCCGCACGCCGTCCATCGCCGCAGAAGTAATGCCGCCTGCATAGCCTGCACCCTCTCCGCAAGGATAGACCCCCCGGATATTTGCCTGCAGCGTTTCATCGCGGACAATCCGCACCGGGGAGGATGTCCGGCTTTCGATGCCGGAAACGACTGCATTTGCATCGTCAAAACCGGGAATCCTATGTCCGAACTGCTCCATTCCTTCGATAAACGCTTCCGACAGGCTGTCCGGCAGCACGCTTTTTACGTCTGCAAACGTCCACTGTCCCTTGATTGCAGGGACAAATTCCGTCGGGATATGTCCGGTCGTTGCGGTATCCGAAAAATCTCCGTAACGCTCTACCGGGATTTTCCCACATCCGGCAGAAAATGCCTTTTCTTCCAGCCTGCGCTGAAATCCGATTCCGGCGAGCGGTTCGTCCGAACCGTAATCTGCAGGCGTAACGGAAACAATGATTGCACTGTTTGCATTTGCACCGTTTCTGCCGCTGTAGCTCATGCCGTTTACCGCAATGCGTCCCGGCTCGCTGCTGGCGTTGACCACATAACCGCCAGGGCACATGCAGAACGAATAAACGCCTCTGCCGCCGGAAGTCCTTGCCGTCACCTTATATGGAGCAGCGCCTAACGAATCCGGATGTAGTGTTCCATATTGGGACTGGTTGATCAGCTCCTGTGGGTGCTCTACGCGCAGTCCAACTGCAAAGGCTTTGGCTTCCATATGAAGTCCGCTTTCATACAGTTTAAAAAACGTATCCCGCGCGCTGTGTCCGATCGCAAGCACGGCAGTCTCGGTGTCGATCACAGAGCCGTCCGAAAGGATAACGCCGTTCAGCGCTCCATTTTCCGTACGGAAGGTTTCTACGCGGCTCTCAAAACGGACTTCTCCGCCGAGCTGTATGATTTTTTCCCGCATCTGTTTTACGACATTGGACAGAACATCTGTTCCGATATGCGGCTTTGCTTCGTAGAGAATTTCCGGCTGCGCGCCGTTTTCTACAAAAATCGAAAGGACATGTCTGCCACGTCCGTCTTTATCTTTGATCAAAGTGTTCAATTTGCCGTCTGAAAACGTGCCTGCGCCGCCCTCTCCAAACGAAACGTTGGATTCCGGGTTTAAGGGTCCGCCGTTCCAGAAAGCTTCGACATCTTTTTTGCGCGCTTCCACGTCCTTTCCTCGTTCCAGCAGAATCGGACGATAGCCGTTTTGTGCGAGCATGTAGCAGCAAAACAGACCTGCAGGACCGCTTCCGATAATCACGGGGCGTCTGCGCAGCGCCTTCGTCCCCGGCTTCGGAAATTGATACGGTCGCTCTGTCACGATGGAAACGTCCTTATTTTTGCTGCGGGACACACAGTTTTGCTCGGAAATGCCGTTTAATGTGATGTCCACGACGTAAATCAAGAAAATGTCCGGCTTTTTGCGGGCGTCGATCGACTGCCTGCGGATCTGCAGGCTGGCAATCTGTTCGGATTTTATATGTAACGCCTTTGCCGCCTTGTGGTACAGTTCCGTTTTGGAATGTCCGGCAGGGAGCTTCAGCTGGGAAATTCGAATCATAGGGTTCTCCATATTGATTAAAGTTGTATCTGGCTATTTGGTGACTGCGTTAGCCACGCCGCCTTTTCGTCAGCTCTACGGTAGTTTCATTCCTCGCGCGCAGCCGCCGTTCCAGCGATCTGTCCGCTCGTCCATGCCCACTGGAGGTTGTAACCGCCGCAGCGACCGTCCACATCGAGCAGCTCGCCGCACAGATACAGACCGGGAAAACGCTTTGCTTCCAGGTCGTCTGTTACCTCCTGTAAGGAGATTCCGCCGGTACAGACCTGCGCGTTTTGCGCCGGATTTGTGCCAATTACGACAGTTTTTAAAGCGCGCATATTCTGCAGCATCGAAAATACCGCGTTTTTGTTGGCAGCTGTTACGATGTCCTGCGCTTTTAGGGGGCTGCGTTCAATAAACAGCTGTGCAAGCTTCGACGGCAAAATGCCCTGTGCCAGAAACCTCACATGCTTGCCGCAGCACGCCTGATACTGTCTGCAGCAAAATTCGTTCCATTTGGAAAGCGGAACTGCCGGGAAGAAATCAATGCTGGCGCTGATCTTTTTGTTCGTTTGCAGCGCTTCCGACACGGCTGCGGAAAGCTGAAAGACCGGAATCCCGGAAATGCCGTAATCAGTCAGCTGCAGTTCCCCGGATTCACAAAGCTTTTTTCTGCCGGGAATCTCTACAGTAATTGCAGCCGGGCAGCGCACGCCTGCGATGGATTTGTAAAATTTTTCTTCACAGCGCAATGCAGTCAACGCCGGAAGGTAAGGATACTGTTTGAATGCAAACGCTGCAGTCAGGCTGCCTGTACCGAGCGCTTCTTTGGGAGGTATTCCCGCCGCTGTCCCGCAGGATATAATCAGCCGGTCGAAATAATACTGTCCCTGATCGGTGAACACCTGCCAGCCGCTCTTTTGCATGCAGAGCTTCTGAATCCTACAGTCACAGACGATGCGAACCCTTTTTCGTTCCAGCTCTTCCCGGAAAAAATCAAGGACGGTAGATGCCTGTCCGCTATAGGGATACAAGTAGCCGTTTTTCTCCGTCAGATAAAGACCTCGTTCCTCAAAAAAGCGGATCGTATCGGATGTCTGGAAACGCGCAAAGAACTCCGGCAGCCGGTACGGGTCGTGACTTCGGTAATCCCGCTTCGGAGAAAAATCAGTATTGCCGAGGTTGCACTTTCCGTTTCCGGTCGCCAGTATCTTGCGGCCAATCCGGTCACGACGTTCCAGTATGGTAATTTCTGTATCTTTTATTGAAGTATTCGCAGCTGCAATCGCCGCCATCATGCCGGATGCGCCTCCGCCGATAATGCCGATCTGCCTCATAACCGATTTCAAATCCTCCCTACAGCCGTTTGGAAAACGGCAAAACTGTAATTATCATACTACGTCTCGGTTTGAGACACAAGGAATTTTTCCAGCTCTGCTTTGGAAACGCCGTGCCAGCCGTTCAAAATCTGCCGTCTGACCCCGCTTGGCAGGGTTCTTGCGTCAATCGCGGTCTGCAAATATAAAACCCGGCTGTCCTCTTCGTATACGATGACCCGATTCTCTTCAATCTGTAAAAAGAAGGTTTCTGCCTGCTGTAGTTTTCGGTATGTTTTGGAAACAACAATCTGCTGTGGGGAAAAAGAAACCAGCTCCATCCGGAGAAGCCCCTGCTGCAGCTCGGTAAGGGGCGGAGCGTCCTGATAGTGCCGGATTTCATCCTCCACCTCTTTTCTGCTGCACCCGATCAGCCGAAGCGGCAGGGATTTGATCTCTTCTGTCTGCCTTCGGGACACCTGATCGGTATTTTTTACCACAAGCTTCGTATCTGCGCGCAACCGATCCGGTACGCTGACCGCCTGGGTTGCAGACTGCATCTGAAAAAACGGGATTTCGTTCTGGCTGATAATCGTCTGCCTTCCGGGATAAAACCACTGTTCGATCTTATAATGTCCATAAAATCCCACCGCAAAAAGCAGACAGGAATAGAGAAAAAAGCTGATTCTTTTTAAACGGCGCATATTTTCACCTCTTAAAAAGTATCAGCTCTTTTCGGTTATTTTATGCAGTGCAGTGACCATCACAGCAGCCGCATCGTACTGGCAAGCTCGATCAGCACATCTCCCGCTGCAAAGCAACGCAGTTCGCGTCTGGTCGCACCCTTTAAAACGACAGTCGACACAAAATAGACGAGCAGTCCGACAACCGCCGAAACGAGCATCCGAACCGGGCTGGCAGCATTTTTCAAAATCACCTGGCTGCACAGCAGGCAGACAAGCGCCATCAGAATGCCTGCCAAAAGAGGCGCCAAAAAAACACGGAGCCAGTTGACTGCTATTTTTAACTGCTGGCGCACCATGCCCAGCAGAATCAGGCACAAAACAAATGCAGACAGCGCATCGGAATAAGCGCCCGCATACAGGTCGAGTTTCAGCGCGGAACTCATCACGGAAAAGCTGACCAGCCGAACCAGGACGGAAACCAGCACCGCGATCCAGATGCTATAGTAAAGCTCTGCAGCAAACAAAACGCTGCCAAGCATAAAGGCGAGGCCATAAAAGATCACCGTGATCGCCAGAACTTTTAAAATACTGTACAGACCGTTTAACTCTCCTTTGGAAAACAGCATCTGCAGCATCGGCTGTGCCGTCGTTAAAAATAAAACGGCGCAGGGAATCGTATAGAGAGCAGTGCAGCGAAAGGCGACCATGCATTTTTCGCGGCTTTTGCGCAGGCTGCGGCGTTTTAAGACGAGCTGGAACTGCGGCAGCAGGGAAGCCGCCAGGGCAAATGCGCCGAGCAGCGCAAGCGTCATCAAAAGACGATATTTTCCAAGATACGCGCCCCACGTTGAAACAGAGCCGCTCTTTAAATAGATACCGGACTGTCCGATCCGCCCGATACCGGCAAGCGCCGCCGGAACACAGATCACAAGCCCATTTCGGAACAAGAAAAAGGCGATGCTGCGATCTGCCGCAGGATTTGAGCTGCTTCCGTATTCTGCCTGGTGCAGCTCATGCGAAGCCTTTATCCAGGAGATCCCGCAGCCTGCCGTACACAAAAGACTGACGCATAAAACGGAAAACGCTGCTCCGAGCGCACCATATGCCGCCTGATAGGACGTATTCTGCAAAAGCGCGCCGACCTTCTGACCGTATGCGTCGAGCGGTGCTACAATCAGGGGTGCTGCGAAAAATAAAAGCACTCCGAATGCGAGTATCCATCTGCCCGCTGTTTCCCGCCTGCCAAAGGCATCCAGAATGCCGAGCAGCATCCAGAACAGCGTCAGGATAACGAGCGAACATAATAACGCCAAAAACGCCATTTTTGCAAAGGGCAGCGCATAAAATGTACAAAACAGCACATCTTTTAAGGCAGCGCCCAAAAGTGCCAGAACGACGGATACAAAAAATGCCGTCAAAAGAGCCTGTCCCGCAATTTTTTTTGCGCCTGCGATTCCGTAGCGTTCGATTCTTGTACGGATCAGGTTGGAAACCGCCCGGTTCGTTCCGATCCCGAATAGGGAAAACAGGATAAAACAGCCCTCCAGGGCCCCAAAAAAGTCTGCGCACCCTTCGTCTCCCAGCGCGTTGACCAGCCGAATGGGTGCAAAAAGGCAAAGCAGGAATGCAAGGACCTTGACTATCCCGGTCAATTGCCTTGGTAGCACACCTGCGCGATCGATTTTCTTATGTTTTCTTTGTGCCGCCATAGAAACCTAACCCTCATTCATCCAGGCAATCCCGGGTCAGCCCGAGCGCGCTTAATATCGTTTCCTGCTTCTGCTCCATCACAGCCGCTTCCTCCGGTGTTTCGTGATCGTAACCGCACAAATGCAGCATGCTGTGCGCAACGAGGAATGCAAACTCCCGTTTCCGGGAATGTCCGTAGCTTTCCGCCTGGGAACAGATCCGATCCACTGACAGGATGATGTCACCCAGAATCAGTTCCCCGCTGTCCGGCTGGAAATAATCCGAACAGTTTTCTTCGACAATGGAAAAATCCGCTTCGGTTTCAAACGGAATGTTCGGAAAGCTCAAAACGTCCGTCTCCCGGTCGATATTGCGGTATTCTTTATTATACAAGCGGATGCCCTCGTTATCCGTAATCAGTACGTTAATCTCGGTTTCATAGGGACAGCCCTCTGCATCCAGAACCGCTTCCGCTACGCGGCTGCATAATTCCTTCGTGTCAAAGGGAAAAGTAAAATCCGTTTCGTTTTCGACATAGATGGTCATGAGCGTCTCTCCTTTTCATTTCTGCGCAGAGGAGCTTCCGTCCTGCGTTTTGTCTTTCCTGTCGTCTTGCCGGCAGCAGCGGACGTCAGACGTCTTTCCTTGCTCTCGCGGTAAGCCTGCTTCGCCTCATAGGTTTCATAAGCCTTGACAATCTTCTGAACCAGCGGATGCCGGACGACATCGCGGCTTGTCAGGTTGCAGAAGCCGATATCGTCCAGACCGGACAACACCTTCACAGCAACGTCCAGACCGGACTGTGTTCCAGGCGCAAGGTCTTTCTGCGAAGCGTCGCCGGTGATGACAACCTTGGAACCGAAGCCGATTCGGGTCAGGAACATCTTCATTTGGGCAGGCGTCGTATTTTGCGCTTCGTCGAGGATGATATAAGCGTTGTCGAGGGTACGTCCTCTCATGTAGGCGAGCGGCGCAACCTCAATGAGCCCTTTTTCCATATTGCGTTGGAAGCTTTCCGCGCCCATGATCTGATAGAGTGCATCGTAGAGCGGACGCAGGTACGGGTCGACCTTGCTCTGCAGATCGCCGGGCAAAAAGCCGAGCTTCTCGCCTGCTTCGATCGCAGGTCTGGTCAGAATAATGCGCTCCACCTCGTTATTTTTAAAAGCGGTAATCGCCATTGCCATCGCCAGGTAGGTTTTGCCTGTTCCGGCAGGCCCAAGACCGAATACGATCATCTTTTCCCGGATCGCATCCACATACTGCTTCTGTCCGAGCGTTTTGGGCTTTACCGGTTTTCCGCTCACGGTGTGGCAGATGAGATCGCCGTCTATTTCAAGTAAGGTATTTTCCTGATTTTCCATATGCATTGCAATTGCGTAATCCACGTTCTGCTCCTGTATCTGATTTCCGCGTCTGGCAAGCTCCTGCAGTTCGGTAAAAACTGCCGCCGTATGGGCAACTGCCGACTGTTCGCCGCGGATATGGACGGTACCGTCCCGGTCAATAATCTGCGTGCCGAATGCACGCTCCAGCTTCTTTAAATAACAGTCAAACTGTCCGAAAAGGTTGCTGATATGCGCGTTGTCCAGCTCCAGTGTTTGTTCTGTAAATGCCATGTTAATTCTGTGCAGTCTCCTGTTCTTTTGCCGTGTCCAAAATCGAAAGCGCCTGCCAGACGCCGCCCTGCAGCTGTATCTTCAGGCTTCCCTCCAAGGTGAGGATATCGGCTTTTTCTACTATTCTAACATCTTTTTGTATAATTTGAACCCCTTTTTCCTCCAAAGCGGCAATTATTTTCTGAAATTTATCCAAAAGAATCTTTTTTGCGCTGTCCGTGTCGTAGCGCGCATCGACCGGAAGATACTCGCGCAGCGTCTGACTGCCCGCAAAAATAGGGAGATCGAGCTGTCCGAACAGGCATAGACGATTTTGCTGCGTTACGATATCCTGACGCGCAAAGTTCTTCCGGATAGGAGGAAAAAGAACCCGCAGGCTGCCGATTGCGAGGAATTTCCGGCTCTTTTCCCTTCCGGTATAATTTTTATACTGGTAAGCATAAGGACAGGATAAATGCACCCGATAGTCGGTTTCTAAAATCACGTCCCCGTCCGCGACGACTGACAGGTATTCCCGAACAGTTTCGTCATCGTTTTTAACCGGAATTCGTCCGCTGATCAGCAGATCGCCGCGGGAAACGCTGTCTCCCGGCCGCACCGTCGGGATGCCGCTTCTGGTCAGGATTGAAACGACTGTGCCGGAGCAGGACGCAACAAGATCCGCTCCATTTTCAAATTTGGACAGCTCCTGCTTCTGAGCAGTGTCCGGCAGAATGTCTTCCTGAATTTTTACAACAAGCTTCGTCCCCTGGAGGCTGACAGACGCCCAGGTGATTTCTTCAAAGGCTTCCCGAAGTCCTTTTTCGAGAGTTTCCGCAGAAAAAAAGTGCCGCGGCGTGCCGTAACGGATTCCCTCATCCTCGAGATACCGCTTCAGCTCCTCCTCCGTGATCATTCGGTTGCCGTCAAATTCCATCGCCCAGATGAACTGCGACATCAGAATTAAAAATGCACTGCATAAAAGAACCCCGAGCAAGAACATTTTTCTGTGCCGGACATCCTGTAGAAAAAAGGGCAGCCCTCTTTTTTCCAGAACGGCTACCCTTGTTTTGGTTTTGTGGACAATATCCCGAATTTTGAAGAAATCGGAAAGGCTGATGCACATCGTATAAAAACCGTCGTGCCCGTTAAGCTCCCAGAGCACGATAGCTCGGTTTGCGCACAGATTCATGAAGCGTTCCGGCGCATAACCCCGGACGCTGATCCTGACATATCCCCTGCAATACCGGATTAAGGCAATCATCGGCATTCCCTCCGCTACAGATACCGCACGCCGGAAATTTTTCCGGCAATTTTCATGTCTTCATTGGTATAGTAGACGATTTTTAAACAACACCCTTCAATCCGGATTCTGCTATGCTTCCCCTGCAGAAGAATACACTCCTGCGTATATTCCAGGATTCCCCGGTAATTTTCCACCAAAAGCTCGGTATCTCCGATCAGCGTCAGGATACTCGCGCCCAGCATGACGTCCCGGGGCAGACGCAGGGACTCTGTGAAAGCCTCCTTCGCCCGTATGGCTGTCTGTTTTTGCGGTGATTTTCTGATTTTGCTCATGCCCTATTGTATGAGGTGTGGCAGAGAAAAATGAATCCTGTTTCTTTTTTATTTATGATACGGCTCTTTATTTGAAATCCGGAACGCGCGGTAGACCTGTTCCAGCAAAATGACGCGCATGAGCTGATGCGGGAAGGTCATATCGGAAAAGCTCAGGAGAAAATCCGCGCGGGAAAGGACGTCTTTGTACAGTCCGAGGGACCCGCCGATGACGAAATCGATGGTGCTTGTGCCGGACACCATCAGGCGGTCAATCTGCTGGGAAAACGCCACGCTATCCAGCTTTTTGCCTTCAATGGCGAGCACGATACAGTATTCTCCGTCCCGGATATGGGAAAGAAGCCGCTGTCCCTCTTTTTCCTTTACCTGCTCCATCTGGGAAGGGCTGGCATTTTCGTCTGTCTTTTCATCCGCTACTTCCACGATTTCGAGCTTACAGTAACGACCAAGACGCTTCTGGTATTCGGCAATCGCGTCCCGGTAAAATTTTTCCTTGATTTTGCCGACGGTCAGAATTCGTATTTTCATTCGTTCGGATAGATCTGGCCATACATTTCATCGATGAAATGATCCAGATATTCCTCGTCCAGATTCAGGAAATTTTCGGAAATCAGCTGTTTCATAGCGGCTGACCGTTTAAAATATGCCGTTTCGTCGCTCTCTGTTTCAAGAACGGAAGCAGTCTGGTCGATCAGCTCACGATTCAGGCGTTCCTGACAGTATTTGACCAGCTCTTCCTTTAACTGGCTCTCTGCTACCGCCTGCGTCGCATGTTTTTTGTAGGATTTGTAGGAACTTGCTCCCATCACGATAAATGCGATGAACATCGTTCCCATCACCAGACAGGTCGCCACTTTGGAAAACAGCGTCAGGTGAACCGGAAGCAGATCGCATGCGAGCAAGCCCACGACAACGAGGCCGACAATACCTGCGGTCAGCAGCGTATAAGCGCCGGATTTGAAATTTTCCGCCTTGTCGGATGCACCCTCATAGACGCCGTGGTGGGTTTTATCGTGCAGCAGCTCCTTTCCCTCCGGCAGCGTCTCCTCCTGGGCTTCCTGTATTTCCTCTGTCTCAAATCCCGTATCATCCGGGAACGAAGCGGCAGCATCCCGGATGTATTCTGCAGCATCCTCCGTTGCTGCCTGTTCCAGCGACTCTACAAGCGTAGAGCCGCAGTCAGAGCAGACAGTGTAGCCGTCCTGATATTCTGTTTTACAGTTTGGACACCAAGGCATAGGACACGCCCTCCTTATTCGCCGGACAGATATTCGTCAATTCCTTTTGCACCCGCTTTTCCGGCGCCCATCGCCAGAATAACGGTCGCTGCGCCGGTAACGGCATCTCCGCCTGCAAAAACAGCAGCCTTGCTGGTCTGACCATTTTCTTCGGAAGCGACGATACATTTGCGTTTGTTGGTTTCAAGACCTTCTGTTGTAGAAGAAATCAGCGGGTTCGGAGAGGTACCCAGAGCCATGATGACCGTATCCAATTCCAGGGTAAACTCAGAGCCGGGGATTTCTACCGGACGGCGTCTGCCGGAAGCATCGGGCTCGCCCAACTCCATGCGCACGCACTTCATGCCCTTTACCCAACCTTTTTCATCTTCCAGAATTTCGACCGGATTCGTCAGCAGATCAAAGATAATGCCTTCCTGTTTTGCATGATGTACTTCTTCCACACGGGCGGGAAGCTCCTCTTCACTTCTGCGGTATACGATATGCACTTCCGCGCCGAGACGCAGCGCGGTTCTCGCAGCATCCATTGCAACGTTGCCGCCGCCGACAACTGCCACCTTTTTGCTCTCCATGATCGGAGTAGCAGAATCTGCCTGAAACGCTTTCATCAGGTTGCTTCTGGTCAGATATTCGTTTGCAGAAAATACACCGTTGGCATTCTCACCGGGGATGCCCATAAATTTAGGAAGTCCTGCACCGGAGCCGATAAAGACTGCAGAATACCCCTCTTCATTGAGCAGCTCGTCAATCGTAACAGATTTGCCGACGATGACGTTTGTCTCGATCTTTACGCCGAGGGACAGTACGTTTTCGATTTCTTTCTTTACAACGTTCTCTTTGGGAAGACGGAATTCCGGAATACCGTATACCAGTACACCGCCTGCCTCATGCAGCGCCTCGAAAATGGTCACATCATAGCCCATCTTCGCCAGATCGCCTGCACAGGTCAGACCTGCAGGGCCGGAACCGATGACTGCTACCTTTTTTCCCTTCTTTTCGGCAGCGCCGACAGGACGGATGTTGTTTTCTCTTGCCCAGTCCGCTACGAAACGCTCCAGTTTGCCGATGGACACCGCTTCGCCCTTAATACCACGGATACATTTTCCTTCACACTGGCTTTCCTGCGGGCAGACACGACCACAGACAGCAGGAAGTGCGCTGGATTCGCTGATAACCTGATAAGCAGCTGCAAAATCGCCCTCTTTTACCTTTTCCACAAAGCCGGGGATATTGATCGAAACCGGACATCCCTGTACGCAGTGTGCATTTTTACAGTTTAAGCAGCGCTGTGCTTCTGCTACTGCTTCATCGGCAGTATAGCCAAGACATACTTCTTCGAAATTACATGCGCGTTCTTTTGCATCCTGCTCTCTGACCGGGACTTTTTTCATCATATCAGCCATTACTCTTCACCTCCGCACTGACCGCATCCGCCGTGATGCGTGTCTTTTTCCTTTGCAGCAAGATAAGCTCTGCCTTCCTGGGTCTTGTAGATCTGCTGACGCTGCATCGCTTCGTCAAAGTTTACCAGATGTCCGTCAAATTCCGGGCCGTCTACGCAGGCAAATTTCACTTCGCCGCCTACAGTAACACGGCAGGCGCCGCACATGCCGGTTCCGTCTACCATGATAGGGTTTAAGGAAACGATCGTCGGGATATTCAGCGCTTCTGTTGTCTTGCAGACAAATTTCATCATGATCATCGGACCGATTGCAACGCAGAGGTCATAGTGCTTACCTTCCTGCTCTACCAGATCCTGAATGGTCTTTGTTACCATGCCGCTTCTTCCATAAGAGCCGTCATCGGTGGTCACATATAAATTTCCTGCAACCGCTTTCATCTCTTCCTCAAGGATCAGCAGCTCTTTCGTCTTTGCGCCTACGATAACGTCTGCTGCAACACCCTGCTCATGCAGCCATTTTACCTGCGGATAAACGGGTGCTGTGCCGACGCCGCCAGCAACGAACAGAATTTTCTTTGCAGCCAGGGCTTCCTTTGTTTCTTTTGTCAGCTCGGACGGACATCCCAGAGGACCTGCCACATCGTGGAAGGCATCCCCGGACTTTAAGGAGGTCATCAGATGGGTGCTGGCTCCCACCGGCTGGAATACAATCGTAATCGTTCCTTTTTCTCTGTTATAGTCGCAAATGGTCAGTGGAATTCTTTCACTGTCGGCATCTGTCCGCACAATCACAAACTGGCCGGGCATACAGGATTTTGCGATCCGTTCTGCTTTCACTTCCATCCAGTAAATGTTGGCAGTGAGTTTTTTCGTTTCTAAAATAGGATACATAAATTCTCACCTTTCTGTCCGATCGGACAATATATTTTAAGAGTCTGCAGACAGTATCCTTATTCCTGTCCGTTTTCCGGCTGCTCTATTGCGTACAGCTTGAAACTCTTATCCTCCTGTTTCTCTGCCCGGTAGCATTCCCCGGACATATAGTTTACCACATAATCGTTTCCGGTCGCGTTGCTTTCTCCATCTAACTCGTGATATTCCCGATAAAGATAATAATGATGATTGTTGATCGTGAGGGCATACTTAAAAGTATAGAGGTTACGGCCATCTCCATCCGGAACATCTCCCTGCAGGGAATTCACTACTCCGGCATTTTTTAACGTCAAAAGCAGCTGGTTGGATGCCGCCTCCATGCTCAGGAGCGGATGCAGATTCAACGTATAATTACATTCCGTTACGCTGCCTGTCACACCGTCCGGAGCAATTGTGACAAATTTAAAGGTGGAATATCCAACCGGGAGCCAAAATGGCTCTTCGTAGCGGGTCGATGATGCGGTCGGTTCTGTTTTATCCATTGTATAGTAAACGCTGCAGCCATCCGGTACATCCACCTCGATCCGTACGGGTTTACCATAGTTTCCGGGAAGCGGCGTCACATAGGGGGCATCCGGCCTGCTGATATCTATGTAATAGTTTGCAGAAGAGATATCGCTGGCAATTCCGTAATGATTTACAAACAAAGCCTTTATCTCATAGCCTCCGTCCTTTAATGGAATTGGTGAAGTATAGACCTGACTGTTTTCATCCGGCACCGAGCCGTCTGTTGTAAAATAAATAGTTCCTGCCGCATTGCCGATCAGTTTTAAATTCTGCGCTTCGCGGTAAGTCCCGCTTTGAAGGTCGAATTCCGGCGGATTTGCCATATAATCTAAATACCGGCTCTGGATCTGGACATCCGGGCAGCTCTGCATCAGCGCATTGATCGCTGCATAGTCGTTTTGTTTTTCATAAATAGCGACACAACGGCGATAGGCGTCTTCGCAGGAAGCATCCATATTGAGGATCGTCAGGCAAAGCTCCTTTGCCTCTTCCAGTTTTCCTTCAAAATAGTAGCAGGAAGACAGCGCATTTAAGTATTCCACATTTCTGGGATCCTGTTCGACCAACAGTTCCAGAAGCTCCGCTGCAGAATTGTAGGATTTCTCCTTCATCTGCGCAGCAGCCTTTTCATACCGATATTCCGGGGTATGATGCCAAAAAATCAGGCTCATGCCCGCGCAGAGAGCTGCTGCGGCAAAAAGGCCTGCAAACACCTTCCAGCGTT
>CEBY01050207.1_pt1 | contig 20002 bp, 8 predicted proteins | sample 554731 | NCBI WGS metagenome assembly CEBY01 (sample SAMEA3182050, study PRJEB8094) | gut metagenome | biome: human; feature: gut; material: Stool; isolation source: human stools | place: Canada | collected 2012-02-22
TGTCAATACGGATTATTTTAAGTTATATGTTAATTTAATACATTCTAGTATTAATATATAGTATTAATATGCAAATTATTTTTAACTCAATCCCGCATCAATGCTAGGAAGTAACACCAAAGTACCTTACCCTCATGAAGTTCTTCGGAAACTAAGTCAATCGACTAAGTGGCAACAATTGATTACAACGATCTATTTATTAACAAATTAAACAAAAAGTATGTGTCTATGAAAAGGTTAACTTATCTATTACTATGCTTGTTCGCAAGTATAGCGTTCGCAACGGCTCAGACCACGAAGGTGACCGGTACGGTTATCTCGGCGGAAGACGATGGACCTATCATTGGAGCCTCTATCGTAGTAGCTGGTACTACTACCGGTACTGTAACGGATTACAACGGAGCGTTCACCTTGGATGTTCCTTCTAACGCGAAAAAGCTAATCGTTTCCTACATCGGTATGAAATCTGTGGAAGTGGCAGTAAAACCAATCATTAAAGTCACGATGGAGTCCGACTCTCAGAACTTGGATGAAGTCGTGGTTGTCGGTTACGGAACTCAAAGAAAAAAGGATGTGACGAGTGCCATATCTAAAGTAGGAGGTGAAGACTTAAGCAACTTGGCAACAGCGTCTTTCGACTCTCAATTAGCTGGACGTGCCGCTGGTGTACAGGTTACGACTCCTAGTGGCGTATTGGGAAGCGGTCCTCAATTCAAGATCCGTGGTATGAGTACGATCAGTTCTAACTCTCAGCCGTTATTCATCGTAGATGGCATGCCGATCGCCACCGGTGATAACGCCGATGGAAAAACCGGCTTAGGAATGGCTTACGCTTCTTACAATGCGATGTCTGATATTAACCCGAATGACATCGAATCCATTGAAATATTGAAAGACGGTGCGGCTACAGCTATCTATGGCTCCCGTGCGGCAAATGGAGTTGTATTGATCACAACTAAAAAAGGCTCCAAGGGACGTACTCAAGTAACTTACGATGGCTATGTAAGCGCAGCCAGCGCAGCTAAATTGCATGATCTTCTGGGAGCGAAAGATTTCGTGACTATCGCTAACGAGAAATACGAGAACTGGGGAATGAAAGGACAGGCTGTTTACGATCCGAACGGACCGGACACAAACTGGAATGATTATATTTTCCGTACAGGTTTCCAGCACAATCATAGCTTATCCGCCAGTGGTGGTACGGATAAAAGCCAATATTATGTATCATTAGGTTTCACGGAACAAGAAGGTATCATTCGCGCCAATGACTTAAACCGTTTGAGCTTAAAGGCAGATTTGACACAACAAGCGACAAAATGGTTACGCATCGGATTAAATGGCCAGATGACCCGTACCCGGGTTAATGGTGTCATGAATGACGAGAATTCATTGGGTGGCGTAGGTTTCGCCGGCACTCGTATGCTTCCAAACGTATCTGTATTCAATCCGGATGATCCTACTGGTTACAATATCGACGCTGAAAACCGTAAGACATTAGGTCGCGGAAGCAACCTTTCCTATATTGATAATGGTATCCAGAATATCGTCTGGGCATTAGACAATAACGTAAACCGTACGACCAATACCCGTGTATTAGGTGGTGGATGGGCTGAAATCACATTCATGGACGGATTGACTTTAAAGACACAAGCTGGCTTAGACATCTCGAATGTTAAAGATTTCATGGTATGGAACCCGGAATCAGGAGACGGATACGGCTATGGCGGCTTATTGGAAGAAATCAATACCACATACACGAACTGGAACTGGCAAAACGTAATCAACTTTAACCGTACATTCAATGATGTACATAATCTGACGGCGACAGCGGTACAAGAGTACACCCATCAAGAATATGAATATACGGACGCAACCGTGCAACAAATATCCGATGCTTTCTTCACCGACCATATCATTTCCAACACATTTGGTGAGAGATTCGTATCTGGAGGTAAAACGTTTATGGGATTAGCCTCCTATATGTTCCGTGCGAATTACAACTATGATAGTAAATATTATATCGGAGCCTCCGTCCGCACAGACGGCTTATCCAGCCTTCCGAAAGACACCCGCTGGGGTACATTCTGGGGAGGATCAGCCGCTTGGCGTATCTCTCGCGAAAAATTCTGGAGCGAATCAACTATTAATGATTGGTTTAACGACTTACGTATCCGTGCCAGCTACGCTACAATCGGAAACTCTGACCTAGGGAATTATTTCCCTTATCTGGGAACTTACGGGGCGAAGAAAGCAGGATCGAATACAGCTATCGCTTGGAACCGTATGGGTAACAGCCAGCTTAAATGGGAAACAACCGAGACTTTCGATATCGGATTGGATGGCTCTTTCTTTAATAACCGCCTGACATTCGAGCTAGCTTATTGGCAAAAGAACTCCAAAGACTTGGTGTTGGAAGTTCCTACAGCACCTACCGCTGGTATTCCTTACAACTCATATTTTGATAATATCGGTAAGATCAAGAACTCCGGTATGGAATTGACAGTTAACGCTACAATCATCGCTACCAAAGATTGGAACTGGCAAACTAATTTCAACTTCTCCACAGCTAAGAACACGGTGAAGAGCTTATACGGCGGAACAGACATCGTAGACAATTACACAATCATTCGTGAAGGAGAGTCATATAGATCTTTATATGGATATGATTATTACGGCGTAAACGCCGCAAACGGTAATCCGATCTGGAGTAAGGCGGACGGTTCATTAGTGCAATTCGACACATTCGGCTCTTACGACTATGCGGAATATGATCCTTCCAACCCTTCGGATGTCTCCAAGGCTTCTTCCTTGGACGCTAGCGACCGTAAGGTATTAGGTTCATCTATGCCTACTTGGTACGGAGGTTGGAATAATACAGTTTCTTACAAGAATTTCGATTTAAATGTATTCTTCCGCTTCTCCGGAGGTAATAAGATCATGAACGCTTCTCGTCAAAGCGCATTGTTCAATATGGATTTCTCCAACAATGGAACAGAAATCTTAGGCCGCTGGATTTCTCCAGAGCAACCGGGTGACGGCATGACTCCAAAAATCGGTTATGGAGACGCCTCTTCCTTATTCAATGATGGATATACGGATTCACACTTCGTTGAGAGCGGCAATTACCTAAAACTATCGACGTTAGCTTTAGGCTATACACTACCGAAGGCGGTCGTATCCAAACTGAACATGACAAAGATTCGTTTCTATGTTCAAGGACAGAACTTACTCACTATCACAGGTTATTCCGGATTGGATCCTGAGACAAACTCTCGTTTAGGTGTAGATTGGAACGGTATGCCACAGCAACGTTCATTCACTTTTGGAGCGAACATTACATTCTAATTTCACAAACTAAGAAAAGTTACAATTATGTTATACAAGAAATTATATAAAAACATTTCAGTAGTAGCGTTAGGGACAGCCCTGTTCTCGCTACCCGTGTTCACCGCCTGCGAAAGCGACGTCGTAGACCTTGAACCTGTTGACAAATTCTCCGAGCTTACGGCATACGGGACAGAAGAACGTTGCGAGTTAGCCGTAGTCGGAGCTTACGATGCCGCACAATGTGGTATGTACGTAGATCCGAATGACTTTGGGTGGGCACGCGGTTATCCTTTTGGAGCGGCCAGTATATTGCAAGGCGAAATGCGCGGTGAAGATATGAACCTAACCGCCCAATTCTATGATTATACCTATTCCGCAACCTATAACTTGACTACCGCTAATAACGTGGCGATGTGGGAAACCTCTTTCGAGGCTATTAACCGCTATAATACGGTATACGCAGGTATAGAAGGCGCGGTAGCGGCGAGTGTCATAACCGAAGAGAAAGGGAATCAGTACAAAGGAGAATGCCTGTTCTTACGTGCGTTAACCTATCACAACTTGATGATCCATTATGCCCTGCCCTACAACGTAGAAGGTAACAATAACTACGGTATGCCTATTTACACGAAAGCCGTAAACGACCCCAGCCAACTCGCTGAGCAACAAAGCATAGGCCGTTCTACCGTTAAGGAGACTTACGATCAGATATTAAGCGACCTGAATAATGCGGAAAGCATGCTTCCGGACATTATTGATGCTGATAAGATCGGACGTGCGAGCAAAGGTGCCGCCATCGCATTGAAAACGCGCGTATATTTACATATGCGTGATTGGAACAATGTAGTTACTGAAGCTAAGAAACTGGAAGGCGGACGTTTCATTCTGGAAACCAATCCTGCCACTCCTTTCGTTTCTTACAAAGACAATCAGGAATCTATATTCTCCATTCCGAATGACTCTCAAGATAACGCATCTGTAAATGGAGCTATGTCCGCTATGATGTCTGCCCGTGAAGGTGGCCGTGCGATGTGCCCGACATCCCCTACCCTTTACAACTCCAAATTCTGGAAAGGGGATGACAAGCGTCGTAACCTCGTCCTTTATCGTGCGTCTGACGATTATTACTTCTGTGATAAATACCAGAATCCCCAAACACGTGAAGAGTACGCCCCGATCCTGCGCTATGCCGAGGTATTGCTAAACGAGGCCGAGGCTGCCGCACGTGCGGGAGACAAGACTCTCGCATTGGAGAAATTGAATCAAGTAAGAGACCGTTCTTTGGCCGACCCCGCTACACAGACGTATAAGGCAAGCGATTTCGCCAACACGAAAGCACTGGTGGAAGCTATCCTTTGGGAGCGTCGCATTGAGTTCCAAGGTGAAGGTCGCCGTTGGGAAGACATTCATCGTTTAGCGGCTGACGACTTGCTGCCGTCCGGTGGTATTCCCGCTAAAATCGAATATAACAATGTGAAGAACCAAGGCGCATTCGTTGTTGGTGGAGAAGTGAAAGCTGAATGGTTCGGCAACAGCAAACAGTTCATCCCGTACACGGATAAACGCTTTATTTGGCCGATTCCATTGAATGATATATTAAGAAACCCCACGCTAGCCGCACAACAGAACGCAGGCTGGTAGAATATAGACACACTCTTATTTTTTACTATGCAGGGGACATGAGAGGGCGAGACCGGGAGGTTCCGCCCTCTTTTCTTTTAAAACGTATTGACATAATAATTCACGGGAAATCATTATCTTTGCACTCTCTAAAAGAGGCTTATTCGTTATTTCGTGATAAATACTAATAAATCAACGATATGATTCTATTCTTTCAATCTTCAACAAAGACGGTGCTGGCTGTAGAGGCCGCACACGCTTTCTCTCCTGAAGACACTCAAAAACTGGTTTGGTTGTTTAGCGAGGCGACTCCTGTTCAATCAGAAACATTGGAAGGCTGGTACGTAGGGCCACGCCGGGAAATGATTACCCCGTGGAGTACGAACGCCGTTGAAATTACCCAGAACATGGGCCTGACCGGTATTTCCCGTATTGAGGAATATTTTCCTGTTTCTTCTGGCGATGCGGATCACGATCCGATGTTGCAACGTATCTACAATGGCTTGAATCAGGAGATCTTCACGATCAGTAAAAAACCGGATCCTATTGTCTACATTGAGGATTTGGAAGTGTACAACCAACAAGAGGGCTTGGCTCTAAGCCAAGAGGAGATCGCTTACTTGAACGAGGTAAGCCAGAAGTTGGGACGTAAGTTGACCGATAGCGAGGTGTTCGGTTTCTCCCAAGTAAACTCGGAACACTGCCGACATAAAATATTCGGAGGTGTATTCATCATCGACGGCGAGGAAAAAGAAAGTTCCTTGTTCAACTTGATCAAGAAAACTTCCGCCGAGAACCCTAATAAATTGGTTTCCGCTTATAAAGATAACGTAGCGTTCAATGAAGGACCGACGGTAGAGCAATTCGCTCCCCTATCCGGTGACAAACCCGATTTCTTCGCCGTAAAAGATATCAAGACGGTTATCTCCTTGAAAGCCGAGACGCATAACTTCCCGACAACCGTTGAGCCGTTCAACGGTGCCGCTACCGGAACAGGTGGTGAGATTCGTGACCGTCTGGGCGGTGGTAAGGCATCCTTGCCGATAGCGGGAACAGCGGTCTATATGACCTCTTACCCTCGTACGGAAGGCGCTCGCGAATGGGAGAAAGTCCTAGACCCTCGTCCTTGGTTATACCAGACTCCGGAGCAGATCTTGATCAAGGCTTCCAATGGCGCTTCCGATTTCGGTAATAAATTTGGCCAGCCGCTTATCTGTGGTTCTTTATTGACTTTCGAGCACACGGAGAACGATAAGAAATACGCTTACGACAAAGTAATCATGCTTGCCGGCGGTGTAGGTTTCGCAAATATGCGCGATGCCTTGAAGGGCGATCCGGAACCGGGCGAGAAAGTGGTCGTGATCGGTGGCGATAACTACCGTATCGGTATGGGTGGTGGAGCCGTCTCTTCCGTAAACACGGGGCAATATACAAGCGGTATCGAGTTGAACGCCGTACAGCGTGCCAACCCGGAAATGCAGAAACGTGCGGCTAACGTGATCCGTGCGATCGCCGAGTCTGACGAGAACCCGATCGTCTCTATCCATGACCATGGTGCGGGTGGACACCTCAACTGCTTGTCTGAGTTGGTGGAGGCTACCGGCGGACACATCGATATGAGCAAATTGCCAATTGGTGACCCGACTCTCTCAGCGAAGGAGATCGTAGGAAACGAGAGCCAAGAGCGCATGGGCTTATTGATGAAAGAAGAAGATGTAGCCCGTGTAAAACGTATCGCAGATCGTGAACGTGCCCCGATGTATGTGGTAGGCGAGACTACTAACGACATGAAGTTTGTCTTCGAACAAGCGGACGGCGTAAAACCTATCGATATCAAGCTGGAATATATGTTCGGTAAACCGCCTAGAACGGTTATGACAGACCATACGGTCACTGAATCTTATCAACCGGTTGTTTACAAAGAATCCGAACTTCACCATTATTTGGAGAACGTACTTCAATTGGAGGCCGTAGCCTGCAAGGATTGGTTAACAAACAAAGTAGACCGTTCCGTAACCGGTAAGATCGCCCGCCAGCAATGTCAAGGTGAATTACAATTGCCGTTGAGCGACTTAGGTGCCGTAGCGTTGGATTACCGCGGGAAAGCTGGTATCGCAACTTCTATCGGTCACGCTCCCCAGGTAGCCATGGTTGATCCGGCCGCCGGTTCCGTTATGGCAATCGCCGAGTCATTGACCAATATCGTATTCGCTCCGCTGACAGATAAGTTGGAGAGCGTATCCTTAAGTGCCAACTGGATGTGGCCGTGCCGTAACGAAGGTGAGGATGCCCGTCTGTACACAGCCGTACAAGCCGCTTCCGACTTCGCTTGCAGCTTAGGTATTAATATCCCGACCGGTAAGGACTCCTTATCCATGACGCAGAAATATGGCGACGATAAGGTGATCGCCCCGGGTACGGTGATTATCTCCGCAGGTGCAGAGGTTAGCGATATCAAGAAAATCGTCTCCCCGGTAGTAGCTCAAGACAAGAATACATACATTTATTATATAGACTTCTCTTTCGATACCTTGAAGTTGGGTGGTTCCGCTTTCGCTCAAGCTTTGAACAAGCTGGGTAATGAGGTTCCGACCGTGAAAGATCCGGAATACTTCCGTGACGCTTTCAACGCCGTACAAGATGCGATCGAGAAGAGACTCATCCTTGCCGGACACGATATCTCAGCGGGAGGTATGATCACCGCCCTGTTAGAGATGTGCTTCGCCAACGTAGAGGGTGGTTTGGATGTCAACTTGGATAAGATCTCCGAGAGCGATATCGTGAAGATCCTGTTTGCCGAGAATCCGGGTATCTTGGTTCAGGTAAAGGACAAGAAGGCATTCGAAAAGTTGATGGAAGAAGCTGGCGTAGGTTTCGCCATCATCGCCAAACCGACCGACGAGCGCCATGTATTGGTATCGAAAGACGGCATCCAATATCACTTCGGCATCGACTATATGCGTGACGTATGGTACGAATCTTCTTATAAACTGGATGTAAAGCAGAGCGGAAGCGTTTGTGCCGGAAACCGTTTCGAGAACTATAAGATGCAGCCCGTACAGTACAAGTTCCACAAGGACTTTACCGGAAAGCTTTCTTCTTACGGACTCTCAGCCGAACGCCGCGCTCCGAACGGCATCAAGGCTGCGGTAATCCGTGAGAAGGGTACGCAATGCGAGCGTGAGACAGCTTACGCCTTGTATCTGGCTGGTTTCGACGTGAAGGATGTCCATATGACGGACTTGGCTAGCGGACGTGAGACTTTGGAGGATGTAAACTTCATCGTATTCTGCGGTGGTTTCTCCAACTCCGACGTATTAGGTTCCGCCAAGGGCTGGGCCGGCGGTTTCTTGTATAACGAGAAAGCCAAGAAAGCGATCGACAACTATTACGCACGTAAAGATACGTTGAGCATGGGTATCTGTAACGGTTGCCAGTTGATGGCCGAGTTAGGCTTGGTTTATCCGGAGCACGAGAAAAAGCATAAGATGGTTCACAATGATTCCCATAAGTTCGAGTCTAACTTCGTTAGCTTGGAGATCCCGAAAAACAACTCCGTAATGTTCGGCTCCTTGAGCGGCACGAAGTTGGGTGTATGGGTAGCTCATGGTGAAGGTAAGTTCGAGTTCCCCTACGAGGAGAAGGAGTACAACATCATCGCTAAATACAACTACGATGGCTATCCCGCCAACCCGAACGGTTCTCCTTGGTCCGTTGCCGGTGTTTGCTCAAAGGACGGCCGCCATTTAGCCATGATGCCTCACCCCGAACGTGCGATCTTCCCTTGGCAGTGCGGTTATTACCCCGCCGACCGTAAGGAGAACGACGAGGTCACTCCATGGATCGAGGCGTTCGTGAACGCTCGCAAGTGGATCGAGAATAATAAGTAAAAATAACAGGGGTTGTTTTTAGCGTTCTTTGAACCTTAAAAACAACCCTTGTTTCTATATCTCCTTAAAGTTTCTTGGTAACCGCCTTTTGATTGAACTCATCCACACGGTAGAATAGACTTTACAACGAATCCACGATTTTAATATCCAAGCCGGTACAGGGGGGATTATCGGTAACTATTACTTTATACAACCGTAATATCCCTGCAACACCCCGCTAATATCTTTGCCTCCGAAATTAATAGACACAGAATTTAATAGAAGAATCATGGAAAGGTTATTTAAAATCAGAATCTTTACGGTTATGTTCTTTTTAGCCGTAGCTTCTATAGCAGCGAACGCTAAAGAAAGTAAGAAAGAAGGTGACAATTATCATGCAAAGCAAATTCTCATCGTAGGTTTGCACGATAACGTGAAATCAAACTATTTCTACAATGGGATGATCGCCGAAGAGACCGGTATGAAAGCGGATAGTATCGACCAAACGTATAATACGATCATCGCCGAGAATATCGCCGCATCCGTAAAGAACGGAGATTGCAAGTTTATTCCGGCAAACGCTACACAAGTGACCGGACAGGTACTGAATGAGATCAAGGTTAACGGGGAGAGCGAGGATTGCTATTCCGATCTTTCAGCCGTGCCGACCGAAGAGTTACAAAAGGTATTGGATAATGCTGACGCTGATTATCTGCTAGTATTAAACCAGCATTATCTTAAATGGCAAGACCAACCCTTGCGCACGCTTTTCCATATCGTCAGCTATACCTTATTCGACAAAGATAAAAATGAGGTATATAGGGGGAATAACTTCTTTACCTGCATGAATCTTGAGAACCCGGATAAACTCAGAAAGAGCAGCCGCAAGAGTTCATCCAAGATAGCATCTACCATTATCAAGACTTTGGACGAGGACTAACCTTCTTTTTTATAGACACATTTATAATTTTCTCGTTGAGCCTAATGGATATCCTTCATTAGGCTTTTTTCTTTATTTAAACCTACACACGGATGTAATCTCTTTGCAAAACCGGACACTTACTTTTGCGCCGTAAAAGATATTTAGGTTTAATTTTAAAAAGATTATCATGAGGATGTTTAACAAACGCATTACTTGCAGGTTACTTGCCTGTTTGTTATTTTTTAATTGCTTACCGGCTCTCCTATTCGCACAAGGAACGCAAGCCATTATCACCGGTACGGTCGTGGATAATAAAGGGGAATCAGTGATCGGAGCCACGATCCAAGTCAAGAATGAATCTACCGGATTCTTCACGGGCTCTATCACGAACGATAAAGGAGAATACACCATCAAGCAGCTTCCGCTAGGTTCTCCTTATACCGTTACAGCGTCTTATATCGGTTATGGGGAACAGAAAAAGACAGGATACGCATTGAACCAAGGGGATATGCTTCGAGTGGATTTCAAGCTAGCGGAGGAATCGGTGGAGATCCAAGCCGTCGAGGTAGTCGCTAATTCCTTGAAGAACATGGTTCCGAAGATCGGTGCGGCAACATCTATCTCCGCTCAAAATATCACGAAGCTTCCGGTAAACGGCCGTAACTTCACATCCCTAATGGATCTCTCGCCATTGAGTAGCGGAGGAAATATCGCCGGGCAATTATCATCCTCAACGAATTACACCATCGACGGTATGACGGCTAAAGGAACCGTAGCGAGCGGAACGACTTCCGGCGCTTATACGATATCCATGGAAGCCGTCCGCGAATTTGAGGTGGTAACCAATCAATATGACGTGACCAACGGACGTTCCGGGGGCGGTACCGTGAGCGCTGTCACGAAATCAGGAACCAATACTTTCACCGGAAGTGTATTCGGATTCGGTCGTGCCGATTGGTTATCCAGCTCCTATGATATACGGGGAAATAAATCGACTTCCGACTTCTCTACCTATCAATATGGTTTCTCTTTGGGAGGCCCGATCGTGAAAGACCGTGCGCACTTCTATGTCGTATGGGATCACCAACAGGATTCCCGTCCGATTTATATAGCGGATATCAAGACGGCGGCGGACGAGTCTCGCTATAATGTCACTCAATCTACGCTAGACCGTTATCTGGATATCGCCCGTACTAAATACGGAGTCTCCAATGATCCTCAATTCGGGGAGTTCGGCAAGAAGAAGCAGACGAACGCGGTCTTCGCCCGTATCGACTGGCAGTTGAACGCAACCAACTTGTTAACCATTCGCAATAATTTCATCAACGAGGATAATAAACAGAGCGAGAGCGATAACTCCAGTATCAATCTTTACGAGGTTTGGATCGACCGCAAATCGCATAACAACAGCTTACTCGCTACCTTACGCTCGGTATTAAGCCCAAAGCTGACCAACGAGTTGAAGCTTCAACATTTCTTGGTTTACGAGGCCACGACCCCGAACAAGCAATTGCCAAGCTCTAATATCCCAAGAGCAATCGTAGAGAACGTGGAATCTATATCTGGTGACAAAAGCATGTACACTTCCATCCAACTTGGAGGTCAACGCTACGCTCCCGAACATTTTAAGGATAATGTACTTCAATTGGTAGACAATATGTATTATAATACGGACCGCATCAACTATACATTCGGAGCGGACTTCATGTACACCAATATGAAATCACTCTACGGTAGTGAGATGAACGGACGGTTTTATTTCACGGGACTGGATAATTTCGAGCATATGACTCCTTACCGCTATGCCCGGGAAATCGCCTTGGTAGATGATCCTACCGTAAAGATGAATACCTTGAACTCCGCTATCTACGGACAATTACAAACGAAGCTTTTCACCGGATTCGAGGTCATGGCCGGTATCCGTGCGGATTATACCCGTTATTTCAACCACGCGAACTTTAACCAGACTGTTTATGACGAACTAGGCTTACGTACGGACAACGTAATCTCCACCTTCCAGTTGCAACCCCGCGTTCAATTCACGTGGGACGTGAATGATAAACATCAAGATATTATCCGCCTTGGCGCCGGTATCTTCGGTTCGGATTTAAACAACTATTCCATGATCAACAATATGCTGTTCGACGGTACGAAGGTAGCGTCCGTGGATATACAAGGCAATTTGGTTCCGACACCGAATTTCCCGGCATACCGCAAAGATCCTTCTACCGCTCCGGGCGTTGATTTATTCAACAACCCGAATATCCAAAAGATCAGCACGATCAATATGAATAGTAAGGATGCCCGTGTACCGGTAGTATATAAGTTGAACGCCAGCTACACGCATTTCTTCTCCGATCGCTTGCGGGTAGGTATCAGTGCTTACGCCAACTGGGCACGCCATAATTATATGTACGTAGACCGTAATATGGTGGATGAGCCTTACTTCCGTATCGCCGCCGAGGGGAATCGTGGCGTGTTCGTCCCCGCCGAGAGTATCAATACCAAGAACGGAGCTACCGACTGGATGCAAGGACGTAAAAGTGATAAGGTAGGCCGTGTGCTGGAATTAATCAGCGATGGAAAAATCAACCAATATGCGTTCGTGGTAGATGGAACTTGGCGTTATTTCAAGGATGGCGAGCTTTCTTTCAGCTATACGTGGAACGATTCCAAGGATAACACCTCTTACAACGGTAACGTAGCGAATACAGCGACTCTAGCCTTGATGGTAAAAGATGATCCTCGTGATTTGAGTACCATGACTTACTCGGACAACCAATTCCGCCATAAGGTCGTATTCTACGGTACGGCTCCTTCTTTCTGGGGAATCAGCGTAGGCTTGCGTTTCTCCGGGATCGGTGGAACCCGCTACTCTTTAGCGGTTAGTGGTAATATGAACGGTGATTTCGTATCATCCAACGACTTGGCTTATATCTATGACCCAAACGATAGTAATACGCCTCAATATCTTCGTGAGGGTATCCAAGCGATCTTGGACAATCCGGAAGCGGAGAAGAGCGTAAAAGATTATATCCGTAAAAACTATGGGAAGGTTGCCGAGCGTAACGGTGGCGTAAATGGCTTCTACGGTACTTTCGATTTGCGCTTGAACAAGAACTTCAAGATCTATAAGACTCATTCCATCGAGGCCTCGATAGACTTTTTCAATTTCCTGAATATGCTGAACAAGGACTGGGGTGCCGGACATAATCTAGGCAAGCAGAATATCTACTCCATCAAGAGTTTTGACGCGGAGAAGAAGCAATACGTATATAACGTAAACAAAAACACGGGTGTATCCAATATGAACGGAAACCCTTGGCAGATTCAAATCGGCGTACGTTATAAATTCTAACTAACATATTCTATATTCAAATCATAAAAAAAATTACGATGAAGAAACAATTCTTATCATTCACGCTTTTACTTGCGTTATCCACTTGGATAGCGCAAGCCGCTACCGTAAGAGGCACTGTATCCGATACGGCAGGCAAACCGCTACAAGGCGTAGTCGTTACGGATGGTTATAATTTCACGCAAACAAATGAGCGGGGAGAATATAGCCTAGATTCGAATCTGGACAAAAGCCGCTTTGTCTACCTCTCCGTACCGGGTGACTATGAGATCGAGCAAACAAAAGGTATACCGGATCTTTTCTATCAGCAACTTGATAAAAGTAAGGAGATCAATGAATATGATTTTACGCTCACCCCTAGGAAACAGCCAATCGACGGGTTTGTCTACTTGGCAATCTCCGATCCTCAGACCATCGACGAACGGCAGATGAAACGTTTCCGTGAAGAGACCATCCCCGACTTGAAGCAGACTATAGAGCGCTACCAAGGAAAAGAGGTCTACGGTATGGCGCTGGGAGACATTACTTGGGATCGCATGGATTTATTCACTCCTTATAAGGAAGCGGTCTCGGTCTTAGGCATCCCGATGTTCTCCGTGATCGGCAATCACGACCACGACTTACGTTACCCGGCCTTATCCAATCAAAAGGTAACCGAGGAGAGCTATGCGGAGCGTATCTACGAGGATCATTTCGGCCCTTACAATTATTCGTTCAATGTCGGGGATGCACATATCATCACCTTAAAAGATATTGATTATTATAAAGACAAGAAATATGACGAACGCTTCGAAAAGGAACAACTGGAATGGCTGAAAAACGACCTGAGTTACGTTAAACCCGGAACACTTGTATTTATCAACGTACATGCCCCGGTATTCAACCAGACGGATAAAGGGGGAGGAAACGCCGAGGACGCTGAGAGCCTGAAAGAGATCGTCAGCCCTTATAATGTCCATATCTTCGCCGGGCATACGCATTTCTTCGAGAACAACCAAGTCACACCGAATCTGTACGAGCATAATATCGGAGCCGCTTGCGGAGCTTGGTGGGCCGGCCATGTAAATCGGTGCGGCGCCCCGAACGGTTATCTGGTCGTTGAGGTGAAAGGGAATGCCGCTACTTGGTATTATAAGGCAACCGGCCATGATTCGGATTATCAATTCAGGGTTTATAGGCCGAATGAGTTCAAATCGCAAGCGGATTACCTAGTGGTGAACGTATGGGATTGGGACCCGACCTACCAAGTTACATGGAGCGAAAACGGCATAGAGAAAGGTCGCATGGAGCAATTCGATGATGAAGACCAAGACTATATCGACATGCACGGAAAACCTTCCGGATATCATACATCGCACTTATTCCGTTGCCACCCTTCAGCCGGAGTCAAAGACGTACAGATCAAGGTTATCAACCGATTTGGCGAGACCTTTACTAAAAATGTAACACTCCCGTAATCAAATCGTAACAAGTGGCATTTACTTTTGTATCGATAAAATGTAGAAAACTCTCATTACATATTAATGTTAAAATCATTACAAAGGAACAAACCAAACCTTATTCCTAACTTTGAACGGCAACTCGGCTTTCGGCGGAAGGCGGTTGCCGTTATTTTTTTGAGGGTATATCCCATTCTTAACGGGAAAAGTTTCGAGTTCATTCGAAACTTTTGTACTTTTACGCAAAAGTTTCGAGTATGGACGATAGATTTAAGACATTAGAGAAGTATAACCTATGGGGTGGAAACGATTTTCCAACAGGCTATAAACGGCAAGATTATTTAGATAGGATATTATCCTACACCGGAAACAGATTAATCAAAGTCTTGGTAGGACAGCGACGTGTAGGGAAAAGCTATCTCCTTCGTCAGTTAGCTAGCCATCTCGCCAATAGTGGAGTAAATCCCCGAAATATATTCTTCATTAACTGTGAGCTATCCGCCTTCTATTTTTTGAAAACCAATGAAGATCTTGATTCCCTGTTTAATCTCTACTTAAAACAAATAAATCCTCAAGGTCGTATCTATCTGTTCATTGACGAAATCCAAAATGTAGAGGGATGGGAACGCTTCGCCAACTCATACTCACAAGACTATACCGCCGAATATGAGTTATTCATTAGTGGCTCCAACTCTAAAATGCTATCTGGAGAACTCGCCACGTTATTAGCCGGACGTTATGTGGAATTTGCCATCTATCCTTTTTCATACACAGAGTTTCTTGGAATCACCCAAAAAGAAAACAACAAGGTACACTACCTAGAATATATGCAAAGTAGTGGTATGCCTGAATTATACCATCTATCTCAACCAGAAGTACAAAGAAATTATATATCCGCATTAAAAGACACCGTATTACTACGTGATATCATACAAAGACAAAACATAAAAGACGCTAAGTTGCTTGAGGACATTTTTGTCTATCTGGTAAATAACGCATCTAATTTAATATCAATTCGGAATATCACCAATTATTTCAAGAGCTCGGGAAGGAAGACCAGCTATGATACGATCGCCTCCTACATTAGTTACATAGAGGACACTTTTTTGGTACATAAAGTCGAGAAATACCAAATCAAGGGAAAGGAGACCATCGCCGGGAATTGTAAGTATTACATCAATGACCTAGGTTTCAACAATTATTTATATCAAGGCTTTGGCTACGGCATTGGGTATAAACTAGAAAACCTCATTTATCTAGATTTATTAAGGGCCGGCTATCAAATATACGTAGGTAGCATAAAGAACAAAGAGGTGGATTTCGTCGCTATCAAAGGAGAGAGGGTTATCTATCTCCAATCCACTTATTTACTAATCGACAAAGAAACCATCGAACGGGAATATGCCTCGTTAGAGGCCATTGAGGATAATTACGAGAAGATCGTTGTCTCGCTCGATGATTTGCCGCTTCCTTCCAAAGAAGGAATAAAGCACGTACAAGCATGGAATTTATCCCATGCCATTCTCTAAAATCAAGGTTTGTTTTCGGATCTAGCCCTTCCTATAAGCTCACAAAAAAAGCACCTTGGCATTTTGTCAATTTGTAAACTCAACTGCCCGAGAATCACTTTTTTCGGGCAAACGTACAGCTTATCCCCAAATACGAGAAAAAATATTAGCAATCATTTGTCTTATACGGCATTAGTTAAAAACAGCCTTTTATCCTAGCGAATTTAATTCATCCTAATTCATATCCTATAGCTTATCCGGGCTATCTCATTGAGTTACGACAGGGATATAACAGGGTTACGATGCCCATTCATGAGTACTAACAACCCTATTCATGACTGTTTACGATGCCCAACGGCACTACTGTCGTTGCCAAACACGACTAGTCGCACTGCCTTTTACCACCTATCGTGTGTAAAAAGTGGTCCTTTTGCATGAAAAAGGCTATTTATACCCCTCCGATCTCCCCTACTTCATACCTCTCTCAAAAAGGGTATGTCACGATATCCCCCTTATATCAATCAAAAAGATCGAATACCGTCCATTTCACCAACAAAGCCCTTATCTACCCTTATCAACAAATAAGGGGAAACAGCGCAATACTGTCTCCCCTTGCCTTTGATCCGTTTCCATCCTCACGGAAGTACTTACGGATGAACTTTAATTTATTACTTTAGTATTAATATTAATCCATTCCCGCTTGTTCGCCCTCTCGGGGTACTTGGATAATCCGCACGGGAATGATTTTCGATTTATCTTTTCATTATTCCTTTACATGTCTTATTTAACGACCACCTTTACAGTCTCGTCGCCAACCGTTACAAGAACGATTCCAGCAGGAACAGCGATCGTAGCGTTATCGGAAGTGACAACTGTCTCTGCCAACGGCATACCCAACAAGTTGCGAACATAAGCAGTCTCGCCTTGAGCGCCTTGGATCGTTACGGAACCGGCGTTGCCGATCACTACGACAGAAGAAGACGCAGAGTTATCGATAGACTCATTAGATGTAGGATTACCCTCACCTACTGTTACCGGCAACGCTTTAGAAGTATCAGAAGTAAAGCCTAACTTACCGTTCAACGCATACAAATATTTTGTAGGTTGGTCTACCGGTCTCACCGAATAACCGGCATCCAACTTCGTGATATAAAATTTGAAGTTATTTATACCTCCAAGGCAAACATCTTCCTTAGCTTCTGCCGCAACAACCACATTCTTTCCGTTTACAGTTGTATTGATCGTATCAACACCTGCTAAAGTAGCCGGACGGAAAATGGCTTTAACATCTGTATTCTGATTAGCTTCAGCTCCATAAGTACCTTCCAAGCCATAGTTCTCGTCATAAGTAAACTTAGCTTGAGCCTCATTCCAATAACGTAATGAGTCTTGAGCGAAATACAAGAAATTTCTTACCGGAGCAACGGAGTCACCTTCAGCGATACCTTTAGAGATATAGAAAGAAGGAAGTTCTGCCTTGCTATCCGCCGTATCCAACCAGAAAGTCAAACCCTCTGCGCCAATGATACCCTCAAGGATACCATTCTTGTTTTCCTTCAAGGAGATTGAACCTTCCTCACTATCCAATGTCGCATGTCTCGGAACAGCATCCAAGCTAGCACCCATCTGGAAGAAATCTACCACTACTTTCGCATAATCCGCCTTTTCCGCACCAACTAGAACTTCATCGAAGCTAGGAGCATTCACATCCACTTTCAACATTTTAGCGTCAGGCCTGACAACTTCTATATAATTATCGGCAGCCTCGTCAGCGTCAAGAGCCTCATCCAAGCAGATTACGGAATAAGTGCCGTCAACGTTCTTCTTGAATACCAAGCGAGAAAGATTGTCCGCTTTCTTATCGTTATGATCAACCAACTTATAATCAGAACCCTCATGATTCAAACCCTTCTTATCGTCAACCAAATAGTAAGCTTGAATAGTCAACATATCCGCTTTCTTCTTAGCCACCTCGTCATCCTTCAAATAGATGTACTCAACATTATTTTTAACAGCCTCTGCCTTCTCCAAGCTCCAAGCGTAGCTCTTAGCGGCATCACTTACCGGCTCAAATTTAGAACCATCGGTATTATAGTTCATATACACTTTCTCTACGGCAACAGAGGACTCGCCATTAAATACCAACTGAGCCTTTTGCTTCAATTGAGCGTCAGAAAGAGCCAAGAAGCCATCATTAGCGCTTACGGCAACTAATTTGATATTCTCGGCAGGAATATCACCAACCGAAGTCTTTACGGCTTGATAAATTCCAGCCTTGTCTGTCTTATACAAATTAGCATTAAACGTTTCATTCGTCTCAAGATTCTTAAACGTAACAGCACCGGACCCCTGCATACTTATAATTACCCATTGTGCAACAGGAGCCTTCAAGTCAACCTTAGCAGGAGCCAAAGCCTCGTTAGAGAAAGAAGCGGTAGCACCCTCTTCAGTTTTCGCATACGTAGAAACCAAATATTTACCATACAAAGACTCACCTTCTTCACCATCGGCAGGTTTAGTTCCTGTGAAGTAGATATTATAGATAGCGGCACCGTCAGTCTTCAACAGATCAGAAGCCTTTGCCCATGTATTTCCTGTAGTCTGGGCCAAGGAAAGCTTATCAGTGGAACCCTTCGTAGTGATATAAGTCTTCAAACCACCAGTGGTCAAGGAATAAGCTCCTACATAAACAGTTAACTCTGAACCAAAGTTCTCATCTGCGCCCTTCGTTACCTTCACACCTGTCATCTTGATCGTATATTGACCAGCCTTGTTTGCCAAGTCTTCTTCAGAAACACTATAGATAGCGTTCATGAAAGCGATTTTACCGTCTTTCTTAACATTGATAGCGTTCAGTTTCTCGCCCTTTACGGTAGTGAAACCGAAGCCCTCACCTTCAGTTGCATCCAAGCTCGTGATACCGAATGTAGCGTTCGGGTTCAATACGATGAAAGTAGCGGCTTTCAAGTTATCCGCGGTTACACCACCCTCTTTAGCCAACTTCAAACCGGCGGCGTTAGCTACAACGAAGCACTCGCCGGAAACCTCAGTCTCACCAAACTCCAATGTAGAATTAACAGTAGAAGCGTCGATAGCGAACATCTGCTCTCCAAACGGATTCACGTCAGCCTCGGAAGCGGCGTTCGGGAATTTAAAAGAGAAACCTTTACCGGAAAGATTGCTGTTTAAATCATTAGAGGTTGTTCCTTTTTTAGCGATAAGCATTTTTGCTACGTTTGCGGCAGTAGCCATATCATAAGCCAAAGGTTTACCTCCTAATGTAATTTTATCATCATTATAGTTATCAGCGGTATTATTGTCATCATAAGCAAACCAACAATAACCTTTCTTCACATCATCCTCGCTAGCGGCCTCAACAACCGTGGATCCTTCCTTACCATAAACCACCTTTCCAGCAGCGTCTACCAGTTTAAACATCAATTTACCATTCTCGGTCTTTACGCCTGTAACCGTGAAGACACCAGCTTCGCTTTCTGTAACGGTATTCGCAAACTTATAAGCAGCGTCCGTCACTTTCGCTGATTTCAAGAAAGATGTACCCTCTTCATTTCCCAAATAGACTTTCAGACCTTCTGTTGGCTTAGCTTCCTTCTGAGAATAAGTAGTTCCATCCGCAGCAAACGCCACACCTGCCATAAGCAAGAACGACGCAAACATAGTAGAAATTCTCTTGTTCATAATCTCTAATTTAAATATTAATAATAGTGTTAATTAAATATCTCTCAACTCTTTAATTATCCTTCGCCATACCAAAACGACTAGTCTAGACCATCGTTTAGATCTTGCGTTTTTGAAGAGGGAAAACGGGAGGTTCGTTTACGGAATCGGTTGTTTCGTAAAGGATAGGCTATCCTATTGATAAGAAAGCGAATAAGGGATAAAAAAAATAGCTCGGAAGGGTTGCAGGTATCAAAGAAACGCGTACCTTTGCAAATGAC
>CEBY01038290.1_pt1 | contig 18094 bp, 14 predicted proteins | sample 554731 | NCBI WGS metagenome assembly CEBY01 (sample SAMEA3182050, study PRJEB8094) | gut metagenome | biome: human; feature: gut; material: Stool; isolation source: human stools | place: Canada | collected 2012-02-22
ATATCACAAAACGATCAATTTACAAATAATTATAATTATAATCGGATAAAAGAAAAAATATAATAATAACTATGTTACATAGCCATTGAGGTAGAAATACCTTAATGGCTTATTTTTTTGAAAGGAGGTGAAGGCATTGAAGATAAAGAAAGTGGATGACAAGCCTATGGCCATTCACACGAAGGAGAAAGCAGAGATTCATTCCCACGAACCGAAAAAAGCCGAGATTAATGGCAGTAACATTTACACCGTAAAGCGTGGTCCGAAGATTGCCAGTACAAAGGTAAACGATAATACGGATAAAAAGAAGATTTATCGAAAGAGTAATGTTCATCAGGCAGAGAAAAAGGAGAAGGGACTTTCTAAATTCAAGCGGAATATAAGGGAGTCCAAGACTTCTATCAAGACGAAGAATACCAATCTTCATATAGCAGGAAGACCGGGAGCACTTGCGGCTGGAGCTGTTACGGAACAGGTGGAAGGCGGGCAGGAAGTATCACAGGCAGCTTACCTTGCCTATGAAGTAAGCCGCCCGGTTACGGGAACTGCTTCAAGGGGAGCGTCACTTTTCAGAAAGAAAGCGGTAGCCGAAGCCAAGAAGCGTATCAAGAAGGTAGAAGCGGGAAAGAAGCTGGCGAAAAAGACAGTAAAGAAAGCTGCCAGTAATACAGCTAAGACAGCAGTCAAAGAGACTGCGAAGGAAACTGCCAAGACTACGGCAAAAGTGACTACCAAAACTACGGCAAAGGATGCGAAAATGGCAAACAGGAGTAGGAAGATTAAATTCTTTCTGGATAAGATGAAGGCACAGGAAAACCAGACGGACAGCGTTGTAAAACTGATAAAAGACCTGATTGTAAGAAAAGCTGTTTTATGGGTAAAAGCGGCAGCCCCGGTTATCGGACTTGTGCTTTTACTGCTCGTTCTTTTGGTGGCAGTTGTTGCAGTTCCGGTGATTGCTGCGATAGCAATTCTTTATAATTCACCATTTGCATTATTCCTGCCTCCACTGGAGTCGGGGGATACGGTGCAGACGGTAACAAGTGCCTATGTGCAGGAATTTAACCGTGATGTGAATACCCAAGTGAATGAGCATACCGGATATGACCTCGGAGAGCTGGTGTATGTCGATTATGAGGGAATGGACGAAAATCCAAGTAACTACTATGACATAATGGCGGTCTATATGGTCAAGTATGGTGTCGGAGATACGGCAACCGTTATGAATGATAAATCAAAGGGCTGGCTGCAGGCGGTAGTGAATGATATGTGTTCCTACACTACAAGCAACGGAACGAAAGATGTGGAGGAAACAGACGCAGACGGCAATGTGACAACAGTTACAAAGTCGGTGCTGTATGTAAATGTCACGCTTAAATCATACAGGGATATGATTTCCGTTTATGGTTTTAATTCTGATCAGGTGGAAATGCTTGAGCAGATTATGAGTCCTGAATTTATGGGACAGCTAGGCTACGCAGGAAGCGGAAGCGGCGGAGGCGGTGGAAGTCCCGGAGTAAGTTCAATGACAGAGGAGGAGATAAATGCTGTATTAAGTAAAATCACAGACAGCAGATTAAAAACAGTCTGTTCATACGCACTGCACAGAGTCGGTTATCCTTACAGTCAGGAGTTGAGGGACAGCGGCAATTATTATGATTGCAGTTCGCTTGCTTACTATTCGTGGAAAGACGCAGGAGTGGATATCAGCCACGGAGGAGCAACCACAGCAGCGGCAGAAGCACAGGGACTTGATGAAGCAGGAAAGACCGTATCCTATGAGGAAATGCAGCCGGGTGATTTGACTTTCTACAGCTTTACAAGCAACGGAAGATATAAAAACATCAGCCACGTAGCGGTTTATGTGGGAGACGGTAAGGTAGTGGAAGCCTTAAATGAAAATTCCGGTGTTGTTTACCGTGATGTGGCAAGTGTCGGAAAGATTGTAGTGATTGGCAGACCATAAAACAACAGAGAGGGCATAAGTCCTCTCTGGACAGGAGGTAAGAATGGATTTAAAAGATATGATTCTTGTAACGGAAAATTATAAGGGAACAGAAAAAAATATGCTTATGACTCTGGAAGATTATAAGAAATTTGTTTCCATTGAGGATATGTCAGAGCTTGCAGAGCATATGCTGCTTCTTGGAAGAACACTTGCAGAGGGGGAAGGTTTTGTGGAGCATTACAGGACAGCGAATATTACAGTTTTTGCGAAGTTCTGTAGTGATGATGTGGAACTTGGACGCTTTCTGCGAGGACATTACAACGATTCTGAGGATTTTGTTTTTGATAAGAAAGCAAGCTCACCGGAGTGCATTGCAAAAATGAAAGAAATCGGAATGACGGATAACGGCTGGATTGATGATTTTATCATGTATTATGAAAAAAGAGAAAGGACATTTGAAAGAGGGCAGACTATTCATAATTTTAATGACAGTGATTATATGGTACTTGAAGCATTATCCCCACGAAACCTTGTGGTAATGGATATGAAAAGAGGCTCGATTGCGATTGCTCTTGGTACAACAGAGTATGAGAGATGCCCGAAGGGCGAGAAGCCGACAAAGGATAACCTAAAGATAGGGGTATTGTGGGAATATGGGATTTATCTTGATTCCATGCCTTCACAGATCAATTTTAAGGCATACAAAGCAAAGTATGGAATACCGGAAAGAATGGAAAATCTTTATGATTATAGAGCGATGCTCAAGAGAAAGTATTATTTTCTTGAGGCTTTGTCAAAGGACGATGATATTCCGGCTAAAATTCAGAATGAAATTTTAAGTCATATTTATGCGGAATATAAGACTCTGGAGGAGGATACCTTTTTAGAACGACTTGATGACGGAAAGTACGATGCAGGTTTTGAAAAGGAAAAAGAAAGATTGCAGGAAAAAAGCAGATAAAAATCTATGCAGGAGGGTATATGGACAAAGAATTTGATATTGAGATAAAAGAAGTTCTCTCAAGGGTAGAGACAGTAAAGGCAGAGTCACTTGACGAAGCCATAAATAAGGCAATGGATATGTATTATTCAGAAAAGATAGTCCTTGACGCAGAGGATATGAAGGGAGTTGATTTTTCGCCATACAGCGAAGAACAGCTCCCTTCTTCATTAAAGGAAAATGGAGGAAAGACACGATGAAAAATGAGCAGACAGCAGTAATTAAGAATATGGAATTTTTATTAAAGGAGCTTCATAAGGAATGGGAAAGACCGGGAGAGGTAAAATCTTCTGTCCGTATTCCTTATGATAAAGTGGAGGCAATCAGCAGAAAGCTGAATGGGATTGTCTATGAGACACAGCAGTCATCTGACAGCGATGGACTTACCTTTAAGCAGAGTATAGCAAAGTCAAAGCAGTGTTATGTGCTTTTAAGGATTATGCGTAAGATTGTAAAAGGAAAGGACAAGTGTGAGAGACAGTCGATTGACGCAGAATTTGTGATTGAGCTTGATAGGGAGGAGTCAAAGCTCTTTAAGGAAATGTTTGCAGAATTACTGGAATAGGGAGGTCGCAAGAATGAAATATAATATCATATATGCCGATCCGCCCTGGCAGTTTAAGACTTATTCAAAGCGTGGCAGCTTAAAGAAGTCAGCGGACTGTCATTATTCCTGTATGGACTTGGAGGATATCAAAGCACTACCTGTGGCAGACATCGCAGCAGAAGATTGTATCTTGTTTTTGTGGGTGACATTTCCCCTGTTAAGAGAGGGGCTTGAAGTAATGAGGGCTTGGGGATTTACCTATAAAACGTGCGGTTTCAACTGGGTAAAAAAGAATAGAAAAGCAGATAGCTGGTTTATGGGACTGGGATACTGGACTCGGTCTAATTCAGAAATCTGTTTGCTTGGAACAAAGGGGCACCCGTCAAGGGTGTCCCGTTCTATTTCACAGATATGTGACGCAAGAATAATGGCACACAGCAAAAAGCCGGATGAAATCCGTGAGCGGATTGTTGATTTATGCGGAAATCTTCCCGGAATAGAGCTTTTTGCAAGGGAGAAGTGCGAAGGCTGGGTGAGCATTGGTAATGAGATTGACGGAAAAGACATTAGAGAAGCAATATTGGAGGTGTAGAGTATGGGCGTTGATATGAAGGTCAAGGCGATATACGATTCAGAAATCAGCAATATCACCCGTTCTGAAAAGAACTGGAAAGATGTATTAAAGGTCGCAGGTCAGTTATACCGCTATGAATTTGATAATATCGTTATGGTAACAGCTCAGAGATCACCGGAGAAAAGTACCCTTATGGCAGATTATGACACTTGGAAGAAAGTGGGAAGATATGTAAAGCGTGGAGCAAAGGGCTGTGCAATCTTCCCCTCAAGGGCACTTAATCCCCGTATGAGATATATTTTCGACATTAGTGATACGGGCGGAAAGAATGTAAAGCTGACTTGGGATTTGGAAGGAGAAAACCTGAAAAATTATGCAGACTTTCTGGTATCGGAAGGACAGATGGAGCAGTATGACAGCGATGATGTAGAATCACTAAAAAATACGCTAAAACAGTTTACAGGAACAAATGTTTGGAATATAATAAAAGAGGAGTTCGGAGATAGAATGTCCGAACTAATGCAGCTATCAGGTAGTGTGATAAAGGAATTCAACGAAAAACGCAAGGGCTTACAGCAGGATAGCAATATGGAGCAGTTAATATATTCCAGTGTTATGTATGCTGTAGGGACGAGATGTGGATTTGACTTATCTGTGCAAGAACAGGATTTCAGTCAGATTGTAAACATCAAAGATGAGGAGATAGTTTACCGTCTTGGTTCCCTTGTATGCGATGTCTCCTGTAGTGTTCTTAGAGAATTTAGCAAGAATTTAAAAACGATTGAGAGCGGAAGGAGAATATCATATGTTAGAAGCAATGAATTACAAGGAAGTGGACGGTCTGCTGTATCCGGAGCTGACAATGCCGGACGAGACAGAGGACTTGACGAAGCTGGGCAGATACGGAAGAATGGCAATGAAGTATCTTTTAGAGAACGAACCGGAAAGGTACAAGACACTGATGAGGTTCGGGAAGATGTACGAGAAGATGTCGGAAGTAGAGAAGGAAGCAAACCAGCTTTACGACCAGTTGGAGGGACAGTATCTAATGAAGCACAAGCCACAGAACCCGTCATCGACAATGGAGATGTGGAAGATAAGAGAGCAGGCGAAGATGCAGGCGGAGGAAGTAGTGCTCCACCAGATCGTGATGAAGTTTCATTAGAAACACAGCAAGAATTGAATAGAGAGCTTGATGAGATTAACTCATTGGGTGTCAGTAAGGAAGCCGAATATACACAGGCTTCCTTTTTTTTCGACCAAAACGGGCAGGCAAGTTTTGGTGTGAAGCAGCCGGAGGAAACCAGACACAATGAATTTATGCGTCAGTTCGAGGAGGATAAAAAGGCTGCCCTTGCCGGAAAATATAATTATCTTAATCCGAAGAAAGCGGGAAGTGTACCAAGTGAGTATGTAAAAGAGATACTTATGAGAGGAACTGGCTTTGTTGGTGGAAAAGGCAGGGTGTGTGAAATCTATCAGACAGAGATAGACGCAGGAACCAGAGCAAAGCGTATCAAGGCAGAGTATGGTCAGGGCGGTGCAAGCTGGCCGCTTGACGGTCTGGGCTTGCACGGGTATGACACATTTCACGGTTCGGGACTTCGTATCCAGTGGAAAGATGAAGAGGGAGAAGTAGAAGGATATGTTTCGTGGAAGAATGTCGAAAAGGAAATCGGTGTGCTTATCCTTACCGGAGAATACCAGCCGGAAAGACCTCGTATTGATGAGCTTGCTATGGACGGACTTCGTGAAGATGATGAAGTCATTGACGCAGAATACCGTGAAGTCGATACGCAGGAGGAGAAATCAGAAATTGATGATTATGCAATTCCTGATGAGCCGGACAGTTATGCCGTAAACAGGGAGGCGGCTGAGTTAAAGTATATCAAGCCGATTGATTATGCAAAGCGTGTGGCAGAAATGGATGAAGATTTAAGAGATGCAATTGAGATACTTGTGTCGGAATGTAGCTGTTACACACCATTCCGTGCTTTTCTTATGGACGTGGTGCAGTCGGATTTTGCATTTATGCCGAATAAGCTGGAGCTTATCAGTGATATAGCTATGGGAAATGTAGAGGGTGAGCGAAAGGCATACTGCAATAATCAGTATGGGTTTACCGAATACACTTTAAGCAATGTAGATGTGAAAGTAAGCTACAAAAACAGAAATGGAGAGAGGGCAGAGGATACCGTATCGTGGCGTGATGTCTATGAAATCTTATCCTATATGGTAAAACAGCCATTCTATTGTGGAGAGGACCAGAAAGCAATCTATCAGACCATAAAAAATAAGATTGACAGGGAAACAATGAATCCTGTTTATCGCAGGTTCTTTGATATTGAGGACAGTATAAGACAAAACCGTCTTGAGAACAGGGAACGTGCGATTGCAAATGGCTGGAATACCAAGATTGACACAGATGGTCATATAATTTCCGATGAGGATAACAGAGTATCAGTAGACATTTCACAGAAGGATACCCAACCACAGGAGGCTGTCCCTGAAACACCTGTACAGGAAGTATTACCGCCAGTGGAAGGTGAGAGTGGAAAGGAAAAAACACAAAAACAGCCTAAGTTCAATTTTCATTATAACCTGTGGGAAGTGGAAAAGGGCGGTGCAAAGACCAGATATCAGTGGAACATTGACGCAATCCGTACACTAAAGCAGATTGAAGCAGAAAAAAGACTTGCCACACAGGAGGAGCAGACAGTTTTATCAAAGTTTGTCGGCTGGGGAGGCTTGTCACAGGCATTTGATGAGAATAATGCAGCGTGGAGCAAAGAGTATGCAGAACTGAAGGAGCTTCTTTTCGATGAGGAATACAGTGCGGCAAGAGCAACTGTAAATAATGCCTTTTACACTTCGCCGGAGATTGCAACGTGTATCAATTCAGCCCTTGTGCAGTTTGGGTTTAAAGGCGGAAATGTCTTGGAGCCTTCTATGGGTATCGGTAATTTCTTCGGAAGTATGCCAGCACCAATGCAGCAAAGTAAGTTGTACGGAGTGGAACTGGACAGCATATCGGGAAGGATTGCAAAACAGCTTTACCAAAATGTTAATATCAGCATTACGGGATTTGAAAACACCACATATCCGGATAACTTCTTTGATGTTGTTGTGGGAAATGTGCCGTTTGGAGATTATAAGATATTTGATCCAAAGTACAATAAGTACAACTTCCGTATTCACGATTATTTTCTTGCCAAAGCACTCGATCAGGTAAGACCGGGCGGTATGGTTGCGGTGATTACCACAAAGGGAACACTGGATAAGAGCAATCCGACAATCCGAAAGTATCTGGCTGAGAGAGCAGAGCTTGTGGGAGCAATCCGACTTCCGAATACTGCATTTAAGGATAATGCAGGAACGGAAGTGACAGCGGATATCCTGTTTTTACAGAAAAGGGAGCGAAAGATTGATATAGAGCCGGACTGGGTACATCTTGGTGTCACAGACGATGGCATAGCAGTCAATTCCTACTTTGCAGAGCACCCGGAAATGATGCTCGGCACAATGCAGTATGATATAAGAATGTTCGGGCAGGATAGCAGATATACCGTCTGCGTGAATGATGATGAGAACTTTAATCTGTATGAAGCACTCAATAAGGCAATCGGTAACATCAAAGCACAGATGACAGATTTTGAAAGACTGGCAGACAATGAGGAGCAGGCAGAGGAATTCATTCCAGCTGATCCGGATGTCAGAAATTATACTTACACATTCTTTGAAGGAAAGCTCTATTACAGGGAAAATTCCGAGATGGTAAGAAAAGAAGTATCACAGACTGCAGAGGAGAGAATCAGAAGTCTTGACGAAATCAGACAGATAACAAGAGAGTTGATTGATATCCAGATGGAGGGCTGTAGTGATGAGGAGCTTGCAGATAAACAGCAGCTTTTGAATGTAAAATATGATAAATTCGTTGGAAAGTATGGAGCAATCACTTCCAAAGCAAACCGTACAGCGTTTAGGGATGACAGCGATTATCCGCTTCTTTGCAGTCTTGAAGAAGTAAATGAGGACGGGGAGGTGAAGAAGGCGGATATGTTTTATAAGCAGACGATTAAGGCAAAGTCCGTGATGGACAGGGTAGAAACTGCAGTAGAGGCTCTTAATGTATCGGTCAATGAGTTTGGATATGTAAATATCCCTTATATGCTCTCCATTTATGAAGCAGACAGGGATACTCTCATAAAGGAACTTGATGGAATTATATTTCTTAATTCTGACCGTTACAATGAAAATAACCCGGACGCAGGCTGGGAGACAGCAGACGAATATCTGTCAGGAAATGTAAGGGATAAGCTGCGTGTTGCAAAGGCGATGGCGGCTGATACCGACAATCCGCAGGCAGAAAGATTTGCCGCCAATGCCGCAGCCTTAGAGGAAGTTCAGCCGGAATGGATTGAAGCCTCGGATATTGATGTAAAGATTGGAACAACTTGGATTGAGCCGCTTGATTATGAGCAGTTTATCTATGAGCTGCTTAATACACCGAAGAGGGCAAGGGCAATCAGAACAGAGTATTATAATTCCGGTATTCAGGTTCACTTGAATAAAATGAGTATGGAATGGTTCATTGAGAATAAAAGTATGGATAAACATTCCGTGGCGGCAACAAAAACCTATGGTACAAGCAGAATGGACGCTTATTCTATTTTTGAGGAAACCCTGAACTTAAAAACGGTCACTGTCAGGGACAGGATTGATGATGGTGATGGCAAGTACCATTATGAAGTCAATAAGAATGAGACAATGCTTGCAAGGGAAAAGCAGAATATGATTAAGGAGAAGTTCAAGGAATGGCTGTTTGCAGAACCGGAACGCAGACAGAAGTATGTGGAATATTATAATGAAACTTTCAATAATATCCGCCTGCGTGAGTATGACGGAAGCCACTTGCAGTTTCCGGGAATGAACCCTGAAATTGAATTAAAACCGCACCAGAAAAATGCGGTGGCACGAATCCTTATGGGAGGAAATACCCTGCTTGCACACTGTGTCGGTGCCGGAAAGTCATTTGAAATGATGGCTGCGTGTATGGAGCAGAAAAGGCTTGGACTTGCCAATAAGACAATTATGGTAGTGCCAAAGCCGCTTATCGGACAGACGGCAAGTGAATTTTTAAGGCTTTATCCGTCAGCAAATATCTTGGTCGCAACGGAGCGTGATTTTGAAAAGAGCCGTAGAAAGCAGTTTGTATCAAGGATTGCGACAGGCGATTATGACTGTATTATTATGTCCCACTCGCAATTTGAGAAAATCCCAATCTCGCCGGAGAGAAAGGAGCGAATGCTTAATGAGCAGATAGAGGAAATCACTTATGCGATTGATGAAATGAATGAGAGAAACGGGGAACGCTGGACAGTAAAACAGATGGAAAGCCAGAAGAAAAAGCTGGAGGAACAGCTTAAATCACTGACCGATGAAAGCAGAAAAGATGACCTGATTACCTTTGAGGAGCTTGGTGTTGACTCTATTATGGTAGATGAAGCACACAATTTTAAGAACCTTGCCATTTTTTCAAAGATGAATAATGTGTCGGGAATCAGCAGTTCAGGGGCTAAGAAGTCAACGGATATGCAGCTTAAATGCCAGTATTTATCAGAGATAAATGATGGCAGAGGCATTGTATTTGCAACTGGAACACCAATAAGCAATACCATGTGTGAGATGTATGTCATGCAGCTTTACTTACAGAAAGCGGCACTTGAAGAGATGGGGATTTATCACTTTGATTCATGGGCAGCAAACTTTGGTGAAGTGACAACAGCACTGGAGCTTACTGTAGAGGGAAGCGGATTCCGTTTTAAGAGCCGATTCAATAAGTTTACGAATCTGCCGGAGCTTATGAATATCTTCCGTGAGGTAGCAGATGTGCAGACCGCAGACATGCTTGATCTTGATGTGCCGGCTCTCCGTGGCGGCAAGCCTATTATAGTGGAGTCAGAGCCTGACTGGTATGTAAAACAGGTCATGGAAGACTTTGTTGTGAGGGCAGAGCGTATCAGAGGTGGTGGAGTTGATCCAAGTGTGGACAACTTCCTAAAGATTACCCATGAGGCAAGGCTTCTTGGAACGGATGCAAGACTGATTGACAAGGACGCACCGAACAATCCGGATGGAAAGCTTAATAAGGTAGCAGAAAATGTGTGGAAAGAATATGAGAAAGGAAATGCTGATGGTCATATAGGCTGTCAGCTTATTTTTTCGGATATTGGAACACCGGGATCGGATAAGGATTTCACTATCTATGATTATCTGAAGGAAACACTGGTGCAGTATGGTATTCCGGCAGATGAGATAGCATTTATCCATGATGCCAAGACCGATGCCCAGAGGGATGCACTCTTTAAGGAGATGAGGACAGGTAAGAAGAAGGTTCTTATTGGTTCTACGGACAAGTGTGGAACAGGTGTTAATGTTCAGACACATCTTGTTGCAATGCACCATGTAGACTGCCCATGGAAACCAAGTTCCATAGAACAGAGAGAGGGACGAGGTATCCGACAGGGCAATGAAAACAAGGAAGTTGCGATATACAGATATGTCACAAAGGGAACATTTGATGCATACAACTGGTCGCTCGTCGAAAATAAGCAGCGTTTTATCAGTCAGGTAATGACAAGCAAGGCGGTGAGCCGAAGCTGTGAGGATATTGACGAAGCAACACTTTCCTATGCTGAGATTAAGGCGGTTGCCACAGGTAATCCGTTAATCAAAGAAAAGATGGAGATTGACAACGATGTCCAGAGATTAAAGCTCTTAAAGGCATCCTATGACAATCAGAGATATGGCTTGCAGGATAACTTTATGATTAAGTACCCGAAGCTCATTAAGACAGCAACAGAAAAGCTTGCCAATGTAAGAGAGGATGTAAAAGCAAGGGATAAAGAGCTGATTGATAATCCGGAATTTTCCATTACCATAGGCAGGGCAACTTACACAGAGCGAGTGGATGGCGGAACGATGATGCTTGAAGCAATCAGCAAGTGCAAGACCGGAGAGACAACTGCAATCGGTAAATTCCACGGATTTGAGCTGCTTGTGGAAAAGAACTTCCTTGGCATCAATTATATGGTGCTTCGTGGAAAGACAGAGTACAAGGCAGAACTTTCCACAAGTCCTGTCGGCAGCATGGTAAAGCTGGAAAACCTGTTCAATGGACTCCATGAGAACATTGATTTCTTAGAAAAGAAGATTGAGCAGTACCAGAATGACCTTGAAGCATCAAAGGCAGAGTATGATAAGCCATTTGCGTATAGTGAAGAACTGAATGAAAAGCTGGCAAGGCAGTGTGAACTGAATGCCCAGCTTGACCTTGAAAATGCAAAGGCTGTGGATGCAGACCTGAGCGGACCGGAGGAAGAAAGAGAAGCAGATGACAGGATGGAATCTGCAGCAATTGTGGCAGAGGATAAAGGTGCTTATCCAGCCGACAGAGAGGGCAGAACACGATAGGAGAGTGAATAATATGAGCATAAGAAAAGTGGTCGCAGGACTACTGATTACAGCAGGGATTGCCATTATGGCAGTCCCTTTTTTCTGGCGGGCAACCGGAGAAAAACAGACAGAACAGCTCATACGTGAATTTGAGCAGACATTGGAGGATGATTACGATGAAGAAACAAATGTGGAGGAAGAGCAAACCTCCATTAGTGAAGAGGATGAAGCCATTCTTAAAGAAGGCGGTGTTATCGGCATCATTGAGATACCGGGTTTAGATATCAGGTATCCGGTAATGGAAGGAACCACAAGTAAAGTGCTTAATGCCGGGATTGGTCATATAGAAGAAACAGCAGGAATCGGTGAGAGTGGCAACTGTGTGTTATGCGGTCACAATGGCAGCAGATATGGCACATTTTTTACACCACTAAATCAGATATCCATAGGTGATGAAGTGATGATAACCGACAAAAAGGGATTGAAGCATATCTACGAGATAACAGAGACAGAGGTAGTAAATCCTTATGACAACAGCATTAAGACACAGGGAGAGGAAAAGGAATTAACTCTTTTTACCTGTTTCCAGAAAGGAACCATGCGTTTTGTGGTCAGGTGCATTTATAAGGAGGCGGTGATGGATGAATAAGAGATACCGGTTAGGTGAGATAGAAGAGGCAGTATCGGAAATGGAGGAGTTAATCGGGCTTGAGGATGATATTGCAGAGATTGATGATGACTTGCAGATAGTCGTAAGCGGCTGGTCAGTATATGTCGAAAGCCTGAATCTGACACTCAGACAGGGAATAGCCTGTGTATGGGATGCGGAGGAAGGATTATTTATGCCTGATTTTGATGTGACTATCGTGTATGAGGGGAGCATTGAAACACAGGAGTGGCTCTACTATGAGCAGGATGGAATGGTCGTTACACTTGGCAACTGGTTAAATGGCAGATTGTCTTGTGAACAGATAGAACAGCTTTGGTGTGAGCTTATCATACCAAAGCAAAACAAAGAACAAAAAGAAAGCGAGGAATAGCATATGAAGTATTCAATTAAGGTAAACGAAGTAAGAGCAAAAGAGGGCAGCAATATCAAGGGATTTGCAACAGTGGTATTTGGTGATTCATTTAAGATTACCAATATTGCAATCCTTGAGAATAAGGACAAGGGAGAGCTTTTTGTATCAATGCCTAGATACCGCTCCAATGAGCGTGATGAAAGCAACGGTGTGATCTATAAGGATGTGTGTAATCCTATCACAGCAGAGTTTCGAGAGGAACTCTATACCAATATCCTTGATGCCTATGCAAGAATCAGGGAACCAGAGAAAGAGGAAACACAGAAGCAGGAACACACAAAGGAAATGCCCGAGTTTTCCGTAACTGTGACACCTTATGAGAGGGAAGGCAGTAACATCAAGGGACTGGCACGTATTTACTTTGAAAACAGTTTCATTGTAAATAACATCAATATCGTGCAGGGGAAAGAAAAAATCTTTGTATCAATGCCTTCTTATAAGACAAAGCAGGTGGATGAGCAGGGAAAGCCAATCTATCAGGATGTCTGCTATCCGGTCACAAAGGATTTCAGGGAAAGACTCTATAATGAGATTATCTCGGAATATGAGAAAGCAAAGGATAAGAGCAACGAAAAGGCGAGGGAGAGTGCAGAGAAACATCATGGCAATCCCGATAAAGAGAAGGACAAAGAGGCAACACCCTTTCGATAATCAGTAATCAGAGTACAGGGGCGGCCAAGGCTGCCCCGTTTATGAATGGAGGAAACAGAATGGATATGGAAGCAGGAAAAACACTTACCAATGAGGAGGTCATAAGAGAACTTCTCGAATTATTAAAGAAGAATGCCATGAAAGAGCAGGCAAATGATGTATTTGAGATATGCAGCTATGTGGATGGACTGGAGAAAAAGATTGATTCCATGACGGAAGAACTCACCAACATGCAGAACCAGATTAAAGAAATGCAGGAAGATACGCTTGTCAATAATGTTAAAAAGGCATTGTCGGAAGCACAGGAGCGACTTAATGCCAGATGTGAGCAGATAAAGTCGCAGGTATTGGAAGTGAAAGCACAGGTTAAATCTACAGCTAAGAGCATAGTCGATGAGGCAAAGGAAAAGGGAAGATCTGCATTATACAGAGTGTCTGAGTTCTTAGGAATTAAGAAAAGACTTCTTGATATTCGGGAAAATGTAAGAGGTGCAATCAAGACAACGGATAAGGATATAGCAAAGACAGCACTCCTTGCAAAAGGATTTCGAGAAGCTGGTCAGACAGCAGCCAATGCATTTCGTACTTTTGCTGATAAACCAGAAGTGGATTATTCACAGAAAGAGCAGAAACATCCCATTACAAAGGCGATACTTGCCCCTATGAAAGCAGTGAGAAAACTGTTTGTATCAATGGAGCTACATCTGGACGCTTCGATTGATAAGCTGGATAATCTGGCTATGAATGTGCAGCTTGATAAGGAAAAGCATATGGAGAATGCGAAAACACAGAAACAGACAGAGCCGGAGAGGGTAGAAGCTGAGCAAGTAGAAGCAGAGATTGTATATTCACCGATGGTCGCTGAACCACAGGAGTATCAGTATAATGCAGATGCATTTGAGGCAAGAGGTGTGGATGAGGTGAAGCAGGAAGCGGCACATAAGGAAGCATCGAAGGTAAGAGAAGATAAAGCCAGATAGATGCGAGGATGTGGGAGAGATTCTGCGTCCTTTTTTAGTGTATGAAAAGGATGGAGAATATTGAGTTGAAAACAACATATTAAAACAAAGAGATAAAAAATAGTGCTATCGCTATATAAACCATCGAAATTAAACCATAAAGCGACTATAATGTAAACATTTTAGTACATATCAAGAAGACTGTTGATGACATATTATACCAACAATATTCTGTATGATAAGGGGATAAAACCCTTACCCCACTTTGAAAACCTATTGCATATTTTCGCTATGCAGTATAAAATCAAAGTTCAGGGGAATATTGAAATCGTTTGTCTGCTTTCAAAGAAACCTTGATTTTCTGCGGTTTGCGAGAGATTAAGGAAAGAAAATGGATGTGTGTTTTTTGGTCTTTTGAATGAAACATTTGAATATTGAAGCAGTGGGGTGTTTTGAAATTCTGCTGAATAATAGGCTTTTGCTAAATGGTATCGCTTTTGCGAAAATGTATGATACTTCCCGGCAGAAGACTTTTTATATGAGGAATTTATGAAGTATTCAATTAAAGTAACAGAAGCAAAGAATCAGGAAGGTAATGTAAAAGGTTTTGCAACACTGGTATTTGGTGATTCCTTTAAGATTACCAACATTGCCATCTTGGAGAACAGGGAGAAGGATTCACTCTTTGTATCCATGCCCCGTTATAAGTCATCGGAGCGTGATGAGAATGGTGGTACTATCTATAAGGACGTCTGCAATCCGATTACGGCAGAGTTTCGTAAGGAGATTTACGACAATATTCTTGAGGCATTTGAACAGGTAAAGGCTTCGGATGGTCAGGAGTTTAAGACAGAAAAAGCCGAGATGGAAATGCCGGAGTTTAGTGTTACTGTAACACCTTACGAGAGGGAAGGCAGCAATATCCGTGGTCTTGCCCGTGTGTATTTTGAGGACAGCTTTATCGTCAATAATGTAAGCATCTTGCAGGGGAAGGATAAGCTTTTTGTGGCGATGCCTTCCTATAAGACCAAGCAGACAGATGAACAGGGCAAGGCAGTCTATCAGGATGTGTGCTATCCAGTAACGAAGGAATTTCGTGAGAAGCTTTATACTAATGATTACAGGGTGAGTATTGTTACATCATTTCAAGATACAGACAAGAATAGAGGTGTTGTTTTTAGTGCTCCATATAGGAAATATAACATTGGACATTCCGTTAGATATTGAGCAGGATTTCTAGATAATAATCTTTAAATCTTTTAAGGAATGCTTATGATGGGAGATATTTCCGAAGCAACTTCTATTTATATCCTTGTGTATTTTAATATAAAGATTTTATTGTTCATTTATATAAATAAGCTATTACATCCAAATGGCTATTTAGAAAAAGGTATTAGACCTGATTCCAGAGAGGATATTCCGTCTCATTAGGCGTTAACATTCTAAAAGAGTTATATTTTTTTGAATTTTAGAATCTTTCAATATGAGCAAATACGGATAATTGTTATCATGTAAGGTGTGAGGCTCTATGTTTGTTTTCTCTTTTTTTGAAATGTTTGAAGAAACGTTCAAAGTGGTCATTATCAGATTAATATTAGGTTTTGAAGAGATGATAATCTGATAATGACATTGTGGAAAAACAAGTTCATTACAATACACTTGTTACTACCATTTTGTAAGTTCTCTACAGAATGTTAAAGGAGAGATTTATTTTTTTTTAATTCAGATAATAATGATTCCTTTGCATTTGTAATGTGTTCAGCGGTTACTTCTTCAGCAAGTTCGATATTTGCACAACTAATTGCATTTAATATTTTCCTGTGTTCGTTAATCGAATTTATAGCACGTCCTTCTGCCTGAAAGGATATTCCTCTAGCATGTTTAATATAATTATGGAATGTAGATAACATAAAACGTAGTGGTCGGCTTCTAGAACTTTCATAAATAATAGTATGGAATTTGCTATCCAATTCTTCTAACTGCGCAATATCATTTTTTATGAGAAAAAATTCTTGTAAATCCGCAATTTGCTCTAAGGCTAAAAGTTCTTCTTTGTTTATATTTTGTGCACTTAATCGTGAAGCTAGACCTTCTACTCTAATTCGAATTGCATATATATCCTCAATGTCTTTTTCTGAAATTCCAATAACAATAGCTCCTTTATTAGGAATGTTTTTAACAAGTCCTTCTAATTCCAATTGCATTATAGCTTCACGTACAGGGGTTCTACTAACATTTAATTCTTGAGAGATTTTAAGTTCATTTAAGCTTTCGTTGTCTTTATATTTTCCGTCCAAAATTGCATTTTCTAAATGATTAAAGACACGTAGCCGTAAAATACTATTATCATTATTCATAAAAATATCCTTTTTCCTATTTTTGTATAATATGGTTTACATTCATAAATTTAGTTTGAAGTTCTTTGTCGTTACACTCATATATATATTTTTTTACGACTTCTAAAATTTCATCAGTACTTATAAATGTAACTCTACCATTATCATATTCAGAATCAACCCATTTTTTTAGATATAAAATTAGAGAAGAATTTTTATTTATAGGTTTGTCAAAATTAAAATAATTATTTATCCAATATGCAATACCTGCTGTTCCAGAAAAATTACTTATGGCAACTAGTGGAGGTCTATCAAGTATTTTATTTGTATCAAATATATTATAAATTTCTTCATTTTTTAGTAATCCGTCGGCATGTATTCCAGCTCGTGTGAGATTGAAGTTTTCACCTACAAAAGGGGTCATTGGAGGTATTATATAATTAGTTTCTCTAGATAAATAGTTTGCAATATCAGTAATTATTTTAGGTTGCATACCATTAAATGTTCCTTTAAATGATGCATATTCAATAATCATTGCTTCAAGAGGTATGTTTCCTGTACGTTCACCTATTCCAAGTAGTGAGCAGTTAATTGTAGATGCACCATATAACCATGCATTTGATGCATTTGAAACTCCTTTGTAAAAGTCATTGTGACCATGCCATTCTAACATATCACTATTGATTCCTGCATAATGCTGTAAACCATATATAATTCCAGGTACACTTCTAGGTAAGGAAGCACCGGGATAGGAAACGCCTAAACCTAAGGTATCACACGCACGGATTTTAATTGGAATTTTACTTTCTTCTGATAATTTTTTTAATTCAATAGCAAAAGGGACAACAAATCCATAAAAATCGGCACGTGTGATATCTTCAAAATGACATCGAGGTTTCAAACCATAACTAAGGCATTCTTTGACAATTCCTAGATATTTATCTAAAGCTTGTTTTCGAGTTAATCCCATTTTGTTGAAAATATGATAATCAGAGCAGCTAGTAAGTATGCCGGTTTCTGCTACACCAATATTTTTTACAAGAAGAAAATCTTCTTTTGTAGCTCTTATCCAAGTTGTTACCTGAGGAAAATCATAACCTAAATCTAGACATTTTTCTAATGCATCACGATCTTTGTTCGAGTAAACAAAAAATTCACTTTGACGAATAATACCATTTTCACCGCCTAAAATATGCAATAGTTTGTAGATATCTACGATTTGTTGTGTGCTGTATGGAGTCCTTGATTGTTGTCCATCTCGAAAAGATGTATCAGATATGTAAATATTTTCAGGCATATTCATTGGGACACGTCTATGGTTAAATGTTGTTCTGGGAATTTCAGAGTAAGGAAATATATCTCTGAATAATTCGGGCGAAGAATTGTTTTGCAAATCATAAGTATAATTATCTTCCTCTAATAGATTTGTATGAATATTATAATTAATGTCTGTAGTCATAGTTACTCCTCCTTTTTTTGTATACAATTATACAAGTATACACCTTTAGTGTCAATACCACAAATGTATAGGAATAATAATTC
>CEBY01057956.1_pt1 | contig 17982 bp, 15 predicted proteins | sample 554731 | NCBI WGS metagenome assembly CEBY01 (sample SAMEA3182050, study PRJEB8094) | gut metagenome | biome: human; feature: gut; material: Stool; isolation source: human stools | place: Canada | collected 2012-02-22
GTTGATGCGCATCGAGATGTGGAGCAGGAGCCAGCGGCGTATGAAGTCGGTGGCGGTGCGTCCGGTCACTATCATGAGTTCGCCGAGCAGGATGAGCCATATAAGGCCTATGTCGGCATCGTGGATGCCACGGTCGACAATGGCCTGTGTGAGAAACGGCATGGCAAGCTGCAGCACGCATCCGAGCAGAAGCCCGAGGAATATCTGGGCGAAGTAACCCCGATACTGCTTTATGTAGCCGACGAGAAACCTGAACGAGCGACGCTCACCCGCCTGTTCCGATTCAGCGTCCGATTGCCCGAAGCGGGACCCCGGCTGAAGGAGCAGGGCTATGCCGCGGTCCTCGTTGCCGCTTCGTGTGCTTGCCCATCGCCGCATGAACTCATCACGGCTGTAGGTGAGGAGCCCCTTGCCCGGGTCGGCTATGTGATAACGGCCCCGGCGGTCGATGCGGTAGAGCACCACGAAGTGGTTTTGATTCCAATGCAGGATGGCCGGCAGTGGCGACTGCGACAGCTCATCAGGGGAGAGGCGCACCGAAGCGGTTTCAAATCCGAGTTCCGAAGCCGCTTGCGACATACCGCGCAGCGACACTCCTTCGGCAGTGGCGTGGCATAGCTCCTCAATCTGCGACAGCGTACAGGCCCATCCGTAGTGGCGGCATACCATGGTGAGGCATGCCACGCCACATTGCATCGAGTCGCGCTGTTTTATCCAGGGAAACCGCCTGAATCGCCGTCCGATTGATTGAAAGTCCATCGCCGTATATCTAATTGGTGACTAAAGGTTTATCAGTAGGTTATGTTGACGCCGGAGTCGATACCATAGCAAAGCTTGTTTAGAATACATGCCTATGTATCATTTCTTTAAGCAAGGGCGGGATTAATCCTGCTTGGCGGTGTTGGAGTCGATCAGGCCTGAGTCATTGTCGCTGTTGTTGAGCGACTTCTTGGCCTGCTTTCGTGCCTTTCCCTTTGAGAAGAAGTATGTCAGGTTTATGGCGACAAGATTCTTCATCCCCTTCCAGCATGTCGATTCCGTGGCCGAGAAGCCTATGCCGCGGTAACGCACGTAGTCGTTCTGAGAGGCATACCGCCACTCCACGCCGGCCGATAACGCCCCCTTTTTCCATGACACCGAAGCGTAGTACTGCCAGCCGCTGCGGGTGACCATGTCGCCGCTAAATGACTTGTCGGGCGAGTTGACGGATGCGATGAACTGCAAGCGGCGATAGGACATCGCCACCATGCCTCCTATGCGGTGATAGTTGTGCCGTATAGTTGAGCTTGGCGTTGAGTATCCGTCGTGGAAGTACTGGTAATAGCTCTGCAGCATCATCCAGTTGCATGGCGAGTAGTTGACTATCATCGTGCCGTTGAGCTCGTTGCGTGCATTTATCCTCATCGGCATCATGACGATGTTGTCGCCTTCCGACAGCAGGCACGGCACGTTGGGATGATGGGAGTATAGGTACTCGATTGACGGAGAGAGCGACAACCACCCGTCGGATGTAGAGTACTGGGGCTTAAATGTCAGCGAGAATGTCCTGTAGGGCTTCAGGGCGGGATTTCCCGTAGCGATGAAGCGTGAGTCGATGTTGACCCGGTTTTCGGCAAGGTCGCCGGTAGTGGGTCGCGTTCCCTTAAGCTTGGCGATGAGGCGTGTAGAGAATGTGCGCGTAAACCGATAGAAGAGTGTGAGCGACGAATAGGGTATCACGTTGACGAAGCTCTGGCCCGATACGGGGTGCTGTGCAACCGCATTGGCACCGAGCGACGCGTAGTAGCTCAGTCGCTTATAGCGTCCGGTGTAGGCGATGTAGGCGTAGTGCTGGCGCATGTTGAGATAGGATTCGGGGCCGCCGTTGTAGGACTGGCGCAGCTCCTTGTAGTTGAAGTAGGCGCCTGTGTTGAGCTCGCCTTTCCACAGCGGCGTGGTGTAGTCGGCCTGTGCTATTATCGAATAGTAGCGGTTGTCGATGTTGTTGAGTATATCGTAGTCCATCGACGAGTATTGCTCCGGCATCTTGAGCCACAGCCGGTTGTGGGATTCCGATGAGGAGAATGTGTTTACCACATTCACCGCAAGGGAGCGTTTGCCGGCAAAGTCATGCCTGAAGTAGAGGTCGGCGCTCCAGCGGTCGTCGTCGCTGCGCAGGTCATGGTCCCTGAGTCCTGACAAGTCGCGTGCATTGTCGGTGTAAAGAGTCGACTGCTTGTTCCTTATGTGTCCCGGACGGTTGCCGTAGCGCACATTGGCGTTGAACAGGTTGGCTCCCTGGTAGCGCTGATATATGAGCTGTCCGTATTGGTAATGTCCCGAATATTGTCCGTCGCGGCTTCGGTAGGATGACAGTGCCGACCGGTAGTCGTAGTCGGCATTGGTGCTTCGGTCGACATTGCGGTAGTCGATGAAGTAGTTGGCCGTGAGCATATTGAGCGAGTCGGCATAGGTAAGGCTTGCCTGATCGGTGCCGTAACCGGTGGTCACTGCGTTAAGGGCGTTTATGTAGGCGCTGTAGAGGCGGTCCTTGCGGCGGCGTATCGTCACGTCGATAACCGGGCCTGAGGCCATCATCTGGTATTTGGCCGGCGGCTCATGGTAGTAGGTCACCTTCTTTATGTCGTTACCCTGATAGGTGCGCAGTGTGGCTGCGTCGGACGGCATGCCGTTGATGAATATCGCCACGCTCCTCATGTCGGCCGTTTGCAGTGAAGTAGCGCTTATGGCGGTCGAGAACTGGGGCAGGCTTGAGATTGCATCAAGTGCGTTGGTGCCGAATTCGCGTTGTTTTTTCGTAAGGATTATCTCGTCGCGGTTGCCTACCGACTGCACAAACTCAGCCTGTACGGTCACCTCCTTCAGCGATATTGTGGTGTCATTTTTCTCGCGATTGTCGCTTAGGGCGTAGTCGGGAACCGAGATGAAGAGCAGGCACAGCAGGGCTTTAATAATCAAGGTAGTCTTCATGTGCGCGTTATTTGCAATGTTCAATGAAATCTATTAAAGAAGTTTCGATATTTGAATCTTGAGCATCCATTTTGCAATAATTACGTTTTTTTGCATGGTCACGAGGACAAATTCCCATACATACGGGTAAATACTTGCAATTTAGACATTTGGGATTCTCATAGCTTTTTTCTTGATACAATTTGTCAAAATTGTTTTTCCATTCAATTTTTCCGTCTTCCTGTAGCTGTCCGGGAGGATTGCTTTCATATAAATCATTGCAAGCAGTGCATTTTACAACACCGCCATTATAATTTATAGCATTGTAATACTCCCTATTAGCATAACAGGGCACGAAATTGTCAACGATTTCCATTCGTGCTGCATTATATCCGTAATCATTGAATTCATCAAGAATTGAAATAGTTGACAATTGGAAATTTTTGTCAACACTTTCCTGCCATACTTTTTTAGGTGTTATGGTCAATTGTTTTCTGTTTTCCGGCGAGATGTATTCATTGATTTGACTTACTATTTTGTTAGTTAATGTTTTATGCGTATAATTTATGCGTAGAACAATATTCATATCCTTTAACGCCGACAATATTTTGTCGATGTTGCCCAATGTATGTACAAATGCTGAATCGCAGCCGTTTTGGAATTTTACTTTGTCATGGTTCCCTTTATCCCCGTCCAAAGTTATCTGAAATCCGGAAAATTTCAACCGTTTTAAATCTTTGATTTTATCAGAGGATAGAAAATATCCGTTTGTGGTTGCTGAATTTAGAAATGGAATTTTAGCTTTATCACATTTTTCTATTGCGTATTCGCTAATTGGAGCTATCACTTGTTTAAAGTACATGAATGGCTCTCCTCCAAACCATTCTATGTGGAGAGATGTGATATTTCGCTCATCAATCATGTAATCAATGTGTTTCTTTACTCGAGTTATAGTTTCCTGCGACATCATTGACGGAATGTGATTCTGTATACAGTACCAGCATTTGTAATTGCAATTAAGTGTCGGTAAAATTACTAAAAAATAATCTTTTGAATGTATTGTTTCAAGATTTCTTTTTCGGATTACCTCAATTTCATCAACATTATCATCAATTATAAACTCATTGTCGACTAATTTTTGATAAAAGGATGGTGCCGATTCTTTTAATATTTCAGGGTTGCAAATTAAAGGTTTTATCTTATTACCCAATTCTATAGGGAGAGTAAAGAATTTATGTGATACCCCGTTATACCAATAGCTTTTTGAGTCTTTAGATAGGATATAGTTATAATGACTTGGTTTCATAATTGTATGGTTTTAAAGGGAGCAATATAAAATATTGCCCCCAAATAGTAAAATTAAGGTTCTTCTACCTTGCCTCCTCCGGCTTCAAATCCGTCCTCGTTTTCATCGACAGGACAAGCGCATCCCGCTTTGCGATTGACACATTGCATGTCCAATTCGCAAGCACATCCTACTACTGAATTGGAGCATTGATACTGTAAAGTTAAGCCTGAACGACCTCCTTTAACCTCCAATGCTTCTAACTCTGAGAGTTCTTGAAATGAAAATATACTCTTAAGCATAGTTGTTACTAATTATTAAATGCTTCCTATTAACGTAATTCGGCATCCACGACATTTTTTACCGACATTTTTTACCCTGTTATGTTCAGTATATAACGTGCGCATATTATATCTATTTTACAAAATTTCCTATATAGGTCGTTTCATCGATGTTAAGGTATAGGGTGTAGCTTATGCCTTTAGTCAATCCTGTTATTGTAAACTCTTGGCATTGATTATTGGTGCTTGACGGATACCCGCTCCACACCATGTTGTTATTTTTAAAAACAACTACAGTTACATTATCACTGTATTCGCCATATACGCGTAACACATCATTGTCATCGATGGTGACATAAGGAGAGTAACCTAATGAACGTTCATGATGTTGGGAACTATTATCGGCGTTTTTAACATCAATAGATCTTTCTTCTGCATTGAGCATAAATAGGCTCAGTATTGCAATTGTTGTGAGAACGATTCGATTCATTTGTCTTAAATTTTTTGATTTTTTGCAAATGAAATTAAACAATATTATTTGTGCAAGTTTTTTCCTTGACAAATCCTTGACAAATTGAAATTTAATCTTGACAAATCCTTGATAAACGATGGAATTATCTCATAATGAATGAATTACCGAGTCCCATTGAGGAGCTTCGGCTGTAGGAGAATTGAATACTGATTTGTACATTCGTTTGCGCATAACCGATATCGCGCCCTCTGATCTGTTCAATATATGTGCCATTTTTACATTTGGCATGTAAACTTTAATCATCAGGCATACCTTTATTTGGGTATCTGAGAATGGGAATAGACTCAATAATCGATTCTTGAAACCTGGATAAACATCCTCTATAGCCGATTCCAACAATCGCCAATCTTCATCGGTTGCATTTATAGTGTTTTTGGGATTGCCAAATTCATATATGAATCGATTTACAATATCATATTGTCTTAAACTATTAATTGCATCTTCAGCTGATATATCTTTCGATTGAATGTTTTGCGTTGATTGTTTTAGACCAATTCCAAAGGCGTCTAACAGACTGACGCGCATGTCAACAAGCATCCTCTTTATTCTGTTGTATCGATGCGTCATTATGATTGCTATTGACAGTACCAATATTAAGGCTGAAAGAATTATTATCAGCAATCGGTTGTTGGAGTTTTCTTGTAAAAGCAGTTTGTTGTCACGTTCATATAACGCATAATTATATGCTGCATTCACTTTTGCCACTTTTTCAACCTGATATGAATCGTTTATTGAATCGGAATACAATTTATATAGATTCATATATATTATTGCACTGTCAATATCATTCTCTCGAATTTTAATATTGGCTAATGTCCCATAAGCCAACCTTTTGCCATATATGTTGCCGTTACTTAGCGACCAATATATGTGAGGTAGTGCTTTGGGTAGCTCCTTCTTGGCTATATATAGGTTTATCGCTATTGAATGTGTTGCGTATTGATTTAACAATGAATGGAAGTCGGAAAGTATAGGCTTCAATATTGAATCCGCAAGTTCTAAATAACCTTCATCTAAATATAGTGCTGCAAATTGAGCTTTTATGTCAGTTGTTAAACTTTGGTTCCCAATGGGTTCTACCCATTCTATTGCTTTGTTAAACCATACAGCAGCACTGTCGTAAATATTCAAATTACGAAAATCAATAGCTATATGTTCCATTATACGACCGATTCGTATAGAGTCGTTCATTTTTATTGTAGTTTCCAATGCTTGACGGTTGCAGCTAAGCGACTTGTCGTAGATATGTTGAAATGTATATATGTCGCTCATTTGTCCATGTATAAGATAACGCAACATTAGGTTATCGTGACTATCGGGAATGGCGTCAAGTGCTTGCTGGTAGTAGTCGAGGGCGCGGGGAGCGTCGCCGAGGTCGCTGTAGACTCGTCCGGCGTAATATAGGGCAAGCGGTGTGAGATCGGGGTCGGAGTGGCCGGTGAAGTACTCGACCACGGGGGCTATCATCGAGTCGTTGCGGTGCTCGATGTAGGCCTTGTCGCGTGACTTTATAAGCATCAGGTCGTAACGCATCCGCGTTGCCTTGTCGGCTTGATTGATGGCGGGTGACAGTGAGTCGAGGAGCGCGATTGCGCTGTCGGGGCAGGTGTCGGCGAGCCTTCCGGCTCGGTCGATGTCGTCGCGCAGACGCGAGTTGTCGGCACACCCGGCGACAACGGCGATGCACACGACGGCGACAATTATGAGTAACAAATGCTTCATAGCTTCCGCGAATATACGAATAATCCGCGAAATTCACCCAATAAAAGTGGCGGGCGGAGGGGGTTTGCGGACGCGGGTATGCGCTTGTGCGTGAGGTTATGGTGGCGGGGTTAGGCTCCGCAGGAGCCGTCGCGGAGGAGCTCTTCTCCTCGGTAGGGTTCAATGTGGGTGGTTATTATGGTGGAATCGTTGCCGAAATCGTTTTTGAGCTTGTTTTCAACTTCAGTTGCTATTGAGTGGCCTTGTTCCACTGTTATATCGGGGTTTACTTTAAGATGCACTTCGATTATGATTTTGGATCCGTTGCGACGGGTGCGTAGATGGTGATAGGTTCTTACGCCTTCCGATTCGGCGATTATGTGTCGTATCTGGTCTTCCATCTTTTCGGGCAAAGACACTTCAAGCAGTTCGTTTATTGCCGGAATTGCCATTTTTATGCCTACGATTATTATGAATACGGCCACAATCATTGCCGCAATAGGATCGAGTATTCGTCCGTTCTCGCCAAGAAACATCGCTCCTGCCACTCCGACAAGGGTAGCTACTGAAGAAAATGCATCGGACCTGTGATGCCAGGCGTTTGCAATGACGGCCCCTGACTGGATTCTTACTCCTACGCGTCGAGTGTAGCGAAACAACCACTCCTTTACCACTATCGAGGCGAAGCATATAGCGAGAGCAATCCATCCCGGCCTTGCGAGCTCTTGGCCTCGCAGGGCGAGTATCACATGCTTTATCCCGTCGATGAATATGCCTATACCTACTATAATCAAGGCGACAGCAATGAGCATCGTAGCGAATGTTTCGTATTTGCCGTGTCCGTATTGATAGCGTGCGTTGGGTCGTCGACGCGCAATGCCTACCATTACCAAAACTATCACATCGGTGATGAAGTCGGAAAACGAGTGAATACCGTCGGCCACAAGTGCTCCCGACCGCCCCACGATGCCTGCGATGACTTTGGCCGTGCCAAGCGCGGCGTTGCACCAAAATCCCACCCATGTTACATGGCGGACTTCCTTCACGGCTTCTTCGGGCGTTACGGAAGGGTGTTTTATTGAATTTGAATTATCCATAATGTCGCAAATATAGACATTACTTATTAAAAATGGAATAATCGGTTGCTTTTTCATCGAATATTCTCGCTATATTTGTCAATTGTTGATAAATAATGCATTTTCAATGGAAAATAGTGAGAAAATATTGCCCGACTGGGCCAAGGCGATGAATTGCGCGGTAACGGTGTGTGATGCCGATTGCAATATAATATACATGAACGATAAGGCTCGTGCCACATTTGCGGCGCATGGCGACTTGATAGGCCGCAATCTGCTGGAATGTCACAATGAGCGTTCGGTTGCCATAATAAAGGAGCTGCTGGCAACGGGAGGTGTCAATTGCTATACGATCGACAAGAAGGGCGTAAGGAAGATGATATATCAAACGGCATGGCGCGATAACGGCTCAGTCGCCGGCCTTGTTGAAATATCGATGGAGATACCTGAGAAGATGCCCCACTACATAAGGTGAATGTCGACGGATTGTCCTGGTTTCAAGCGTAGTTTCCTGGTAGTTCCGTTATAGTGCAGCTTTGTCGAGCCGCCGGAACGTGAAGTGACTGTGGCCGACTTTACTTTGCCGTCCTTCCACGCGAAGTCGACCGTGAATCCGCCACGGGCGCACAATCCTTTTACTTCACCCTCGCTCCAGTCGTCGGGTATTGCCGGAAGCAATGTTATGCTCTCGGGTGTTGACTGGATCAGCATCTCGGCCACACCGGCGCTGCCTCCGAAGTTGCCGTCGATCTGGAACGGAGAGTGAGCGTCGAGCAGATTGGGGTAGGTGCCGCCTCCACGGCGCGCGTCCTTGCCCCGATAGTTGTCGGGCGATATGTAGTTAAGCAGTTTGCGGTAAATGTGATAGGCGTTTTTGCTGTCGCGGAGCCTTGCGTAGAGGTTGACACGCCAACCGGTGCTCCATCCGGTTGTTTCATCACCTTTTATTTCAAGTGTACGAGCTGCAGCCGCAGCCAGTTCGGGAGTGTCGTCGACCGACAGGTGATGACCGGGATATAGCCCGAACAGATGGGACTGATGACGGTGTCGCGGATCCTGGTCGGGCCAGTCGTTATACCATTCCTGAAGGTTGCCGTTGTGTCCTATCTTGTAGGGCTGAAGGCGCGAAAGGGTGGCCGACAGTTGCGATGCGAATTTCTTATCGATGCCAAGCTCGCGTGTTGCTGCCAATGCGTCGAGCAGGCACTCGCGGGTCATTGCAATGTCGGAAGTGTTGCCGCAGGATGTAGCTCCGGCATATCCGTCGGGTGTCATGAACTTGTTTTCGGGAGAGGTTCCGGGCGAAGTCATCAGCTTGCCGTCCTTTTCAATAAGCCACTCCATGCAGAATTCAGCGGCACCTTTGAGCAGCGGATAGTTACGCATGAGAAACTCCTTGTCCTTGGTGAACTGGTAGCGCTCCCAGATGTGTGTTGCCACCCATGCGCCGCCCATGTTCCATGAAGCCCATGACGGGTCGCCGCCGTTTAGTCCCACAGGGCAGGTCATGGCCCAGATGTCGGTGTTGTGTCCAAGACACCACCCCCTATTCACTCCGTAGTAGTTGCTTGCGGTTGTCTTGCCGGTTTTGCTGAGATTTTCAATGAATCCTAACAAGGGGTCGTGCATTTCGCTCAGATTGGTGACTTCGGCACCCCAGTAGTTTTCCTGTAGATTGATGTTGCTTGTGTAGTTGCTGCTCCACGGAGGAAGCAGCTTCTCGTTCCACAGCCCTTGCAGATTGGCCGGCACGCCGGGTGTGCGAGAACATGATATGAGCAGATAACGGCCAAACTGGAAATAGAGCGCTTCGAGTTCGGGATTGCGCTCGTTGAGTTGGGTGTATCGGCGAAGCTGAACATCGGTGGGGAGTGCGGCAATCTGTGGATCGGTGGCTCCAAGGTCGAGGTTCACGCGGTCGAAGAAATGGCGATAGTCGGCAATGTGAGCCGAGCGCATATCCTCGTAACTCTTTTTTGATGCGAGCTCCATGCGTCGATTGGCAATCGCTTTGTAGTCGCGACCTTCCTTGACCGGGTCTTTGTCGAAGCCGTTGAAGCTTGTAGCATCGGTAATCAGTATCGTGACTTCGCGAGGCCCGTCGATTTTGATGTCGCCGGTAGGATAGGCGGTCACGCCTTTGCCGTCGGGCGTTATGGCTTTTATGACGGTGAGGAAGTGTATGCCTCGGGCCGGGTCATAGAGATGCTTGTCGGAGTCCTTAAGCCCGTCGTAATAGTTGGGATAGGATTGGTAGGCGGCATATCCTTCAGCTTCTATGGCATTTCCGTGTGCCCGAGTTGAATGGGGCAGCAGGGAGTCAAAGTAGAGGCGCGCCTTTATGCCGTCGGGATTATCGGTGGTAATCTTTAGGGCTATCACCGAGTCGGGGGCCGATGCCAGGTATTCGGTGCTGAAACTGTAGCCGTCGCGTGTGTATCGGGTAGCGGCGACCGCTTCTTTAAGGTCGAGAGTACGCTTATAGCCCGAGATGCCCTTCGTGTTGTCGTATTGAATCAGCAATCGGCCGAGTGGCTGATAGTTTTGGCTGTAGTGTCCCTGAATCTTGCGGTTGGCCATGTCGGCTTCGCGATATTTTGCGCTGTCGAGCAGAGAGCGTATTTCGGGCAACGCTTTATAGGCGTCGGGCGTTGTAACGCCGTTTTCAGGTTCACCGCTCCACAGGGTTATGTCGTTGAGGGATATTTGGTCGGATGATGTGCCTCCGTATATCGTAGCACCCAATGTCCCGTTGCCTATGACAAGTGCTTCCTCAAAAAATTCGGCCGGTTTGTCGTAGTGCAGGGTGAGGTTGCGGGAGTGTGCCGATGCTGTAGAGAGGAGGACGGCGATGATTAGAAGTGTGATGTGACGGTTGTGATTCATGACAATGACTATATATCCAATTTCAATTTTGAAGTTATAAGCTCCAAAGCCTGTTTATATGCGCTTTCGGGATTCAGTTTTATCAGGTCGGGGTCGCGTTGCAGCCATGTGAGTTGTTTCTTTGCGTATACCCTCGTGTTCTTGGCGATGCGTGGCACTGCAACATCAAGGGTCATCGTGCCGTCGAAAAATGCAAACAATTCTTTGTAGCCTACTGTGTTAAGCGAGTTAAGGTGCTTCAGGTGATATACGCTCCGAGCCTCTTCGATGAGCCCCTCCGCGATCATGTTGTCGACGCGACGGTTTATGCGGTCAAAGAGCGTAGGACGGTCGTAATCGATCATCATCTTGATGATGCTGAACGGCCGCTGCTTGGCTTCGCCTGTGCGAAGGGAGGAGTAAGGGACACCTGCTTCAAGGCAAATTTCCACGGCATGAACGAGTCGGCGATGGTTGGCCGGGTCGGCTGTGCGCAGATATTCGGGGTCGAGGTTGCGTAATGTGGCTCTAACTCCTTCTATTCCTTGGCTTTCGTAGAGTTGCATTGCATGGCGGCGGATGTCGTCGCTTATGGTGGGCAGTTGGTCGATGCCGCGTGTCACGGCATCGATATACATCATCGAGCCTCCGCACATTATGGCGATGTTGTCGTCGTTCCACACCTTCGGTAGGAGCTCCATCACATCGCTTTCGTAACGCGCCGCGCTGTAGTAGTCGTCAAGGGCGAGGGTGCCTATGAAGTGGTGGCATGCCGCAGCAAGCTGCTCGGGTGTAGGAGCTGCGGTGCCTATGGGAATATCGCGATAAAGCTGGCGCGAATCGGCTGAAATGATGTCGCATTTCAGGGTTTGCGCCAGCTTTATGGATAAATCGGTTTTACCGGAGCCTGTAGGTCCGGTGATGATTATAAGGGTAGGGCGGGTGTCGGTTGACACGTGCATTAGCTTATCGCTGAGCTACAAGACGAGCTATTTCAACAATGACATCGGTGGCCTTCTCCATCGATTTGACGGGTATGTATTCATAGCGTCCGTGGAAGTTCAGGCCGCCAGCGAATATGTTGGGGCAGGGCAGACCCTTGAACGACAGCTGGGCTCCGTCGGTGCCTCCGCGTATGGGCACAACGTGGGGCGTTACATCAACATTGCGCATGGCCTCTTCGGCGATGTCGATGATAAATTTCACCGGCTCGATTTTTTCGCGCATGTTGTAGTACTGGTCCTTGATTTCGATTGCGGTGCTGTTGGGGAACTCGTTGTTTACCTTTCTCACGAGGTGCTCAAGCTCCTTTTTGCGGCGTTCAAAGCGGTCGCGGTCGTGGTCGCGGATGATGTAGGTAATCGTAGTCTGCTCCACGTTGCCTTCGATTGATGTAAGGTGATAGAATCCTTCGTAGCCTTCAGTGTGCTCGGGCGTTTCCCAGCGAGGCAGCATGGCCATGAACTGGTTGGCGATGCGGATTGAGTTTATCATCTTGTGCTTGGCATATCCGGGATGCACGTTGCGGCCTGTGAACGTTATCTTGGCCTGTGCGGCATTGAAGTTCTCATATTCAAGTTCGCCGATTTCTCCGCCGTCCATGGTGTAGGCCCATTTGGCGCCAAACTGCTCGACATCGAATTTGTGGGCGCCTTGTCCTATCTCTTCATCGGGATTGAAGGCAATCCTTATCTTTCCGTGTTTTATTTCGGGATGCTTTATGAGGTAATCGACCGCAGTTATGATTTCGGCGATGCCCGCTTTGTCATCAGCTCCGAGCAGCGTGTTGCCGTCGGTCACGATGAGGTCCTGACCAACGTAATGGTCGAGCTCGGGAAATTCGCGCGGTGACAACACGATGTTTTTCTCTTCGTTAAGAACTATGTTGCCGCCCTTGTATTGCGTGACAATGCGGGGTGTCACATGATGTCCCGACATGTCGGGCGATGTGTCAAGGTGTGCGATGAAACCTATTGTGGGAATGGGCTTGTCGGTGTTGGCCGGAAGGGATGCCATAAGGTATCCGTTTTCGTCCAGTGATATCTCCTTGAGTCCCATTGCCTGAAGTTCCTTCTCAAGATGTTGGGCGAATATCATCTGCCCCGGAGTCGAGGGCCAAAGGTTGGTAAGTTCGTCACTTTGAGTGTCAAACTTTACGTATTGCAAAAATCGGTCAACTACATTCATGGATTACAATGTATTATTTAGGTATATAATGACTACAAAGTTAAAAGAAATAACGCAATAAAAAAGTGTTTTGGCATAAAACATCTGCCGGCGGTCGCAATTTTTCGCTTTTGGATTTGTTTATTAGTGAAAAATCATATTAGTTTGCATAAATAATCTATTCATCTTTATTTAACTTAAATATTCTATATGGAAAGAATCTACAAAAGTCTTATTGAATTGATAGGTAACACCCCTTTGCTTGAGGTGAGCAACATCGAGCGCGAGGAGGCGTTGAAGGCGCGTCTGCTCGTTAAGGTGGAGTCGTTCAATCCCGGTGGCAGTGTTAAGGACCGCGCCGCTTACTACATGATCGAGGATGCCGAGAAGAGGGGAGTGCTGACTCCCGGGGCGTTGATTATAGAGCCTACAAGTGGAAATACCGGAATAGGACTTGCCTGGGTTGCTTCGCTGAAGGGATACAAGCTGGTGCTGACGATGCCCGACACGATGAGCGTCGAGCGACGCAACCTGCTCAAGGCATTGGGCGCGTCCATCGTGTTGACTCCCGGAGCCGAGGGCATGTCGGGTGCAATACGTAAGGCGATGGAGCTGAAGAATGAGAATCCCGGTTCGATTATATTGCAACAGTTTGACAATAAGGCCAATCCTGCTTCTCACGAGAATACTACCGCCGAGGAGATTTGGCGTGACACCGATGGCAAGGTGGAGGTGTTTGTTTCTGCCGTAGGTACGGGTGGAACCGTAAGCGGAACCGGACGAGGTCTTAAAAAGCATAACCGTGACATCGAGGTGGTGGCCGTCGAGCCTGAGGGTTCGCCTGTGCTTGAGGGCGGTAAGCCGGGGCCGCATAAGATTCAAGGAATCGGAGCCGGATTCATCCCCGAGAATTATTATGCCGAAGTGGTAGACCGTGTAATGGCGGTGTCGGATGACGATGCGATACGCGGCTCGCGCATTTTGGCGCAGCGTGAGGGATTGTTGGTGGGCATCTCGTCAGGTGCCGCTTTCAGTGCCGCGCTTAAGCTTGCTAAAAAGCCCGAATACAGCGGAAAAACGATTGTTGTGTTGCTGCCCGATACTGGCGAGCGTTATTTGTCGACCGTACTTTATGCATTTGATTCATATCCACTTTAATGAATATATGGTTAATTTGTGTTAATGAGGCGAATATTTTATGTATATGATATGTTATCTATAATAGAAAATGCATATCTTTGCAACAGTTTTTCATGGTATTAGATTTAAGGTAAAAAGATTATTCGTCGTGATGACGGGTAATTTTTTTTATGCCTTTACGGAAGCCCTGACTGTTCACGCGTGGCAAAAACAAAATAAATTTTGCTTTTTGCTCTCAGCTTATTTGTATCTTTGTGGGCAAAACATTGAATCCAGATGACGACTTATAAGCCATTGCGCAAGATAGAGCTTCTTGCACCGGCCCGTAATTCCGATATAGCTATTGAGGCGATAAAGCATGGAGCCGATGCGGTGTACATTGGCGCCGATGCATTCGGGGCTCGTGCGGCTGCCGGCAATTCGGTTGAGGATATAGCTAAAGTGGTCGACTTTGCCCACTCTTTCCTTGCCAAGGTCTACGTGACGGTCAACACTATTATATATAATGATGAGCTTCATCGCGTGGAGAACCTTATCAAGGATCTATATCGTATAGGTGTTGATGCCGTGATTGTGCAGGACATGGCCGTGCTGAGGCTCGATTTACCCCCGATTGCTTTGCATGCCAGTACGCAGTGCGACACCCGCACTCCTGAAAAGGCCCGGTTCCTGCAGGATGTGGGATTTTCCCAGATTGTGCTGCCCCGCGAGATGTCGCTCGATGAAATACGTGCGGTTCATGAGGCTGTCGATGTGCCGTTGGAGTCGTTTGTGCACGGGGCTCTTTGTGTGAGCTATAGCGGCGACTGTCAGGCGAGCTATTCGCTTAAAGGACGCAGCGCCAACAGGGGAGAGTGCGCCCAGATATGTCGTTTGCCTTTTGACCTGTATGACGGAGCCGGAAATTGTCGTCGCCGAGGACAGCATCTGCTTTCGCTGCGTGACCTTAATCTGAGCGACCGAATCGAGAGTATGCTTGATGCGGGCGTTTCATCGTTAAAGATAGAGGGTAGGCTGAAGGATGCGTCCTACGTGAAAAATGTAGTGGCCCATTATCATATAAAGCTTAACGAGGTGATTGCCTCATCGGGCGGGAAATATGTCAGAAGTTCCGTTGGCGAGGTGCGTCACTCTTTTGCCCCTCAGCTTGACAAGAGCTTTAACCGAGGATTCACGCGTTACTTCATCGACGGAGCCGATTCCCGGCTGTCGATTGCATCAATATATACGCCTAAGTCACAGGGTGAGCGTGTTGGTGTTGTCAAGGCGGTTAAACCCGGATGTCTGATTGCATCGCTTGACTGCGTGTTGAGCAATGGTGACGGACTGGGGTATTTTGACTCGCGCAACTGCTTTGTGGGGTTCCGTCTTAACCGGGCCGAGGGCGATAGGTTGTTTCCGGCATCGAAAGTGGATGTCGCACCCGGCACAGTGCTGTATCGCAACAGCGACAAGGCATTTGACGATATGCTTTCCCGTGACAGTGCCACACGCAGTATCGGGGTGACGATGGCGTTGAACCGCTCGTCACGCGGCATAGTGCTGAAGGTGGACGACGAGAGGGGCAACGGTGTCGCTGTGACGCTCGACATGGATGAGATGCAGCCCGCCAATACTCCCCAGGATGCGGCGCGTCGCAATGCCCTCGGAAAGTTGGGCGGTACTATATATGTATTGAAAGAGCTTGACGACTCGCTCGGCAATCTGTTTGTTCCTGTGTCAAAATTGGCCGAGCTGCGCCGTCGTGCGGTTTCGATGCTCGATTCGGCCAATCGAATTCGATACGTGGCCGATCGAAGGCGCGATGAGATTCCTGATGCGAAGTTCCCCGGCAACGGAGTGCTCTCCTATCATGATAATGTGGCCAACGACAAGGCGCGTGACTTCTATGAGCAGCACGGTGCAAAGTTGGGCGAGCAGGCGTTGGAGGTGGGTAAGTCAAAGCCCGGCCGTCGCGTTGTCATGACTACGCGTTATTGTCTGCGCAGGGAACTCGGATGCTGCCTGCGTGACAACGGTGAGGCGCGAATGCCTTCTCCGTTGACGCTGCGTAACGGCGGCTCCTGCCTTGAGTTGGAATTTGATTGTCGCCAATGTATAATGAGGGTGATAAATGTTGGTGTGAATAAGAAATTTTCTTAATTTTGCATCAATCCAAATAATAAACCATGTAGACATTAACTTATACAATTTTATAATATACCTATCACAGTCATGAAGAAGGATATGATTTTGGTTACGGGTGGAACCGGATACATTGGTTCGCACACCGTGGTTGAGCTCCAGAACGCGGGCTATCCTGTAGTTATAGTGGATAATCTGTCAAACTCCAACAAGGAGGTCCTTGACGGGATTGAGCGTATTACCGGCATCCGCCCTGAGTTTGTTGAGGCTGATTGTACCGATATGGCCGCTCTCACAGCTCTGTTTGACAAATATCCCGGAATCAAGGGAATAATCAATTTTGCTGCAAGCAAGGCCGTGGGCGAATCCATGCAGAAGCCTATTCTTTACTATCGCAACAATCTTAACACGCTCATGAATCTGCTCGACCTCATGGGTGAGCGTGGCGTAAAGGGCATCGTATTCTCTTCGTCATGTACAGTGTATGGCGAGCCTGATGTTAATCCCGTGACCGAAGCCGCTCCCATCAAGAAGGCCACTTCGCCTTACGGCAACACAAAGCAGATTTCGGAGGAGATTATAACCGATGTAATCAACGCCGGAGCTCCTTTCAAGAGCATCATCCTTCGTTACTTCAATCCGGTTGGAGCTCATCCGAGCGCCGAAATCGGCGAATTGCCTAACGGAGTTCCCCAGAATCTCATCCCTTATTTGACTCAGACCGCCATTGGCGTGCGCAAGGAGCTTAGCGTATTCGGCAATGACTATAATACGCGCGACGGTTATTGCATCCGTGACTTCATCGATGTTGTAGACCTTGCGCGTGCTCATGTCATCGCTGTAGAGCGTATGCTTGAGGACAAGAGCCCCGAAAAGATTGAGATATTCAACCTCGGAACCGGCAACGGTCTGTCGGTTATGGAGCTTATCAATGCTTTTGAGAGTGCTACGGGCGTAAAGGTTCCTTATAAGATTGCTCCCCGTCGTGCCGGTGACATTGAGCAGGTGTGGGCTAATCCCGCCTATGCAAATGAAGTTCTTGGCTGGAAAGCTGAAACTCCGATTGAGGACACGATGCGTTCGGCATGGGCTTGGCAGCTTCGCCTTCGTGAGCGCGGAGTCATGTAATAGTACTTTATATACCGTTTTTTTTAAGGTCGTTGTCGGTGGATGGCGACCTTGATTTTTTTTTGTGTTCTGCAGGTGTTGATTCCCAGGCGATTGCGGATTTGTTTGGGATTTTGATTGAAAAAAGTGGTGAAAAAATTTGGCGGTTACGGACAAAGGGCGTAACTTTGCACTCGCTTTTGAGAAAGCGGTCATCCGGCGGAGGCCGGGACGCTCCGGAAGGGCGGCAACAAAATTTTGAACAAAAAGTTTGCGGGAATGAAAAAAACGTTGTAACTTTGCAACGCTTTTCCCGGAAAGCCCGAGAGAGCGAGGACATTGAAATTATTACAATAGACAAGAAGTAGTACAAGAGAAGGGTCATGTTAAACATGATTGCCACTCTGTCAATTCTGCGATAGCACAACACTCCGGCCAGGGGGTCGAGATGGAAGCGTTTCCGTCAAGACACAGAGAAAAATAAGAAAAAAGATACAAACAACGAAGAGTTTGATCCTGGCTCAGGATGAACGCTAGCGACAGGCCTAACACATGCAAGTCGAGGGGCATCGGGGCGAGGAGCAATCCTTGCCGCCGGCGACCGGCGCACGGGTGAGTAACGCGTATGCGACCTGCCCGTTGCAGGGGGATAATCGGGAGAAATCCCGTCTAATACCGCGTAACGCCGCGGGGCTGCATGGCCCTGCGGCCAAAGGGAGCGATTCCGGCAACGGATGGGCATGCGTGACATTAGCT
>CEBY01035222.1_pt1 | contig 17918 bp, 10 predicted proteins | sample 554731 | NCBI WGS metagenome assembly CEBY01 (sample SAMEA3182050, study PRJEB8094) | gut metagenome | biome: human; feature: gut; material: Stool; isolation source: human stools | place: Canada | collected 2012-02-22
AAGCTGCCGTCCGGGCGGATGGAATTCCAGCGCTCCCAGATGGTGGTGGCACCCATCTTGACCTCATACAGCCAACTGGGGTCGTCCTCCTGCAAAAGCAGCCTGCCGGCAAGGTCGTGCCTGCCGTTTTCGGACAGGGTCAGGCAGGCAAACGGCGTGCCGATAAACCCGGTCAGCAGATGCGTTTTATGCGCACCGATGTTCTTTTCCAGCGCGTCCAAAAGGCGCGGGCGGAACTCGTCCGGCACCATGTCAAAGTGCAGCGCCAGGATCAGGGCGGTCTGCGTTTCGCTGACAAGACGCCCGGTGGGGGTCACATACTCGGTGCGGAATGCCCGCACAAGCTCCTCACGGCGGCGGCTCCAGCGGCGCGCGTCCTCGGTGTACTGCAAAACGGCGGCGGTATCCGCAAGGATCTGCAAGCTCCACGCAAAGCAGACATTGGCAGCAAAGTAGTCATCCGTCGCGCCCTTGCGCTCATCACCCAAGGCATTCGCCTCGGCGTCCAGCCCCAACCAGTCGCCGTACTGGAAGCCCGTCTGCCACAGCCCGTTTTCGCCGCACTGGCTCTCGATAAACTCGACCCAGTGCTTCATGCTGTCGTAGCTGTGCTGCAGAATGCGCTTGTCGCCGTAGGCGCGGTAGAGTGTCCACGGCAGCACGGTCACCACATCGCCCCAGAACGCCGCGCCGTCCTGCTGGTTGCCCAGAATGTTCGGCACGACCTGCGGCATACTGACATCGGGACCCAGTTCACTGGCCAAGTCACGAAGCCACTTGGTCATAAACGGCATAATGTTCTCATTGAACGCCGCCGTGGGGCAGAACGCCGTCACATCGCCCGTCCAGCCCAAACGCTCGCTGCGCTGCGGACAGTCGGTGGGGATATCCAAAAAGTTATCCCGCTGGCTCCACTGGATGTTCTGCTGCAACCGGTTCACCCGCTTGTCAGAGCAGGTAAAATGACCGGTCTGTGCCAAATCTGTCGAGAGATGGCACGCCGTAAACTGCACATTCTGCCCGTATTGCAGCCCCTCCACGCAAATATAGCGGAAGCCGTGCCATGTAAAATGAGGGTGTAGCGTCTGCTTGCCGCCGCTCAAAATATAGGTGTCGGTCGCCTTCGCCCAGCTGAGGTTTTCGGTGTAAAAGTTCCCGCTCTCGTCCAGCGATTCCGCGTGGCGCAGGGTAAGCTTCTGCCCCTTGTCACCGTAAATTTCCACCTCGACCCAGCCGGTCAGGTTCTGCCCAAAGTCAAAGAGGTGGTCACCGTTGGGAGCCGTAAATTCCTTGACAACAGGCACCCTTTGCAGGCAGCGGACCGGCTCGTTCTCCTGCCCGATGAGGGTGTCAAAGCCGTAGTCAAACAGTCTGGCGGGCTGCGGTGCGGCGGGGTCTGCCGTAAAATCCTGCGTTTCACCGTCATAGATTTCGGCGGACTGAATGGCCCCGGTCGTGCAGAACCAGCTTTCATCGGTGCCGATCCATTCCTCGTGCCCGTCCTCATAGGTGATGCAAAGCGCTGCCAGTACGGCGGTGGTGTCGCCGTAGTGGTTGGGCTGCGGCATAAAGCCGAGCTTGCCCTTGTACCAGCCGTTCGCCAGCGTCAGCGCCAGATGGTTTTTGCCCTCGCGCAGGGTGACGGCGCAGGTCTGGTACTGCAGGCGCTTGCGATAGTTCGTCCAGCCGGGGTGGAAATAAGTGTCATCCACAGGCTCGCCGTTGATCTCCGCCTCATACATACCCAAGGCGGTTGCGTAGAGACGCGCTTTTTTGACATTGCCCTGCACGGCAAAGTCCTTATACAGCACCGGGCTGACGGGGCTGGCTTTGTCCGGCGCGTGTGTGATCCACTGCGCCTTGCCCTCAAACGCGCTGCCGTTCAGCAAGCCTGTTTCAAACCGGCTTGTGCCCTCGGCGGTTTCGCCGTGGTTGTCCCATACCGTGACCGTCCAGTCGTACTCGGTGCGCGGGATCAGGTTGGGGCCAAGGTACTCGTTCAGAATACTCTGCGCACTCGCCACCGTGCCGGAATCCCAGACGGATTCACCGCCGCAGGATAGCTGCAGGCGGTAGGCAGTTTGCAGGGTGTTTTGACGGTCGCTGTCCAGCTTCCAGCCAAAGCGGGGCTGCGCCTCGTCCAAGCCCAGCGGTTCGCGTTTGTATTCTGTTGTTAAATCGTACAATTTTAGCATTAAAGCCCGTCTTTTTTACTCCACCGTCAAATCCACATATTGCGGCTCGTATCCTTCTGCCGTGACCGTGACGCGCACCTTGCCCGGCTCGGTTCCGGCACGAATGACAGCCAAAGCGCGTCCGAGCCATGTGGTGTGGCTGCTGCCGAGGTAGGTTTCATCCGTCTGTGTTGCAGCACTGCCGAGGGCCTGTAAGGCAGCCGGACCTTCGATTTCCAGATGAACCTTTGCGTTGGCGCACGGTTTCCAGATGCCTGCCGCATCGGTCAGCGTGATGGGGATAAAACAGAGTGACTGACCGTCTGCGCGCAAGGTCGTTTTCTCCGGGGAAAGATGCAACCGGGTTTTCTGTCCCGCTGTTTGCAGTGTGGTTTCTCCAAGGGCGATTCCGCTTTTATCCAGTGCCACGGCTTTCAGTGTGCCGGGTCGGTAGGGCAGCTTGAAAATCGCGCGGAATTTCTTTGTGCGCTTTTTGCCAATCAGCGTATCATTGCAGTACAGCGCCACAAATTCTGCATCGCTGTACACTTCCACCGTGGCTTTCTGCCCCTCACATCCGGGCCACGTCCAGCTTTCCACGGCGTTCGTCATACGCCACGCGCTGCCCGTCATTTTTCTGCCGTTCCAGTTGACCGGGCGCACACCCAAGTAAGGTGCTTTGCTCAGGCTCCACACCGCCTGCTGGAAATAACTTTCCGCTGTAATGTTTCCCGTTAAATCAATCGCACCGCTGCCCGCCGCAATCGGCAGACCCGGCGTATCCTGCGGGATCATCTGACCGATGCCCGCTTCGCCCAGATAATCAATGGCCGCCCATGCAAAATCGCCAATCAGCGCTGTATGCTTTTGCACCTGCGCCCAGTTGTACGGCAGCTCGCCAATAATCGTCTCGCTGCCCACCATCAAGCGATTCGGATAGTTTTTGCAGTCGTCCTCATAACGGGAGGCCGCATAATTCAAGCCGAGAACATCCAGCTTTTCCGCCACATCGCGGCAGGCAGCGTCGCCTTTTTTGCCCTTGCTCATGTAGAACATCAGCGGACCAAGATTCTGCGTGACCATATTGAAGAACGCAGAACCCGACTCTTTCTTTTTCTCCTCCGGCTGCTTGGGTGGCAGCGGCTCCGGCTTGTAGGGGCCGCTTTCTTTATACACGCCAATGCCTTTCTGTGCGTAGACGTTCAGCAGCACATTGATGCCCGCTGTCACGGGGCGGGTATCATCCAGCGCGTGTACAAATCGGGTCAGCTTGTCGGCGGTCTCCACACCCTGCGGGAAGGCCGTTTCCGACACCTCGTTGCCGATGGAATACAGAATCACGCTGGGATGGCTGTAATCCTTGGCAATCATAGTGGTCAAATCATCCCGCCAGTTTTCGGCAAAAATGCGGGAATAGTCATGGTAGGTCTTGGGTGTGTACCAGCCGTCAAAGGCTTCGTCCATCACATACATACCAAGGCGGTCACAGGCATCCAGCAGGGCGCGGCTTGCCGGGTTATGGGCGCAGCGCACGGCGTTGTAACCCGCCTTTTTCATAATGCGGATGCGGCGTTCCTCGGCATCGGCAAAGCCGCAGGCGCCCAAAATGCCATTGTCGTGGTGGATGCACCCACCGCGCAGCTTGACCGCCTTGCCGTTGACGCACAGACCGGTTTTTGCGCTCCATGTCAGTGTGCGGATGCCGAACGGGACGGATTCCTCGTCGTTTTCGGTCTTGACCACGCAGGTGTACAGGTTCGGGTGTTCGGCATCCCACAGCTTAGCCTGCGGGATCTCGATGACCCCCGGCGCACCCTTTGCCACGCACTGCGCGCCGTCCCAAATTTCCACCGCCGCGTGTTCGGTTTCGGTCTGCACCTCAACTACGGCGGGAGCAATCGACACCGTGCGGATCTTTACCGGGCGCACGCCGTCTTTCGGCTTTACCATCAGATGCACAGGGCGGTAGATGCCGCTGCCCGTGTACCAGCGGCAGTTGGGTTCCAGACTGTTATCCACCGTGACGCGCAGGGTGTTTTCCCCGGCACGCACTTTTCCGGTGGCATCGGCGGTAAATTCCGTATAGCCGTAACGGTGTTCGGCAATTTTTTCGCCGTTCAGATAAACGACCGCATTCTGATACACGCCCTCAAACAAAAATGTCAGTGCCTCATTCAGGTGCTCCCCCGGCAGAGAGAACGTCTTTTCATAGGCATATTTCCCGCCCGGAAAATAGCCGCAGTCCTTGCCGTTTTGGCAGTTTTCCTGCCGGGGTTCCTCCAGCATGGCATCATGGGGCAGATGCACAGTGCGGCAGCTTCCATCTGCCTTGTAAAAGCGCCAATCGGCGTTAAAATCCAATATCATAATAACTCCCTCTTACGCAAAACGGGGTGCATCGATCGGATGCACCCCGCAATTTTATTTTACGATGCGGATAAAAGCCAAGTCGTTGGTGACAAGCTCTGTCTTTACGGTGAGTTTGCCGTCCGCATATTCATACGGAGCCGGGGCGTAGTCCACTGCACTTTCCTCAATGACCTGCTGTACCTGCGCCGGGGTCATGTCCTCCGGCTCACCCATTGCCTGCCAGCACTTCAGCGGGTTGCCGTGTTCCTCGTCGATGCGGCAAAGCTGCACGCTCTGCGGCTTTGCGTCCAGTTCGACCTCGATCTCCACCGGGGTGGCCGGGGTGCTTTGCCCTGCAAAGTGGTGCAGGTTCTGTTTGGTAGCCAGCACGGTAAGCTGTGTGTCGGCAGCATCGCGGAACGCTGCCACACTCACCTCGCCGTCCAGTGCGCCGGGCAGCTCCAGCCGTTTATCCCCGGCCTGCCCCAGCAGACGCAGTGCGTGGAAGATAGGCTTGGGGATGCCGTGCTGCGTCATCATGCCGAAGCCACCGTGGAATTCCTCTGGGAAGGGATGGATTTCCTCAAAAATGTCGCTGAAGCACCAGATGCTGGACCCGTCGATGACATCCTCCGAACTAAGCGCCGCGCGCACATCGTAGGCAGCCGTCTTGCGGGTATCGTTGCCGGGTGCGCCGAAGGTCGCGCAGGAGCTCCACTCGGTATAATACAGCGGCAGCCCCTCGGCCTGCTTGCGCACCATCTTGGCGCTGTCGCGCAGCAGATCACGGTTAAGATCGTCCGTTTCGGTGTTGTCGGGCATCGTGCGGCGGAACATCGGCAGCAAGCCGTCTTCCGGCTTTAAGCCTGCAAACAGCTGCGCCAAATCGACCTTGTATTCCTCTTGGATTTCCTCGGTATTCTTAACATGGTCGTCATCGCCTTGGTCGCACATTTCGCTGATGGGGTCACCCGCATACTGGTGGGTCGTGATGAAGTCCACCGGCGCATCATGAGCCTTGCAGTAGTTCACAAAAGCTGCAACCCATTTGCTGTTGCTGGTGGCGGGGCCGCCCACTTTCAGCTTATCGTCCACGGCCTTGACGGCTTTGACTGTAATCTCATACAGGCGGAAATATTCCTCCTGCGTGCCGTCAAAGAACGGAGTTTTCAAGTCCGGCTCGTTCCAGACCTCAAAGAACCATGTTTCCACTTCCTCTTTGCCGTAGCGGTTCAGCAGAAAACGGACAAATTTCTGAATATACGCCTGCCACTGTGCCTCATCCTTCGGCGGGGCAATGCATGGTTTCCAGTAAAAGGTGCCGCGTGTCGGGCGCTTGGCCATCGGGCTGGGCATGAAGCTCAACTCCACAAAGGGCTTCATGCCGGCTTTCAGCACATTGTCATAGACCAGTCCCGGCAGGCGGAAGCTATTCTCATAGAACGGCACCTGCTCGGAGCCGGGCATCGGCATGACCGTGGACATGGTGTCATAGGTATGCATATCATCGCTGAAAATACCGTGGAAACGCACCCGTTCAATACCCAGTTCGTCATGGATCTGCTTGAGCTGCTCACAGTAATCGGTGCGCATTGCCATGGCTGCATGACCGCTGCCGACGCAGAACTGCCAGTGCTTATGGAACGGCTTTGCAGGTGCATTTGCGGGAATCGTGAATTTCATGGTCTTATTCCTCCGACTTTTGTGTATGCCGCTTGGCAACTTCCGCACGCATGGCGGGAAGTTTTTCCTCCAGATCGAAGCCGCGGAAAATCAAGAACATGCCCACATTCAGTACGATGGGCAGATAGTTGGAAAATGCGTAGATCGCATAGCGCATCGAGGTGGTGGCCGCGCTCAGGGTGGAATCGTAGGAGCCAATCATCAGGAACAGTGCCAGAACCAACGCACCCAGACCGCCGCCGACCTTGTTGCCGAAGCCGATCGCACCGGAAGAGACGGCCACCAGCTTTTTATCATATTTGTACTCATTGTAATCGACCGCCATTGCCAACAGAACGCCGTACAGGCACATCAAAGGGATCTGTAAAAAGCTTCCTACCAGATCGGAGCCGATGTACACTGCAAGATTGGTCGGCACAAAGCAGCGCACTGCGCAGGAAGCTGCGTACCCCAGCAGACCCAGATTGATGGTTCCCTTTACGCCCAGCTTTTTGATGATGGGGTTGGACAGTACAAAGCCTAAAAGCGTGGAGAGCAGACCGGCCGAACCGGCAATGGCTACCAGATTATCATTGCCGAAAATCCACTTGCAGTAGTATGCGCCGGACGACGCGGCGATGGCCGAGGAAACCGCTGTAATCAAGTTGAACAGCAGCACGATGACCCAGTATTTGTTGCCGAACAGGCACTTGACTGCCGTAAGAAAATTAACGGGTTCTTCCTCCGGCTCTGCTGCTGCGGTGTCATCCTCGACCGCTTTACGCATAGCCTTGCTGCCGTTGGCGTAGCAGATGAGCAAGCTCAGCAGAACGATCAGTGCAATGACCGCGCCGTACTTGATCCACGCCACCTGTGTGCCGCCCAGCATATTCGTGATGGGAATCGTTGCGATGGAAATGACCATGCCGGAAGCATAGTTGCCGACCGCACGCAGAATGCCCATGTTACCGCGCTCCTGCTGGCTCCTGGTGCGCACGATCATAGTTGCCGCAAAGGGTGTGGCAATCATTGTGTAGATGACCGCCGTAACCAGCAGGTTTGTCACCAGTGCGTAAGCGACAGCCGGAATCTGACCGGCTTGGATGGGAACCGTGAACATCATTACCGTGATAACCGCGGCCGGGACCGCCATACGAAGCATCCACTTGTAATACTTCATATTGCCGCCCTTGGAGTGGTCAATGATATTGCCGAACCAGATGTCCGTCAGCGCATCCACGACCTTGGCGATGACCATGACCACACCCACGGAGCCGACTGCAATCCCGACTTTATCGGTGTAGAAGTATTGCAGCTGACCTACAAGGTTTGCCATAAGGCCCAGACCCAACTGGCCGGAGAAGTCCGCGAGATAGTCGCGTTTGCGCATTACGAGCGCTGCGCCGTCCTTATCCACAGTGGGGCGCTCTTTTTTACCGAATGCCATATTGTCTTCCTCCTGTTTTTTAGGGAACTCATCCCTTGTTTCTGAATTTAGTATAGCATCTGCCTCTCCATGCATATTGCATTATTTGACTGGATATTGTAAAATAAAATTATCAATCTGTGGGGAGGTCTGCTCCGTGGATACCGCACGCTATATCCGCATCACCAATCTCTGTATGCTGTTTTTCCGGGCCGAGGGGATCGCGTTTTCCTTGTACGACAAACAAGATACCTGTCACCTGCAGTACCCGGAGGAGCCGCAGCGCAACACAGCTGCACTGTTTGCTGGCCGTGACCCTGCACGGACGCTGGACATCTGCACCACCCCCAGCCATGCAGGCTATGCTTCCATCCGGATCAAGGGCGGCTGGCGGATCGTTATCGGCCCTGTCTATAACGCAAGGCTCAATGAAAGCCTTGTGGATGCCTTTATGGCAGAAAATCAAATTCCGGCTGCACAGCGCCACGCTGCCGATACAATTCTGGAGGCCGCACCCAATCTGAGCCTGCTGGAATTTTTCGACAAGGCCGCGTATCTCTACTACTGCATGGACGGTGAAATCCTTGACCCGTCCGTCTACTTTGATTTGACGAGCGACCGCGACAGCTTTACTGTTGGCCGCGATGCCGCCGAGAACCTGCTGGAGCGCAAGGAAAATGAGAAATTCCACAACACCTACCAGTGGGAATTGATGTTTTACGATTTGATTCGGCAGGGCGACCCGGAGAGGTTAATGGCTTTTCTGATGCAGGATAGTTCAACCCGGCTGGGCCACGGCACAATGGCTGATACCCCGCTGCGGCAGGCAAAAAACATTTTTATCGGCTGCATCACTAAAATCGGTATGATGTCCGCCATCCCTGCCGGAATGGACGTCGAACTAACCTACCAGCTGATAGACAGCTATGTGCTGGACTGTGAGCGCGCCGCGACAGTGCCGGAAATTGATCGTTTACAATTAAGCGCTGCATTGGATTTCTGCCGCCGCCTCGGAGAACTGCGCCTACCTGCGGGTATCAGCCGCGAGGTATATACCTGTATGTCCTACATCCGCAATCATGTGAACACCCCTTTGAACCTTGACGCTGTGGCTGCCTCTATCGGGCGCAGTGTGTCCTACACCGGGAATCTCTTTAAGAAAGAAACCGGTCAGACATTGGGCAATTATATTGCGGAATGTCGGCTGGAAGAAGCCAAAAGCCTTTTGTATTATACTGATATGACGTTGGCCGAAATCAGCAGCTACCTCTGCTTTTCGAGCCAGAGCTATTTTCAGAACGTATTCAAAAAAGAATATGGTGTTACCCCGATGCAATATCGCAGGCAACACCATACCGAATCATGATATTCTGTTGTTTTTAATTACATCCGCATACCAGTAGAACGAATCCTTCGGGATGCGCTGTTGGGTCTGATAGTCCACATACACAAGACCAAAGCGCTTATCGTAGCCCTCCGCCCACTCAAAGTTGTCCATGATGGACCAGTAGAGATACCCGGTCACCGGGATGTTCTCGTCCACGGCACGCTGTAAACCTGCCAAATAGCGCTTGACAAAGTCGATGCGCTGGGGGTCATGCACTGCGCCATCGCTCATGACGAAGTCTATGTTTGCCATACCGTTTTCCGTGACGATAATGGGCAGATGGTAGCGCTCCGTCAGGAAACGTGCCGCCCAGTACAGGGCATCCGGCGTAATGGGCCAGTCCATTGCCGTGCGGGGCATACCCGGCGTAACGGTAGGGTTGGGACCCATGTACTCCTCATAGTTGGAGGCATTGTAGCAGTTAAAGCCGAAGAAGTCCAGCGGCTGGCAGATGACCTTCAGTTCCTCCGCCGTGAAGAATGGCTGCAGACCTGCCGGGACACAGCCGAGAACGGCCGGGTCTGCCCACCAGTTGAAATGCGAGAAGAATGCCTGCTCCGGGAACATCTGGGTGCGGGCTTTTTCTATGTCATCCGGCGATTCGTTCTCCGGCAGGTAGACACTGCCGTTCAGCGCCATACCGATTTTCGGGGCCAGCTTGGCGCGGCTGCGCAGCACGCGAACCGCCTTGCCGTGGGCCAGCAGCACATTTTTTGTCAGCGCCGCCAGCTTGTTCATCATCACGGCGGGTTGCTCCTGCATCAGGCTTTCAAACGGCGCGTGCGCCCCCGTAAAGTAGCCGTTGCCGATGAAGGTCGTCGGCTCATTGACGGTGAACCAGAACCGCACCCGGTCGGACAAGGCATCCGCCACTACACGGGCGTAGTTGGCGAAATCATCACTGATTTCCGCATTGTACCAGCCGCCTTTTTCGTGCGCCCACATGGGCAGATTCCAGTGGAAAATCGTCACCATCGGCTCAATGCCCGCTGCTTTCAGTTCGTCCACCAAGTCGCTGTAAAAGGCAAGACCCTTGGGGTTGACCGTGTCGGGACCGGACATCACGCGCGGCCAGCTGACGGAAAAGCGATACGCCTTGACGCCCAGCTTTTTCAGCAGCGCTACATCCTCCTTGTAGCGGTGGTAGTGATCACAGGCGATATTACCGTTCTCGCCGTGCTTGACGTGCCCCTCGCTCAAAGCATCCCAGATACCGGGAACCTTGCCGTCCTCATTGTAGGCACCCTCAATCTGGTAAGCAGCACTGGCCGCACCCCAGAGAAAATTCTTCGGAAAGCTCATCTTGTTTCCTCCTTTATAGTTCTGCAAGCCGGTCATACAGCCCCTGCAGAATTGCACTCAGTTTTACTGTGTCGGGGATGACTTGAATCATGCCCACCGACAGAATATCATTCAGCTTGCGGTACACCATGAAGTCCAGTGTTTCTTTCGGTATCATATCGAACATACCGTTCGTGAATTGATTTACGATTTCTTTTGCGCGCGGATTTTCAAGAATTTCCCCAATTGTGCTTTCACCGTTCAAGGGATAGGGGTTCTTACCCTCTATCATCAGCGGGGCTTGTGCCAAAATGTTCTCCGCCGACAATGCCAGATACAGCTTGTGCGCCCCGATAGGCTGCACCCACTTATCCATTCGTGCGTCATAGCAGCGCAATGCCTTTTTGCTGACCGATACATTCACAACTGTTTCCTCACCGGGGGCAAGGCGCACCTTGGCATACCCCACCAGTGTGCGGTCGGGGCGCAGCATATGGGGCTTTTCCTCGCGGGCATAAAGCTGTACGACCTCGCTGCCGGGGCGGCTGCCGACGTTTTTTACCCGCACAGGCACATTCAGTGTTTCCTGTGTGCGCATATCCCAGCGGAAGTCATTTTCACACAATTCCACAGAAAAATCCGTGTAGCTCAAGCCGCAGCCGAACGGATACTGCACAGCTAACTTGCGCTTTGCGTAGCTGCGGTAGCCCACAAACACGCCCTCACCGTAGTAGGCATCGTTGCCCTCACCGGGGAAGTTTGGGTAGGCGGGCGTGTCCTCGTAACGAATCGGGAACGTCACCGGCAGGCGGCCTCCCGGCTCGGCCAGCCCCGTCAGCAGACGTGCCGCTGCCACGCCGCCCATGCAGCCGGGAATGAAGATGCAAAGCACTGCATCCGCGTAAGGCAGCCAGTCCGCCATCTCTACCGGTCCGGAAATATTCAACAGCACGACGGTTTTCATGCCTTTCTGCTTTGCCTGCTTCAGCACCTCGGTCATGCGGGTGCGGTCTTGTTCCTCTACCGCCATGCTTTCGCGGTCCACATTTTCCCCAGCCGGGGCTGCCGCTGTGTACACCAGCGTGTCGGCATCGGTCCATTCCTCAAAGGCCGCCGCGCCGCGCAGTTTGCGGTATTCGTCCAGCACATTGCTGTGCAGGGCCGTCTCCACCGCCGTGGAGCCGCTGCCACACTCCAGTGTGTCGCGGCTGCGCGCCCCCCAGAACACAACACGCTGGGTCTCGGCCAGCGGTAGGACGCCATTCTCGTTTTTCAATAGCACCGCGCCGTCTTCAATGGTCCTGCAGGCGGTTTGCAGCAGTGCATCGGCGTCATACTGCGCGGGGATGCGGCGTTGATTTTGTTTGATCTCCACGATAAGCTGCAGGATATGGGTCACGCGGTCGTTCAGAACTTCCTCGGAAAGCCGCCCCTCCTGCACCGCCTGTTTGCAGGCGGTCATATCGTTTGGACCGGGCTGAATCAAATCCATACCCGCCGCCAGCGTACCTTCCTTGTTCTGTCCGGCTGCGCCCCAGTCGCTGACAATGGCGCCGTCGAAGTGCAGTTCCCCGCGCAGCAAATCTGTCAGCAGCTTTTTGCTATACGAGGTGAACTCTCCGTTCACGGCGTTGTAGGCGCTCATGATACACAGGACGTGACCATCCTCGATGGCTGCCTCAAACCCACGGGCATACAGTTCCATCATAACCCGTTTTGAAAGGTTAGAGCTTGTTGTGTTGCGGTTCGTTTCCTGATTGTTTGCGAGGAAATGCTTGGCACAGGCCGCAATGCCGGCGCTCTGCATACCGCGTACAAAGGCTGCCGCAGTCTGAGCCACCAACTCCGGGTCCTCGCCGTACATTTCATAGTTACGGCCGCCCAGCGGGTCGCGGGCAATATCCACGTTGGGGCCAAAGCAGACATCCACCCCGACGTCACGCAATTCCTGTCCGACCGCGCGGCCGATGGTCTCGGCTGTGATCGGGTCAAACGACGCGCCGATGTTGATGCCCGACGGGAAGCTGATATGCTGCCGACCGCCCGGACGGTATTTTGCCGCCTGCTCCACAAGGTCGGTCATCAGTGCATCGCCCTTGTACTTTGCCGCGGCCTCGTTGAGATCAACGCGGTTCAGCGCCACCATTTCCGGCGTGGCATACGCCGTACGCGGGTCATCGGCACGGCAGGGGTCTGTTAAGTAGTCCAGCACCACATGGGTGCCGTTCAGCCCGGTCGCGCCGTCCATCAGATAGATGGCGGGCACATCCATATCCGGGATAGGCCGTGTGTGGCAGGCGCGGTAGCACCCCACCATATCCAATTTTTCATCCAGCGTCATCTCCGCAACCACCTGCGGGATGCTTTGTAAGTTGCTCAATTTTGCACGCATACAGTTTTCCTCCCTTTCGCAAATGAATTCTGTATCCAGTATAGCGTACCGTGGAATCTGCGTATTGTAATTTTCGTGATGCAATTGTAATTTTTGGCTGGCCACCGCAGGGAATGAATCAGAACCGATTCACTTTTTCGAGTCAAGATTTTTGGATGAATCAGAAGTGATTCACTCTTGAGAACATATACGAATTTGTGCGGGTATCGGGTTTGTTTGTCATCGTTTTGGGGTAGACGTGTTTTGCTAGCATAGCGTTTGGATATCCACAAACGCATTTCTGGGGTGTACCCCAGACCCCCGCGCTGTTCTTGCGTGACGATAGTGACGCTGATGACGCTTGTGACGCTGTTTTGGGGATATCCCTATACCATATCCCGGATTCTGCGTCATTAGCGTCATCTGCGTCATTCTGATTTTGTGTTTCTCGTACCCTGTACTCTGCACCTTATCCCCGGATGGCTGCACCGCTCATCTTTCCGACTTCCCAAAAATCGCTACCCAAGCAGCTACGCTGGATGCCGCCCTGCTGGAAGTCAAGCAGCAAATCGAAAAAGCCCTACGCCAGTACAAAAAACGCCCATTCCCACCAAACAGGAACAGATCGTCGTGCCAGACAACAGCGTGTTGGTACTCGTCAAGGCGAGCTGACTACACTGACCGCTCCTATATTTACCTGCCAACTCCGCAAAATTTATCCACAAAAAGCGCCCGGGCGGTTGAAAAATTCAGCCGTCCGGGCGCAGTCGTGTTATCGTTTTGGGGTCAAAGTTACCAGAATGTTACCACTTTTTCCATATTGTAGAAAAAAGCTCGTTGAAACTTTTCGCTTCAACGAGCTTTTGTTGTGTCTGTGTGACAAAAGAGATACCCCTTGCAAGAACTTAGTTAAACCGTTCAATTTCCATTCTCATGAGATACATGAAATAATGAAATCGGCTTTTGGGTTGAACTCATTTTTTGAAACGCAGCCAAAACGCCCCAATTGAATCAATGAGTTTCACTTTTCTCATCTTAAAAGTTGGATTCATTCCATTTTAAAGATTTGTTCTACTTGTTCAAAAGGCAAAACTGAGCAATCCAAAATCTTTTGCATATCTAATGCATCAATCAGTTTTTTTGCTCGCTCCCCTTTATGATAGACGGCTTGTGTACGGCATAGTCGACGTTGCTCAATAAACAATTGTTTTAGCTTTGCACTGCCCTTCCGTCCGGAAGGAATGTCCTCTTGCGTCAAATCAGAATCCAATCCCATAAAGCAACTGATTCCATGAAGGTCCAACAAAAATATATCTTCTATGTCTGCGTCGACAGCCATGTCAACGATTTTTTTGACACCGCGTTGAGTGTTTATCATCTTTCGAAAAGTTTCCCAGTCGCCTTTATAAAACTTTGTTACATCAGCATTATATGAATCTGTATCATAGCAGAGAAAAACCGTCCATGGAATTTTCTTTCCCTTTGCTTGGACACAATTGTTTTGGAACCAGTTTGCTGAATTGTGAATCTGGGTGATTGTTCCAACTGCATTCATTTTGATAATTCGAACACCGAATGGTCCACGCACAGTGAAAAACGTCTCAAATGTTTCTGAGTCTTGATTCTTTTCTATCGAACAATTTGGATGTTTTCGAGCAAAAAAATACAATAATCTTTCGTAAAAGACACGCTCTGTAGCCCCTTCTAGAACAAATGCAAAACCGGATTCGTAAGAATTTTCCATCAGAAACCCTCCAAATAATTCTGCAGGGTTTGGAAAGATGAACTTTCTCCTGACATCAATTCAAACAGATACTCTCCGACTGACAGACCATAAGATCGCGCAGCGTTTAACAGCTTTTTCTCTTTAGTTGATGCAATTCTTCTGAATTGAGCAATACCGAGCTCTTGCATAGAACCCACATAGAGCTGTCTAGGCTTAAGGTACTGTACCAAATAAGGTGAGTGACTAGAAATCACAAGACAAGTATTTTCCAACGTTTCAGAAATGATACTCAGTAAATCCTTTAGCATTTTAGGATGGATGCTGGTCTCTAATTCTTCGATTCCAATGCAGGAAACGTGGTTACAGCTAGCAATAAAAATATTAGCTAACAACCAAAATATTCTCTTGGTTCCGGTGGACATAGAAGCAAGACTAACCGGTTGATTAAGCGCATCACTGAAAATAGTAACTCGATATACCTTATCTTTGAGGTGAAATGGTACAGGCGGAATATTATCATTTTGCGGTATATTATCATCTTTTTGGTCAATTGCATTAGAGTAAACCAATCGCAAACTTTTTCTTTCACCCAAATTTAACTCATGTGCCTGTATATCAATAGATGAAAAGTCGGGGAAGAGAGAATACACAGCATCTTCGAACTGATAATATTGTTCCGGATACATTTTCTTGAGCTGGTGAAGCGCACGCGGAATATCTTCATCATCAAAGCGAATGTGCATATCATCGTCATCCGCTATTCTAATGGGGGTCGGTTGAAACCTGTCTTTGACATCTAATGTGTCGCATACTCGATATTCAAATTCTTTGAGTGCTTGAATGACAGATGTATACTCCAAGTCATCAATGGAGGAAAGAACATCTATTGCCAGCACATTTGATTCGAGCATAAGGTTACGGAACGCACTGGTAGACTTTCCTTTTCGATACTGATTGGTTGGTCGCTTTAAGTATGCCGAGTATCGTACGCTTTCCGTTGGTCGCATTTCGAGACACTCATCTATGATTTTTTGACCTGTTTTATCATCACGATACCATAAGAATGTGAAGCCATAGTGAACGAATCTATATTCTTTTTGCTCCGGCAACTCAAATTCTATATCAAATTGGAATGGAGCGCAATCCAAATTTCTGGCGATGGGAATCCCATCGGACCACGCCATCATCATTGTACGTTGCTTCGCGCCAGCAGAAATAAAATCTGTTGCAAAGTCTAATGCTTCCAGCAGATTGCTCTTTCCGTAATTGTTAGGTGAAACGATTGCAAGGGTCTTACTAGTGAAATTCAGCTTTGTGGACTTCACGTTCTTAAACCCACCGACCATCAACGACTTCAAAATCATATCTGACACCTCCCACATTAAGGATAGCGGAAATCAATTCAAACGTCAAGATAATTCAACTTGAATTTCTTGCAAAATATCATGTTTTTTTGAAATCAGCGCCTTGATTATTGATGATTCATTTTAAATCAATCGTTTTCACAAAGTTCGGCTTTTGAACTTTCACATGGTTACCAAATTTTTGAGTTTTCTCGCTATGCATTGCTCACCACTACACCTCATTTCTACAGCTTTTTATAAGTGAACACAAAAATATAACAAGGCCTATGTCATTAATGTAACTTTTTACAAATTATTAAATCATTCCTGTAAAATCGCCTTCACCGTATACCCACCCACAAATTCAATCTTTATCTCATCAGCAGATAGCACAATGACTTTCTCTACAATCCGTGCAATCAAGGCATCTGAGTATTCTTTGATCCGGAAATATTCGGCGCTCAACTGATATTGGGGATCGGCAGCTTTTTGCTGGTTCGCAGTCAGAACTTCTATTTTCTTTTTCAGACCGTCGATTTCTTTACTGGCGCGTTTTACTTTATCGTCCAGAAATGACGCATTGCATTTCGAGAGATAAGTCCAACAGGTGATCGAATTCCTGCTGGGCATCTGCAACCTTTTGCTGTAATTTCTCCAGTTCTGTTGTGCCACCTTGCAAATCGTGCAGGATGCCGTTAATCTGCATGGCGGTTTCCTTAGTATAACTGTCTGCAAGATTTTGAATAGCTTTCAACAGTGTATTATGCAAAACCGTTTCTTTCACGGATGGTGAGGTATGACAATATCTTGTTCCGTAGGCTGTACGGCTAACACAGCGCCAGACGATTTCTTTTCGGCCGTGGATGTTCCAAGTCACGCGCTTGTACCTGAAATGCTAACGTGCGTGTTGCCATGTTGCTGACTCCCTTCGGTTTCTCAAAAAATGTGGTTACGGCCTGTTCAATGAACTGCGATGTGGTGATGCCCTGTCATTCCAGTTCTTCACGGATTTTCTGGTGCAGGTCATCCGGGATGGTTACGGTCAATTTGCTCATGGGTGCGCTCCTTTCTGTGTTTGCAAAGCAAGCATACCACAGCGGCAGAAGCAAAGCCATTCACAAGAACCAACGACAATTCATTGAATTTTGTTGTCAAAGAAGCCATAACCAACAAAACCTTAGTGTATGGGAACCACCCCCTCTAAAGTGTAGATAAGAAATTGAGCGCGGAATCTGGAATTGCATCGTCCGGCGGCAGACTGGGAACAGCAGTGGCTATGCTGGCCGTCTGCAATTCTTCGCGCAACCACCTTGCGGATGCTTTTCTCCAGCCTATCCGTCTGTTCTGCCGCAAGGATACTCTGCACCAGAAACTCTTTGCGTTTGGCAGGCGGCACCTGCTGCAGCAACGCCCACGCGCGGCGGTGTTGCGGTTCGTTAAGGTTCGGGCGGAAAACATACTGTGGGCGTTTCATGCCTCGCTTTTACGGCGCGACACGGCGGTCAACGCGCGTTCGAACCCGACTGCGTTCACCTTGTCGTCCAGTAGGAAAATCGTCTTACAAAGGCCGTCTTTGGGGCTGAGGTGGCGGCTCACCACCGATGCGCCGCCGCCCAATAGCACGGCGGGGATGGCGTGCAGGTCGAAGCCGGCTTCCATCGTGGCAGACAGCAGATGCTCTGTGTACTTGCGCCCCTGCTGATTCACAATGTCACGCACCGCCTCGCTGACCGTGCAGGGGTGACCTGTCAGCATATTTTCGATTTGAGCATCCGTGAGGGACAGCCCGGTTTCTCGGCGCACCTGCTCCCGAATGTCATCCACGCAGCGGATCATGCCGAGTTCCAAGCTGTGGGCGGTATCGGCCGCAGGGATGGCGTTGTCGATGTGCATAAGGTCTACTGTCCAGCCGCCCAGATCCATGAGGAGCATGGACGGTTCATCCTGCAAAAGCCCCACTTCGGTCATAAGGGCGGCGTAGCCTTGGGGGAAGATGGCAACTTCCTCGATGGTAATGCTGTACTCCACGCCCTCGAATTTGAAATTCACGGGCTGGTTGCTCCGCAGCAGATAATCTTTGAACTTGGGTTTGTCGCGCCCGAAACTGGTCAGCGGCAGACCCGCCGCAATTCGCACCGAGCATTCGGGAGGCAAACCGCGCTGCCGGATTTCTTTTGCAATCGCTGCCAGCGTCAGCAG
>CEBY01055876.1_pt1 | contig 17339 bp, 12 predicted proteins | sample 554731 | NCBI WGS metagenome assembly CEBY01 (sample SAMEA3182050, study PRJEB8094) | gut metagenome | biome: human; feature: gut; material: Stool; isolation source: human stools | place: Canada | collected 2012-02-22
AGACCGGTGAAGGCAAGACCCTGGTGGCCACCATGCCCGTTTACCTGAATGCCCTGACCGGCGAAGGCGTGCATGTTGTTACCGTCAACGATTACCTGGCCAAGCGCGACAGCGAATGGATGGGCAAGGTTTACCGCTTTCTTGGCTTGACGGTCGGCCTGGTTATCCATGACGTACAGCCGCAGGACCGCCGCAAGGCTTACCTGGCGGATGTTACTTACGGCACCAACAACGAGTTTGGCTTTGACTACCTGCGTGACAACATGGTGGTTTACAAGGCCAGCATGGTGCAGCGCGGCCATGCTTACGCCATCGTGGACGAGGTGGACTCCATCCTGATTGATGAAGCCCGTACCCCGCTGATCATCTCCGGCAAGGGCGAAGATTCCAGCGTGATGTACAAGCGCGCGGACGACTTTGCCAAAACGCTGAAAAAGTCTGTCATCGTTGAACTGGACGACAAAGTAGAAGCCGATGAACAGGTTGACGGTGATTACGTTGTGGACGAAAAGCACAAGACCTGCACCCTGACCGAAAGCGGCGTTAAGAAAGCCGAAGCATGGTTCAATGTTGAGAACCTGGCCGATGCCGACAACATGACCCTGCGCCACTATATTGACGGTGCCATCAAGGCCCGCGGTGTGATGCACCGTGATACCGACTATATCGTGAAAGACGGCGAGGTCATCATCGTTGATGAATTCACCGGCCGTCTGATGTATGGCCGCCGCTTCAATGACGGTCTGCACCAGGCCATTGAAGCCAAGGAAGGCGTGACCGTTGCCGCTGAGAGCAAGACTTTGGCCAGCATCACCTTCCAGAACTATTTCCGCATGTACAAAAAGCTGGGCGGCATGACCGGTACGGCTTCCACCGAAGCGGACGAGTTCAGCGAAATTTACGGCTTGCAAATCGTATCCATCCCCACCAACAAGCCCCGCGCCCGCAAGGACCTGCCGGACAGCGTGTACAAGACCATCAACGGCAAGTATAATGCCGTGATCGAGCAGGTTGCCGAATGCCACGCCAAGGGCCAGCCCGTTCTGGTTGGTACCGTCAGCGTGGAAAAGAGCGAGGCGCTTTCCAAGCTGCTGAAAAAGCGCGGTATTGAGCACAATGTGCTGAACGCAAAGCAGCATGAGCGCGAAGCCGAAATCGTTGCACAGGCCGGTAAGCAGGGCGCTGTGACCATCGCCACCAATATGGCTGGCCGTGGCACCGATATCATGCTGGGCGGCAACGTGACCTATATGGCAAAGGCCACCCTGCGCAAAGAGCTGACCCGCCAGATGAATGCCGACCTGGAAGTGCTGAAGGACGAATACGAGCACGCCAAAGCCCGCGCCAAGGCACAGGGCCTTCCCATCCCCCCTGCCCCGGATACAGCCTATGAAGCAAAAGTTGAAATGCTGATGACCGAGTGCGACGGCCATGCCGACACCCAGGATGCTGATATTCTGGCTGCCCGCAAGCGCTTTGACGAGCTGGTTGCAGAATATGAACCGGAAGTCAAGCGCGAAGCCGAGGCTGTGCGCGAAGCTGGCGGCCTGTTCATCATTGGCACTGAACGCCACGAAAGCCGCCGTATTGATAACCAGCTGCGCGGCCGTGCCGGCCGTCAGGGCGACCCCGGTGCATCCCGTTTCTTCCTGAGCCTGGAAGATGACCTGATGCGCATTTTCGGCGGTGAGCGCGTGCAGGGCCTGATGGATACCCTGGGCCTGGACGAGGACATGCCCATCGAGAACAAGCTGATCACCAACACGATCGAGAGCGCCCAGAAAAAGCTGGAAGCTTCCAACTTTGCCATCCGTAAGCAGGTGCTGCAGTATGACGATGTCATGAACCAGCAGCGCGAGATCATCTACAAGCAGCGTCAGATGGTGCTGGACGGCGAGGATATCTCCGACAAGCTGCACGAGATGATGAAGCAGTCCATCGACGAGACCTGCGAGTCCTTCCTGAGCGGCGAAACCGCCGACGATTGGGATTTTGCCGCCCTGCGCCGCCACTACCTGAACTGGCTGTGCCTGCCCACTGATTTTAACTACACTGCCGAGCAGCTGAATGATCTGAAGCGCGAGGATGTTGCCAAGGTGCTGTATGAGCGCGGCATGAGCATTCTGGAAAGCAAGGAGCAGAAGTACGGTGCCCCCATGATGCGCGAACTGGAGCGCATCTGCCTGCTGCGCAATGTTGACTCCAAGTGGATGGAACACATTGACAACATGGACCAGCTGAAGCAGGGCATGAGCCTGCGCGGTTACGGCCAACGCGACCCCATTGTGGAATACCGCATTGAAGGCTTTGCCATGTTTGACGAGATGATCGCCACCATCCGCGAGGATGCCGTACACATGCTGCTGACCATTGAAGTGCGCCAGCAGAACCAGGAGCCGAAACGCGAACAGGTTGCCAAGCCCACCGGCGAAGGCGCACCGGCTCAGGCTGGTGCCAAGGGTGCCACCCCTGTGCGCGTGACCAAGATTGGCCGCAACGATCCCTGCCCCTGCGGCAGCGGCCTGAAATGGAAAAAATGCACCTGCAAAGAGTATCACCCTGACCTGTAATTGAACCTTTTCCACCGTGCGGCGCGGGGCTGACCCCTGCGCCGCACATTTTGATTTTATGATTGCTGCCTGCCCGGCTGCGGGCAGGCATAACGAGGTATTGTTATGAAAGCCAGAATCCAGCAGGAACCGCGCTGTGTGCTGCTGTGGCAGGTTGCCCCCGGCAGTGCCGAGCACGCCGCGGTGGAACACGCTGCACGCCTGAGCCGCCTGAAAGTCCGCCTTTTGACCGCCGCCGACCTGGGCACCACCATGGAAGCCCTTTGCATCGGGCGGCACACTGGCGGTGAAGCCGCCCCCGCCCCGGATGTACCGGAGCGCCCGGCCATGATTGTGAGCGGGCTGCGGCATGACAATGGCGATCTGGGCCAGTTTGTGGATGAAGTGCGCCGCGGCGGGGCGGTGATCCCGCTGCGCGCCATGATAACCCCCACCAGCCGCAGCTGGACCCTTGCTGCCCTGCTGGCCGAACTGAACCGCGAGCATGAACACGTGGGAGGCCAGGCATGAAGCGCCGCCTGACCTGTGCGGTGCTGGCGCTCTGCCTGCTGCTGAGCGGCTGTGCGGCAACTGGAGCCACCAGCTCCCAGCGCTACAGCGTAACTTGGTGGGATGTGTTTGACACCGTTACTGTCATCAGCGGCTATGCCGACAGTGAAGCCGACTGGAACACCCAGATGACCGCCCTGCATGCAGACCTGCTGCGGTATAACCAGCTGTATGATATTTACAACCACTATGACGGCATGACCAACCTGGCGGATGTAAACGCCGGAGCCGCCGCTGCCCCTGTTGCCGTTGGGGATGAGATTATGAACCTGCTGACCTTCGCGCAGGAGATGTACCAGGCAACGGACGGTGCCTGCAATGCCGCTGCCGGGGCGGTGCTGCGCTACTGGCACGATGCCCGCACCGCCGCGGGCGATGGAGCCGAGGTAAGCGCCGATATCCTGCCTCAAACCGCCGACCTGCAGGCTGCGGCTACCCACTGCAATATGGATGATTTGATTTTGAACCAGAATACCGGGACGGTGTATTTTGCAGACCCGGAATTGCAGCTGGACGTTGGCAGCATTGGCAAAGGCTATGCGGTGGAGCAATGCGCCCAGGCAGCCGAAGCCCGCGGCCTGACCAGCGCCCTGTTGAACGTGGGTGGCAATGTGCGCGCCATTGGCACCAAGCCCAACAGCGGGCCCTGGGTTGCCGGGGTCGATAACCCCTGGCCGGATCAGGACGGCCAATACGCCACCGCAAGCTATGTGGATACCGTGGAGCTGCAGCCGGGGCAAAGCCTTGTGATCAGCGGGGACTACCAGCGTTACTTTACCGTGGACGGTGTACGCTACCACCACCTGATCGACCTGACCACCCTGCAGCCTGCCCGCTACATGAACAGCGTTGCCATTGTAAGCAGTGACAGCGGCCTGGGGGATGCGCTTTCCACCGGTGTGTTCTGCATGCCGGTAGAAAAAGGGCAGGCTTTGATCGAGCAGCTGAACGATGTGGAGGCCCTGTGGATGCTGAGCGATGAAACCATGCTGCAAAGCAGCGGGTGGGGAAAGTGAACGGCATTATTTCCCTGTAGAAACCTTGGGCAACACCGCACAATTCCCGCCTTGCGGCTTAAGCACCGCTCCGGCGGCTGCGGCACCTCGCTCGCCGTATCGGCACTTAGAATTATGCGGTATTGCCCTTGGTTTTTTATACAAACAGGCAAGCGTTTCGTCCCCCGTGCCCTGACCTCATTGTTCCGTGGAGAACTTTCGCTTAATTTTAAAAGAACAAACAGAAAAATCCGTATCCTCCTGCCCTGCTTGGCATTCGGGATACGGATTTTTGTTATATTGCTGATTTCATGCACTGGGCATGTTATTTCTGTGCAAAAAAGTCTTTGACCACCTGCACCACGGCTGCGCGGTCGGCTTCGGTCAGACCATAGTACAGCGGCAGGCGGGTCAGGCGGTTGCTTTCCTTGGTAGTGTACTCATCCACACCGGCAAAGCGGCCGTATTGGATGCCCGCCGGGGCGCTGTGCAGCGGCACATAATGGAAAGACGATGCCACACCGTGGGCTTTCAAATAAGCAATGAACGCGGTGCGCTGTTCCAGGTCCCGCAGCTTGACATAGAACAAATGCCCGTTATGCACACAGCCTTCCGGCACGGTGGGCAGCTCCAATAGGCCTGCTTCAGCCAGCGGTGCCAGCTCCTGTGCGTAATAATCCCAGCTGTGGGTACGGTCTGTATTGATGGTATCGGCCTGTTCCAGCTGTGCCCACAGGTAAGCGGCATTCAGATCACTGGGCAGGTAGCTGGAGCCATAAGAAACCCAGGTATATTTATCTACCTGGCCGCGCAGAAAACTGGCGCGGTTGGTACCCTTTTCCCGCAGGATTTCGGCCTTGGTCACGGTTTCGGGGTCATTGATGACCAGCGCGCCCCCCTCCCCCATTGAGAAGTTCTTCGTCTCATGGAAAGAGTAGCAGCCAAAATCACCGATGGTGCCCAGCGCCCTGCCCTTATAGCTGGCCATCACGCCCTGGGCGGCGTCTTCCACCACCTTCAGGTTATGGCGGCGGGCGATCTGCATAATGGTGTCCATATCGCAGGCCACACCGGCATAGTGCATCACGCAGATGACTTTGGTTTTTTCGGTAATGGCGGGTTCAATTTTTGCTTCATCAATGTTCATGGTGTCCGGGCGGATATCCACAAACACCAGCTTGGCCCCAGCTAAAACAAAGGCCGTTGCCGTGGAAGAAAATGTGTAGCTGGGCAGGATCACCTCATCACCGGGCTGGATGCCGCACAGCAGGGCAGCCATTTCCAGCGCGGTGGTACCGCTGGTGGTCAGCAGCACCTTGCCCGCATGGAACCGCTGTTCCATCCATTCATCACAGCGGCGGGTAAAAGGGCCATCGCCGCAGATCTTATTGTTGGCCATGGCCTGGCGCATATAGTCCAGCTCTGTACCAACCTGCGGGGGAATATTAAAAGGAATCATTGTTTTACTGTCAACTCACAATCTATTGTAACCATCCGGCCGTTATCACTGGGCGCGGACAACATCACTTTCCGGCGTTTCGGGTTCAAAATTCAGCCGCTTTTCTTCCACCACCAGGGGGCGGTCCATAATACGGGCGTTCATTGCCATGATGTACTCGCCCAAAAATCCCAGAAAGGTCAGCTGTACACCACCCACAAAGAACACAGCAATAATCATCGGGGCATAACCCGCAGCAAAGGTATTCCAGTGGATCAGCTTTGCCACCAGGAACACAAGCCCCAGGATAAAGCTGACCGCCGCGCAGAAAAAGCCGAAGAACTCCGCCATCCGCATCCCAATCTTGGTGTAGCTGGTAAAGCTGAGCATGGCGGCATCAAACAGGCTGTACCAGTTGTTGTGGGTCTTGCCTGCCCGGCGCTTGGGCTGGGTGTATTCAATCTCCTTGCGCTCGGGGCCAAGCTCCGCCACAATCCCGCGCAAAAACGGGGTAGGGTCGTGCAAATCACGCAGGGTCTGGATAAAGCTTTTATCGTACAGGCCAAACCCGGTAAACTGCTCGATCATTTCCACATTGCTCATTTTTTTGATGGTTTTGTAGTAACAGTCCCGCAAAAAGTACATGACAGGGTTTTCCTGGCTGGTGGTCTTTTTGCCGATTACAATTTTGTAGCCTTTTTCCCATTCAGCCACAAACTTTGGAATCATCTCCACCGGGTCCTGGAAGTCCGCGCAGATGGTAATGGTGCAGTCCCCTGTGGTATGGATCATACCGTAATAGGGGCTGTTGAACTGACCAAAGTTCTTGCTGTTAAAAATGGCTTTGACCTTGGGGTCCTGCGCGCAGATGTCCGTAATGATCCGGCGGGTACGATCCTGGCTTTTATTATCAATAAAAAGGATCTCATAGTCATAATCCGGGCAGTCCTTCCGAATCTCATCCCGCACCGCCTCATAGATGGGGCGGGCGTTCTCCTCCTCGTTATAGGTAGGGATCATAACAGAGATGACTTTTTTCTTCTCGCTCATGCAGGTTTCATTCCTTTAAGTTTAGTCTTTGGCCCACTGCCGCAATAGCCGGGCAGACCCTTATCACTATACACTATTTTGCAAAATAGGTAAAGAACAATTTATTTTCGCAGTTTTGCGTTTCAAAGTTCAGGCTTACAGGGCGGTCCGCCAGGGTGTAGGGCTCCTCGTTTTCCAGGCAGAAAGTCCCCTCTTTGGCAATGTGGCAGATGCCGCGGTAAATTTCCATGGCCGGGGTGCAGGCACCGATCAGCAGCGTTGCCACCAACAGAATGGTCACGGCATGCTGTGCAAGCGTGCCGTCCCGCCATTTGGTGCCCACCAAGGCGATAAAGTACCGGGCACAGAGGGTCATCAGGATAAAGATAGCCGGGATGGACACCCGCATGCAGAAATCGCACCCCTGTCCCACCTTAAAGAACGGAATGATGAAGAGCGACACGGCGCAGGTATAAAACAGCCAGCTGCGGCGGTTCTGCCGCCAGAGCAGCAGCAGATAGATGCCGGCATCCAGCAGGTAAAATACCAGCATGCCTTTTTGCAGGCTGGTCAGAACGTTTTGGCCAAAAGTCTGCTGCGCTGCCTGGTTCCCGGCGACAGTTTCGCCCAGAACGCTGTAGCCAAAGGCGTTATTGGCCAAAAAATAACTGGCCGTAATGCTGAGCACCACAACCAGCACCAGCACATTGGCCGGGGAGAACGCCGATTGCAGCACGCCTTTTTGACGCTGTGCCAGCAGAACAATGCCGCGCACCACCATAAAAATAACCAGCCCCACAAATGGGAAGGGGCCGCACATCAGGCAGGCCGTACCCAGCAGCAGGTAGTTGCGGCAGTCTTTCTCCTGCAAAAAGCAGACGGTTGCCAGCCATGCCCCCACTGTCTGGTTGAACACCCAGAACAGGCAGGTCGTCAGGGAGCTGAACTGGAAATCATTCGTCCACCATTCCAGGTGCATAGCGTCATAGGCCAGCAGGTCCGGCAGTCGGCTGCTGTACAGCGCGCCCAGAATATCCATGCCGCTGAAGAAAATCAAAAACAGCAGGCCGATCCCCTGCTTTTTGCCGGTATCGGCACGCAGGTAGACCAACAAATTCAGCGCCGCCAGATAGGTGCCCAGCGCCGTCCACCCCCAAAGGGCCATACGGGCGAACATCCAGGCGGCATCCAGCCCAAACAGGGCGTATACCGGTTTGGTCAGCGCCGCCGGGACCAACCAGTGCCCGATATAATACACCAGCGCCGTATCCTTTTGCGGGTAATACACCGGCCAGCTGTTTGTGATCAGATCCCGGTAAATGGCGTTGCGGTAACCCCAGTCCGAGTTCTGGTAAAAAAAGCCCGTCTGACCGCCCAGGTAGCCCCACAACAGCATCAGGGCAAACAGCAGCACCAGCTTTGGCACCGAAAGCGTAATGCCCTGCTCTTCTTGCCCCACTTGCTTAACCTGCGGCGTTTTGCACACGGCATACCACCAGGCAAAGGCCAGCACGGCCAGGCCCGCAACGGCAAACGGTGCGCGGAGATACCCCGCAAAAAACACCGCCAGCGGCGCGGTGAGATAGGATAAGGCAAACGGCTTTAACTTTTGGTAGGTCAACTGCATAAATACTGTCTGGCTCCTGTTCGTCCAAGCGGGTCCTGCCCGCACGGACGGGGTTATTTCTTATTGGCTTAATTGGTTTGCTTTTGCGTTTTTGCCCACGCAATGGTGGCGCGGATGCCATCGGCAAAGGCGGTGCGCGGCGCAAAGCCGGTATCCGCCGCAAGCTGAGTGATATCCGCCTGCAAAAACATGACCTGCTGCGGCCCGTAAGGGATTTTGCCCAGGCCAAGCGGCAGGGCCAGGTCGATGGCATCACGCAGGGTCTCAATATATTCCCGCAGGGGGCGGGCGGTGCCGCTGCCCACCGGGTACACGGCACCGCTGCGGCCATGGCAGGCCATGCGGTACAGTGCATCCGCAGCATCGGCGGAGTAAAGATAATCCCACTTCTGCTCCCCTGCCGTCAGGTCCGGGCACTGCCCGGCCAGCAGTTTTTGGATGGTGGCGGAGATCATCGTGTTGGGGCCGTCATGCGGGCCGTAAACCGAAAGGATACGCGCCCACACATGGTCCATGCCCAGGGCGGCGGCCTCGGTACGGCTCATCTGGCCTGCACACAGCTTGGCCATGCCGTACCCGTTTTCGGGGTTTGTGGGGGTATCGGCCCGCAGAACACCGTCCACACGGCCATACTCTGCCTGGCTGCCGGTACCAACAAACACACGGCAGCCCATTGCCGCCGCGGTGCGCACGGCATCAATGGTATAGCGGATATTCTCAATCTGAGCCGGCATATCATTGCGGCCCGCGCCAATGGTGTGCGCCCACGCCAGGTGGAAAAAGGCATCCGCCTGCACGGGCAGCCCGGCTGCGGCCATGCACTGCGGCAAATCCGCCAGGTTGGCGGCATCGCAGGCAACTACATACAGGTTTGCATCCTTGGGCAGCGCTACGGCCCGCGGGCTGCCGGGGCGGCAGACCGCCACCACGGTACACCCGGCCTGCAGCAGCCGGCTGCACAATGCTGTGCCCACGGCTCCGGTGGGGCCGGTTACGATTACGGTTTTAATGTTACGTTCTATCATCATTCACTGCTCCGGCACCAGGGGGATAAACATCTGCTTTTCCAGCTCTTCCCGCGGCAGGAACGGTGCCAGGTCCTCCAGCGGCGGGCTGACCAGTGTGCCGTCCGGCAGGCGCTTGGTGGCGCTCTTCGGCTCCCAGACCTGCTGGGTATCGGTAAAGATCTCGCAGAAAGTCGGGCCTTCTGCGGCAAGGGCGGCATCCACCACCTGTTTCATCTCAGCGTTGGAATGTGCGCAGGAATACGGGTAGCCGAACGCTTCGGCAATTTTGCGGAACTCCGGGAAGGACAGATCCCCGCTCTCCGGCCCAATGCCGATCTTGCAATGGTCTTTGAACAGGTTGTTCTGGGTCAGACGGATGGAGTGGTAGCCGTTATTGTTGATGAGGAAAATCTTGATCGGCAGCTTATTTGTCAGGATGGTCTGCAATTCCTGCAGGTTCATCATGATAGAGCCATCGCCTTCCAGGCAGATGGTGGTACGGCGGCCGCCTGCAATGCAAGTGCCAATGGCGGCGGGCAGGCCGTAACCCATGCTGGCAATGGCGCTGTTGTTGGCCATGCGGCTGCCTTTTTGGATGACATACGCCTGATTGCCCACCACGCAGCAGGCGCCGTTGGAAACTGCGGTCAGGCTGTTTTCCGGCAGGCGGGAACTGAGGTAGCGCACAAAGGCGTACACATTGGCGGTGGTGCCGTTTTCTTCCCACTGGCGCGGCAGCACGGCGGGGTAATCTTTTTTCCATCGCTGGCAGGTTGCCAGCCAGTCCGCTGCCTGGCTGACAGGGGTCAGCGGCGCTGCGGCGGCATCCAGCTTTTGCAGAAAGTCCTTGGCATCCGCCCACACGGGGTGCTCCACATGCAGGGTGTGCTTTTTCATCTCGGCGCGGTCAATATCCACCATGATGACTTCCGCCGCGCGGGCCCAGGTTTTCCAGTTATAGCCCACCTGGCGGATGGAAATGCGGGTGCCCACAGCCAGAATCAGGTCTGCGTTCTGGATGGCCCAGTTGCCAGGGCGGTCGCCCATATTGCCGGCACGACCGCAGTAAAGCGGGTTTTCGTCCTCGATCAGGTCCACGGCGTTCCAGTAGGTCACAATGGGGATGTTCAGCTTTTCCGCCACGGTGCGGAACGCTGCGTACCCGCCGGAAAGTCGGATACCGTACCCGGCGTGAAACACCGGGCGCTTGGCGTGGCGGATTTTTTCCAGCACCATCTGCACGGTGGCATCGTCCACCGGGGGGCGGCAGCCGGGCATCGTCCTGCGCCGGGTCATAGCCGGGCAGGCTGTCGGTTTCAATGTAGCCGCCCTGATAGTTGACCGGGATATCGATCCACACCGGGCCGGGGCGGCCGGTGGTTGCCAGGTGCCAGGCTCTTTCCAGCACATAGCGGATCTGGTTCGGGTCCTCCAGCATCGTGGCGTATTTAGTCATGGGGGCAACAGATTTGGTGATATCGTACTCCTGGTCGCCCACCGCGCGCAGGGGCAGGCCATCGGTAAACTGCGCGGCATAGCGGGCCGTGGTATCGTACCGAACCTGGCCGGAGATCACGAACATAGGGATGGAATCCAGCCAGCCGCCCACCACACCGGTCAGGGCGTTGGTGCCGCCGGGGCCGGTAGTAACGCACAGAGCGGCAATTTTGTTATCAATACGGGCGTATGCTTCCGCCGCAATGGCACTTGCCTGCTCGTGATGGTTATAGGTAACATGCAGCGCCGGGTGGTGGCCCAGTGCATCATTCAGATGCATGGCGCCGCCGCCCACCACGCTGAACACATCCGTAACGCCGTGCGCCGCAAGAAAATCGGCCACATAATCGGCCAGACGCTGTTTCATTGGGGGTGTCCTCCTTTTATTTAATCCGTTCAAGCTGCGGCTGAACCATTACAAAATACAAAGTTCTGGAATCCTGCGGGGCATCGACCCGCTTGCCGCTGTAGCTAATATCGATTGTACTTTCACCAAAAGGAATATCCGCAGTATAGCGGATTTTCATGTTTTCCTGGCTGACCACAAAGGTCTGGCTACTGTCACCGAAGGTAATGGTAATGCTGGGGCGGTCAGAAATATCAAAGAAATAATCCCCCACTGTAAAGGTAAAGGTGTACCTTTCCGTATTCAGCTGCGGGTTTACCAGTTTGATCTCCGCACTTTTCTTGCACCAGTAAAACGGCAGCTCTTTGTTGGAGTTTTCAGGAGTATAATATTCTGTGTTATAAATGCCATCTCCCAGCTGCATGGTAATAGACGGCGCATTATACAGCACCCACACGCCATAGAAAACGGCAAGGGAAACTGCCAATGCACCCAGTGAAGCGCCGAAAGTAACCAGCGTGCTGCGTGCAGCTTTTTTATCTAGTTTTGATTGTTCAGGCTTTTTGGTTTTCAGCGCTGCCAACACACAATTTACTGCCTGTACAACGCCCCAGATGATAGCTGTCAGTATTGCCAACTGTACAATGGTGTTGCGAATATAAGAGTTACGCTCTTCAAAGATTGGAAGCGGCAGATTAAATACCATCAAAACCGCAAAAGGCAATATATTTTGACGTGTCATCACCTTTTCCTGTGCAAGAAAATACGCCAGCGGAATCAGCGCCATGCAGTAAATATAGTTGCCCTGGCTTTGGTACATCATAGCCACGGTAATCAGCAGCAACGCCTGCCATTCCTGGCGGCAGAGCAGAGCACACACAACCAGTACCGCCGCCACAGCAAAGGCTGCTGCAAAAAAAGATACCGTTGCATTGCTGGTTCCGGCAATCAGATCCACCAGATGCGCCCCATGTGCAAACATGCTGTTGATGCCATTGCCTGCCCAAGGTGTTTTACTTTTACTTCCAAAAGAGAACAAAATCTTCAGCCAAAGCTGCAAGCCGTACACGCCCTCCTGGAAGGCAAACACCGGGAGCACCAACGCTGCAATGCCATAAAACACCGTGCGGATTGCTGCTTTGAAATCCCGGTTTCTTAAAAGCATAACACCTAAGAATGCGGGATAAATTTTAAGTCCGGCTGCTACTGCCAGTGCAACCAATGCCAGTTCCCGCACCCATGCGCGCTTTGAACGGTGATACATGACGAAAAAAAGCGAAAGCCCCGCCGCCAGCAAAATAATATTGCCGCGGTCTACCGCATTAAGCACACCAAAGCTGAACAAGGCAAAAAACGTACTGGCCCTGGCCCACTGGGCATTTTGCATCACGTCACGGAGCAAAACCGCCAGCAAAAGAACCGCCAGCACCACAAAAAAGACGTATAGCAAAAAGCACGACTGTGTTGTGCGTAAATCAGTTTCTGTGCCGCGCATGGCAACTGACGCCTCAAAGTCATAGGTCCAGTTATCAGATACCGAAGCAGGCACCAGTAAAAACAGGGCATAAAAGAACAAATTTGCCAAGGGCGGATACAGTGTGTCAAACACCGCATACGGCTGGCGTCCACGAACATATTCAATGCTATGGAAAAAATCCATGCCGGCATCCAGTGTATCATGGTATAAAAAGTACGAAAGAAAATCACCATGGGTAACATACAGCGTTACCATAACCACAATGGCACACACTGCGCTGAGTACACAGTACAGCTTGGCCGTTTTTTTCCAGAACGGATTGCTCCCTCTTCCTTTTTTACCAAAAAGGCCTTTTCCCCGTTTCGTGTTATTCTCTTTCAGCACGCGCTGGCTGTTGCATTCATTCTGGCCATAATTCAGTCCCAGCTGCACCGATTTGTTATCTTCCGGCAACAGCTGATCTAATCCAGTGCTGATACCAGATTTATTCTCGTTATTTGTTGTCATGTTGTCCATACACAGCCTTGCCCTATTTCTGTTCCCGGTTATGTATCAGATATTCCCTGGTTTCCCATATTTTTTACCGATATATTTTGCAGTCTTATTTTCAACAATAAAGCACCGCCAACCAACCTCGTTGAGTCGGATGATGGTTAGGGATCCCGATACCGCACTTTTCCGCGCCGGATAAGCTCCACATCGTTGACGGGAAACATTTTGTCGTTTATCTTTCCTTAAATGTCCACAACTTGTTGATGATAAAATTCAGCGGAATCGTGACCAGCAAATTTACAATCGGCGCAATCGTTTTGCTGACGCTGAAGAACGTAACCTCTATCCAAAGCAAAACATTAGAAAGGATTGATGTGCCGCCGTAGCTGACGTATGTTTTTCCAAGGCGTTTCAGTTTACTGCGCCAATCGTTTGCATTCCCGGTAAACACAAACTTATCGTTCCAAAAAAAGGCATTGGCAATACTCAGAATTGTTCCCAGAACGCTGCCTACCATATACAGGTCTGGGCTGATCCACAAAAAGATATAATACACCGCCATCGATACCGCCGTGTTGCTTACGCCAACAAGGCCAAACTTGATAAACTGTGCAAGCAGCGCAACAAATTCCTTTTTGCTTTTTGCTCCCAACAGTGCCAACAATTTCTGCATGGATCCCGTTCCTTTATTATTCTTTATAAGCAATCAAAGCAATCAAAAAAGCAAAGCCTGTATTGATAATTACCGCAGTGCAGCAGCCATTTTTTCTTATCAGCACGGCTTTGCTTTTTCTTATTGATTCATCTTATCAGCGCTTTTTACTGGTTCACCGCTTCAATAATGATCTTTGCCATATAGTCGATCATCTCATCGGTCATACCAGGGTACACGCCGACCCAGAAGGTGTTGTTCATGATAAAGTCAGTGTTGGTCAGCTCCCCTGCCACGCGGTAGGCGTCGGTGCCGCGGATCTGGTCAAAGCAGGGGTGCTTGATCAGGTTGCCGCTGAACAACAGGCGGGTCTGGACATTGTGGTCCTCAATATAGCGGGTCACGGCGTTGCGGTCCAGGCCGGATTCCGGCTTGACCGAAATCAGGAAGCCAAACCAGGACGGGCGGCTGTTGGCGGCCGGTTCCGGCAGGATCAGCTTATCGGCGGCCGGTTCCAGGGCTGCGCGCAGGCGGTCCCAGTTATGGCGGCGGCGCTCGATAAAGCTGGGGAACTTTTTCAGCTGTTCGCAGCCGATGGCGGCCTGCATATCGGTCACTTTCAGGTTATAGCCAAAGTGGCTGTAAACGTACTTGTGGTCATAGCCTGCGGGCAGTTCGCCATACTGACCGTCAAAGCGGTGGCCGCAGAAGTTATCATGGCCGGACGGGCAGATGCAGTCGCGGCCCCAGTCGCGGTAGCTCTTGATCAGGCGGTTCAGCAGCGGGCTGTTTGTATACACGCAGCCGCCCTCGCCCATCGTCATGTGGTGCGGCGGGTAGAAGCTGGAGGTGCCGATATCGCCCCAGGTTCCGGTAAAGCGGGTTTCGCCGTTGATGGTGTACTGGGTGCCCAGGGCATCGCAGTTATCCTCCACCAGCCAGAGGTTATGGGCATTGCAGAAGGCTTTGACGGCGGACAGGTCAAACGGATTGCCCAGGGTATGGGCGATCATGACTGCCTTGGTCTTGGGGGAAAGAGCGGCTTCCAGCTTGGTCACATCAATGTTGTACTGCGGCACGGTCACATCCACAAACACCGGCACAGCGCCATACTGCAGCGCCGGGGTGACAGTGGTGGGGAACCCGCATGCCACAGTGATGACCTCATCGCCCTTTTTGATCTGGCGGTCGCCCAGTTCCGGGGCGGTGAGCGCCATAAAGGCAATCAGGTTGGCGGAGGAGCCGGAGTTGACCAGGTTGGCGAACTTTACGCCGATCCACTTGGCAAACTCTTTTTCAAATTCATCCGCAAAGCGGCCGGTGGTCAGCCAGAAATCCAGCGTTGCATCGGTCAGGGCGCACATTTCTTTTTCATCAAACACGCGGGATGCATAAGTAACGCGGTCGCCGGGCTTGAAATCCGCCTTTTTCTCCTTAAAGTCATGGTAATATTCTGCCACCAGCGCCTTGATCTGCTCGCGGGCTTCGGCCTCATTGCTCCAATTTGCCATCGTCTGCTCCCTTACTCACTCAAAAATTCCTTGATCTCTTTGTCCATCTCCGCCGGGATATCCCCGCCGGAAAGCCATACCTTGCTGAACGCAACGGTCTTTTGCATACATTCCGCCATATGCCAGCGCGGTTTCCAGCCGAAGGTGGATTTCAATTTGCTGCAATCCAGCTTCAAAAAGTTTGCTTCATGCGGGGCGTTTGCCTCAGCGCGGTTTTCCCATACAGCACCATCGCCCCACGCCTGGCAGAACAGGTCTACCAGGGTGCCGGTCGTCACACAGTCGCAGTCATCCGGGCCGACATTATAATAGCTGGCGTACCGGTTATCCTCATACTGGCGCTGGGCGATCAGCAGGTACGCCGCCAGCGGTTCCAGCACATGCTGGTATGGGCGGGTGGAATACGGGTTGCGCACACCGATGCTCTCCCCTTTTGCCATCGCGCGCACGCAGTCCGGGATGATGCGGTCATTGGCAAAATCGCCGCCGCCAATCACATTACCTGCGCGGGCAGTGGAGATGGCCACGCTGCCATCCGCAAAAAAGCTGTTTTTATAGCTGTGGGTCACCAGCTCCGAGCAGCTTTTGCTGTTGGAGTAGGGGTCGAAACCGTCCAACGGTTCGTTTTCGCGGTAGCCCCAGCACCATTCATTATTCTGGTACACCTTATCCGTTGTTACGTTCAGCACAGAGCGCGGCGGAGTTTGGGCGGTGCGCACGCATTCCAACAGGTTCACGGTGCCCATCACATTGGTTTCATAGGTATAGCGCGGGTCCTTGTAGCTGTCCCGCACAATGGGCTGAGCCGCCAGGTGCAGCACAATTTCCGGCCGAGCGGCATCAAAGGCCGCTTTCAGGCTGGCAAAATCGCGGATGTCACCGATCACGCTGGTCATTTTGCCTTCCAGCCCTGCCAGAGAAAAGAGGTTGGGGGTTGTGGGCGGTTCCAGGCTGTAACCCGTTACCACCGCACCGACCCCCACCAGCATGCGGCAGAGCCAGCTGCCCTTAAAACCGGTATGCCCGGTTACAAACACGCGTTTGCCGCGGTAAAATTCCAAGTTCATTGTTGGTTCCACACTTCCCAGGGCGCACAGCCGGACGCCCACATTTTTTCCAGCATACTTTTTTCGCGCTCGGTATCCATGCACTGCCAGAATCCGCGGTGCACATAGCTCATCAGCTGGCCTTTGGCTGCCAGCTCGCGCAGCGGGGTCTGCTCAAAAATGGTATCATCACCGCTGATGGTATCAAACACTTCCGGTTCCAGCACCATATAGCCCGCGTTGATGATAGCCCCATCGTTGACGCTTTTTTCACGGAACGCCTGAACCGAATTGTCCTGGCCGATATCCAGCACGCCTTTCTGCTGTTCCTGCACCACGGCGGTCAAGGTTGCCAGCTTGCCATGCTGCTTATGGAACTTGACCAGTTCGGCAATGTTCACATCGCAGACGCCATCACCATAGGTCATCATAAAGGTTTCGTTGCCGATATATTTCTGCACCCGCTTGATGCGGCCGCCCGTCATCGTGTTCAGGCCGGTATCCACCACCGTCACGCGCCACGGCTCGGCGTGCTGGTCATGCACGATTATCTCGTTGCCCTGGGTGAAGTCAAAGGTCACATCGCTGGTATGCAGGAAATAATCCGCAAACCACTCCTTGATCATATGCTGCTTGTACCCGGCGCAGATCACAAAATCATTGAAGCCATAGTAAGAATACTCTTTCATGATATGCCACAAAATGGGCATACCGCCGATTTCGATCATCGGTTTCGGCTTGAACTTACTTTCTTCCGAAATGCGCGTGCCATAGCCGCCGGCAAGAATTACAACTTTCATATTTTTCACTCCCGTAAGCCTGCAGCGGAACCCTGCTTGCAGTCCCGCAAAAACTGTCCGTCCCACCAGCATTTCAACCGCCAGACAGTTTGGTACACACCCAGCCTATTTTTTATTACTATGATAGTATATCATTTTCACGTATTCAGTGCAACCGTTCCAGGAAACTTATCACACCTAGTAGGCCTGCTTTTTATTCCGCGTTTTGCTCTTTGTTATCACATTTTAACGCCGCTTTTATTGCCGCTGTGCAAACAATATTCTTTAGGCAACACCGCACAATTCCCGCCTTGCGGCTTAAGC
>CEBY01042163.1_pt1 | contig 17083 bp, 10 predicted proteins | sample 554731 | NCBI WGS metagenome assembly CEBY01 (sample SAMEA3182050, study PRJEB8094) | gut metagenome | biome: human; feature: gut; material: Stool; isolation source: human stools | place: Canada | collected 2012-02-22
ACTGCAATCAGAATTACATTCATAAATTAGTTGTTTATTAATTATTTGTTTTATGTATTAGTTAGTTCATGGGGCTTATTGAGAAAGAGAACTTCTTTCCCAACCGCGACTTGTTCAGCCACAATATATAATAATAAGGTATAAGGAGAGCCAACGAGCAAAGCGCCGAACCCAACTCGTCATTCCATATAGCCATAAAGATAAAAAGGGAAAAGATTAAAACAAGGAAAGGTAATATAAAGGCTAACAGAACCGCCATCACTCCCATCGATAATTCGCCGATAACCCATACACGGTCACCCGGCTGATAGGAAGATACGTTATCGTCTGTAACATCGATGAGCTTCTCTTTCGTATCGGCGGAACTGCAATGTCCTTTGATACTGCATGAAGCGCATGCCGAAGTTTGAATAATTCTCACTTGAAGATGAGAACCGTTTATGTTTTCCACAATACCCTGATGTTTTATAGTATTCGCCATTTTGCAAAGTGTGCATTACAAATCGCGGCAAATTTACGCATTATTTGCGAACTGCAAGGGATTAGATAACTTTTTCTGTGTGCGTAAACGTTCTTTTTCCTGATTTTAGTGATTTTTCTTGATTTTTTCTACCGGAAAAAGAAAAAGAGCGCTCCGTTGTCATCCAACGGAGCGCTCTTTTCAGCCGTTAACAATATATATGGTTACCATTTGTAATTGATACCAAAACTCAACAATTCCTTTACTTGGAAATAGCTGTCTCCTTCGGTCGGCTTGGCGCTATCATCAAAACGGGCATGAACATAGAGCTTGGTGGAAAGATAACGGTTCAACACAAAATTAACCGTATTTTCCCACTCGATACGCGTCCATTCATAACTGGTCTGGAAATCCAGCCGTGAGTCCAAAACAATGGAAGGAATGATAGTCCATGACAAAGTCGGCTGTATTTGAGAACCGAAATTGTGCTTGACGCATGTGCCCTCATCCAAACCAAACTTCACTTCATCCACATCTTTATTGCCTACATAGCGCAGCATATAAGTCAACGGAGCTATGAAAACAGATAAGTTGAACTTTTTCTTTTTCAATTTATAATCCATACCGATACTGGATGACCAATCCGCCGGAGCGAAGAATGCAGAAACCAGTTCCTCACTGTTTGCTTTATAACCATGGCAGAACTGCGTTTTAAATTCCGTAGAAACGGTATAGTACCATTTGGATGCAGCCTGAATACCCAATTTACTATAAATACGAAGCTGGTCGGTACTTACCAAATAATCGTGAAATTCATCGGAAGGCGCGGAGCTGAAACCTAATTTAGCGTCCAGCATATTCTCCCATTGAACCTTCTCTTTATCATTGTAATTGGCAAACAACTGCAAGTTGGCAAGCAAAGCGTTGGTACTTTCACCACCTTTGTACCAGTTATCGGAAATATAGTTTTGCGTAATCTGCAACGAACCGTTTCCGCCGGTCACCCACCAGTTAGGCTTCTGTATCACGACTTCAGCTTCTTCCTTCACTCCCACCATTTTCTCTTGGGCAAAAAGCTTTGCTACGGAAGGTTTGGAAGAAACTTCCTTTTCTATATTATCTTTGAACAATTTCTTCTTTTTAATCTCCTTTTCAGTCATTACCACTAAATCCGGACGATTGATATACGTACTCATCATCACACGATCCACAACCTTATTGGCATTCTCTTTCGACAAGAAGCTCAATGTATCGAAAGGCAAAAGCTCTTTTGTCAGGGCAGGTACCGTATCAGGTTTCTGAAAAGTCCAGTTGACCTGCGACATACGTTCCATCGGAGCATAATAATAAGTAGTGGGAACGAACATGCGGTAGTAATTCGGATTGTACGCGATGTAGCGTTCGGGAGTAGCCGGATCATTCAAATAATTCAGCACCCCGAAATACTTCTCATACAACACAGAGACCGTATCCAACCGATATCCATCATTGTAAGGTTTCAGCTTCAATATCCAGTTTTGACTCCAAATACCCGACAATGTATCCGCATTCTCCGTTACAGCCTGTTTCTTTATATTCTTTGCAGAATTCTGGGCTATCACCGGAAATGAAAGTAGTGCGGCAACCAATCCTATTAAAACGCGTCTATTCCTCATACTTTTTTCTTAAAATCTATATTTGAACGCAAAATTAAATCAAAATGTTCAGATAACAAAAGGTAGGAAGTGAAAGTTTATCAGAACCTTATTATGCGCACATATTCCACTTTTTATAATTGTTTTCACTAAACTGTTATGTACTTCCTCTTTTTTTTCATAATTTTGCGCTTTAATTTTTAGAGAAAACATTTAAAAACAGTATAGCTGTGGGAGAAACAAAGTATATTTTCGTCACCGGTGGCGTTGCCTCTTCATTAGGTAAAGGTATTATTTCGTCATCCATCGGTAAATTATTGCAAGCAAGAGGTTATAAAGTAACGATTCAAAAGTTCGACCCGTATATCAATATCGACCCGGGCACACTGAACCCTTATGAACACGGAGAATGCTACGTAACGGTAGACGGTCACGAAGCTGACCTTGACTTGGGACACTATGAACGCTTCCTGGGCATCCAGACTACCAAAGCTAACAACATTACAACCGGACGTATCTATAAGAGCGTTATCGACAAAGAGCGTCGCGGCGATTATCTGGGAAAGACCATTCAGGTGATCCCTCATATCACAGATGAAATCAAGCGTAACGTAAAGCTGTTGGGCAACAAATACAAGTTCGATTTTGTTATTACTGAAATCGGCGGTACGGTAGGTGACATCGAGTCTCTTCCGTATTTGGAAAGTATCCGCCAGCTGAAATGGGAACTGGGTAAAGACGCGTTATGCGTACACCTTACTTATGTGCCCTACCTCGCCGCTGCCGGTGAATTGAAAACAAAACCCACCCAGCATTCCGTAAAAGAATTGCAAAGCGCCGGAATTCAGCCCGACGTGCTTGTGCTCCGTACGGAACACGAATTGAGCACCAATTTACGCAAGAAGGTAGCCCTTTTCTGTAACGTGGACGAAAATGCCGTTGTACAGAGCATTGATGCGCCGACCATCTATGAAGTGCCTATCTTGATGCAAGCTCAGGGATTGGATGAAACCATCTTGAAAAAAATGGGACTTCCTGTGGGCGACACTCCGGGACTGGGCCCCTGGCGCGCTTTCCTCGAACGTCGTCATAAGGCAGAAACAACAGAACCGGTACACATTGCGCTGGTGGGTAAATACGACTTGCAGGATGCTTACAAATCCATCCGCGAAGCCCTTTCACAAGCCGGAACATATAATGACCGCAAGGTATCCGTAGATTTTGTAAACAGCGAAAAGCTGACAGACGAAAATGTAGCGGAAGCATTAAAAGGTATGTCGGGTGTTCTCATCGGACCGGGCTTCGGTGAACGCGGCATCGCAGGTAAATTTGTAGCTATCAAATATGCGCGTACGCACGATATTCCGACATTCGGTATTTGCTTGGGCATGCAGTGCATCGCCATCGAATTCGCCCGCAATGTCTTGGGATACGCAGACGCCAATTCACGCGAAATGGACGAAAAGACGCCTCACAACGTTATCGACATCATGGAGGAACAAAAATCCATTACCAATATGGGAGGTACCATGCGCTTGGGCGCCTATGAGTGCGTATTGCAAGAAGGCAGCAAAGCATACGAAGCCTACGGAACAGAGCACATACAGGAGCGTCATCGCCACCGTTACGAGTTTAATTCCGCCTATAAAACGGAATATGAGGCGGCAGGCATGAAATGCGTAGGTATCAATCCGGAATCCGATTTAGTGGAAATCGTGGAAATTCCTGCATTGAAGTGGTTTGTGGGAACCCAGTTCCACCCGGAATACAGCAGTACAGTATTACACCCGCACCCGTTGTTCGTAGCCTTTGTGAAAGCTGCGATTGAAAATGAAAAGAAGTAATCATTACTAATTAATAATAGATAATTCATATTTGACTAAATGGATAAAAATACCATCACAGGCCTTGTCCTAATAGCCGTTTTGTTAGTCGGATTCAGTTTCCTAAGCCGTCCGAGCAAGGAGCAGCTGGCCGCACAGCAACGTTATTATGACTCCATAGCCCAAGTACAACAACGCGAAGCTGACCTGAAAGCAAAGGCGGAAGCCGCCCTGGCTAATGACAAAGAAGCTCAAACGGCAGATTCCACCGCCCTATTCTTTAATGCGCTTCAAGGAACCGACTCACAGGTTACAATACAAAACAACCTGGCGGAACTGACGGTAGCCACTAAAGGCGGACGTATTTCATCAGCTACGTTGAAAGAGTATATGGGACAGGACAAGAAGACTCCTGTTACTTTATTCAGCGGCGACGACGCTTCCATGAACTTCCTTTTCTACAACAAAAAGGAAACGATACAGACGGAAGATTACTACTTTACAGTGGTAAACCGTACGGACAGTACCGTAACCATGCGTTTGTCGGCAGATAGCGCCAGCTATATCGACTTTAATTATGCCATGCATAATGACACCTATCTGGTAGACTTTACGATTGACGCAACAGGCATGGCAAACAAACTGGCAAGTACCGACTATGTGGATATCGAGTGGTCGCAACGTGCACGCCAGATAGAAAAGGGGTATACGTACGAAAACCGTTTGTCGGAACTGACTTATAAAATTACCGGAGACGGAACCGACTATCTATCCGCCGGTAAGAATGATGAAAAAGAAGTCGCAGAACGTTTGGACTGGATTGCTTTCAAGAATCAGTTCTTCTCTTCTGTATTCCTGGCCGATGCAGACTTTGAAAAGACCAAGTTAAACTCAAAAATGGAAGCGCAGGGCAGCGGATATATCAAGGATTATTCCGCTGAAATGAGTACGGCTTTCGATCCGACGGGCAAAACTCCTACTCAACTGTTCTTCTACTTCGGTCCGAACCACTACAAAACACTGACTGCGCTCGATAAGGGACGTGAGGATAAGTGGGAACTCAACCGCTTGGTATACTTGGGCTGGCCGTTAATCCGCTGGATAAACAAATGGTTCACCATCAACATCTTCGACTGGTTATCCAGCTGGGGATTGAGCATGGGTATCGTTTTGTTGCTGATGACACTGATCGTAAAAGCAGTGGTATTCCCCGCAACCTGGAAAACGTATATTTCTTCTGCTAAAATGCGCGTCTTGAAACCTAAAATCGACGAAATCGGCAAGAAATATCCCAAGCAGGAAGATGCCATGAAGAAGCAGCAGGAAGTAATGGGATTGTATAGCCAGTACGGTGTCAGCCCGATGGGCGGATGTTTGCCTATGCTGATTCAGTTCCCCATCTTAATGGCCTTGTTTATGTTCGTACCGAGTGCTATCGAGCTTCGCCAGCAAAGTTTCTTGTGGGCCGATGACTTGTCTACATACGACGCATTCATCAACTTCCCGTTCCATATTCCGTTCCTGGGCAGTCACCTCAGTTTATTCTGTTTGTTGATGACCGTAACAAATATTCTGAACACCAGGTTTATGATGCAGCAGCAGGATACCGGCGCCAATCCGCAAATGGCGGCTATGAAATGGATGTCATACCTGATGCCTGTTATGTTCCTGTTCATATTGAACGATTATCCTTCGGGACTGAACTATTACTACTTCATTTCTACGCTTATCAGCGTAGTGACTACGCTTATCATGCGCAAGATGACTAATGAGGAAGCTCTTCTTGCACAACTGGAAGCGAAGAAGAAAGACCCGAAGAAAATGAAGAAAACCGGCTTTGCCGCCCGTCTTGAAGCCATGCAAAAGCAGCAAGAACAGATGATGAAAGAAAAACAGAACAGGAAATAAAACTTCCGTTCAAGATATTTTTTCAGAAGGGAGCCGGACAATTCGCATTGCCCGGCTTTCTTTTCCTTTTTCAAGTACATCAAAAAGGGTTATCAAGTATATCAAATGATTTTTTCAAGTATATCAAAAAAACTTATTTATCGAATATGCAAACTAAGTACACCTACAAAGAAATTTGGCTTATAGCCTACCCTATCCTAATCAGTTTGCTCATGGAGCAGATGATCGGTATGACAGACACCGCCTTCCTGGGACGTGTAGGCGAAATAGAATTAGGAGCATCTGCCATTGCGGGTATCTTCTATATAGTAATGTTCATGGTGGCCTTCGGTTTCAGTATCGGAGCGCAAATTCTGATTGCACGGCGTAACGGTGAGCAGCAATATAAAGAAATAGGCAACTTGTTCTATCAAGGCATCTATTTTCAACTAGGAATGGCAGCGGTTATGTTTGTCGTTTGTTATAGCTTTGCTCCGGTGATATTGAAGCGGCTTGTCTCTTCCGAGCATATTTATGATGCGGCAATGAGTTATCTCAACTGGCGTGTCTTCGGTTTCTTCTTCTCCTTTACGGCGGTAATGTTCCGTGCGTTTTTCCTGGGAACGACACAAACCAAGACACTGACATTGAACTCAATCGTCATGGTATTGAGCAACGTCGTCTTCAACTATATCCTGATATTCGGCAAGTTCGGCTTCCCTGTCCTCGGCATTGCCGGAGCGGCCATCGGCTCGTCATTGGCGGAATTGGTTTCATTGATATTCTTCATCATCTATACCCGCAACCGCATTGATATCCGCAAATATGGACTGGACAAGATACCGGGCATCCGTTGGAACATACTCAAGCGTATGCTCAACGTTTCTTTTTGGACAATGGTACAGAATTTCCTGTCACTCTCTACTTGGTTCCTGCTGTTCCTCTACGTAGAACATTTGGGAGAACGTTCGCTCGCCATCACAAATATCATCCGTAACGTATCGGGAATCATGTTTATGGTGATGATGGCATTCGCGTCGACCTGCGGCTCATTGGTCAGCAACCTTATCGGAGCGGGAAACATCAGCTGCGTACCCGGAACAATACGGCAACATATACGTATCGCGTACGCTTTCGTATTGCCGTTTGCCGTATTCTTCGCCCTGTTCCCCAAATTGATATTGGGCGTGTATACGGATATGCCGGAATTGCAAGAGGCGGCTATCCCCTCGCTGTGGGTGCTTTGCTCCGCTTACTTGTTTCTCGTACCGGCCAATGTATATTTTCAGTCCGTATCGGGAACGGGTAACACACGTACCGCCTTGGCCTTGGAGCTGATAACGCTGGTAATTTACACCTGCTATATCACATACATTGTGGCCTATCTGAAGTTAGACGTGGCATTTGCATGGACATCGGAAATAGTTTATTCCGTAGGTATTTTAGTGCTTTGTTACTTCTATATGAAGAAAGGAAAATGGAGTCTGAAGAAAATTTAAATTAATTCCCTATCTTCGCTACCAAAATAAATCTTCAAACATATATGAAACAATCAAACCTATTATTTATGTCGGCAGCAATGATGTTGGCATCCTGCGGCGGAACCAAAGAAGCAGGACAAAACGGAGCGCTTATCGAGAGATCGGATATAAAAATCGAAGGTCAGCGTATGACGCCTGAAGCGCTTTGGGCAATGGGACGTATCGGCAGCGTAGCCGTATCGCCCGACGAGAAACAGATTGCTTATTCGGTAGCTTATTACAGCGTGCCCGAGAATAAGAGCAATAATGAATTATTTGTTATGAATGCCGACGGCAGCAATAACAAGCAAATTACTCGTGACAATTGGCAGGAAAGCCAGCCTGCCTGGATTAAGGACGGCAAGAAAATCGCTTTCCTGTGCAATGAAAGTGGTAGCAGCCAAGTATGGGAAATGAATCCGGACGGTACGGAACGCAAACAACTCACTCAGTATGACGGAGATATCGAAGGATTTGCTTTCTCGCCCGATGGTAAGAAATTACTTTTCATCGCTCAAGTAAAGACCGTGCAGAGCACCGCCGACAAGCATCCCGATTTGCCCAAGGCAACCGGCATCATCGTTACCGATTTGATGTACAAACATTGGGATGAATGGGTAACGACCGCTCCGCATCCTTTCGTTGCCGAATTCGACGGCAATGGCATCAGTAATGTGAAAGACATCCTTGAAGGACTTCCCTATGAAAGTCCGATGAAGCCTTTCGGCGGTATCGAACAACTGGCGTGGAGCCCCGCATCGGATAAAGTGGCTTTCACCTGCCGTATGAAGACGGGACTGGCATATGCTATTTCTACCGACTCGGATATCTATGAATACGATGTACAGAAAGGCGGCTTCGTCAACCTTTGCAAACAGGATGCGAAAGCTTCCGACGGTCAAACCGAAATGGCGGGCTACGACACCAATCCGCAATATTCTCCGGACGGCAAATACATCGCATGGCAGAGTATGGAGCGCGACGGCTATGAGGCAGACCTCAACCGCCTGTGTGTAATGGACCGTGCTACCGGAGAGAAACGTTTCGTCAGCCAAGGATTCCAATCCAATGTAGACGCTTTCTTGTGGAATAAAGACTCACGAAGCATCTTCTTCCTGGGTGTATGGCAGGGCAGAACCCAAATCTACAACACCGGTTTGGAAGATGACAAACATATATACCAACTGACCAACGGCATGTACGACTATGCTTCGATGGCCTTATGCGGTAACAGTATGATTGCCAAACGCCACTCCATGTCCATGGGCGACGAAATTTTCTCCATCGGTCAGTTGGACAGCAAACCTTTCCCTGTCTGCATGTTCGGTACCGATACGTACAACAATGCCGATAGCAATACTCCGGTAGAGGAGATTTATCCCGTAACGCAACTCACCTTCGAGAACAAACAAATCTACGACCAACTGGAAATGGGTAAAGTAGAGGGACGCTGGATGAAAACCACTGACGGCAAGCAGATGTTGACTTGGATTATCTATCCGCCGCACTTCGACCCGAACAAGAAGTATCCTACCCTGCTCTTCTGCGAAGGCGGTCCTCAAAGTCCTGTCAGCCAGTTCTGGAGCTATCGTTGGAATTTCCAGATTATGGCGGCCAACGACTATATCATCGTAGCTCCCAACCGTCGCGGTCTTCCGGGCTTCGGCGTAGAATGGAATGAGGCTATCAGCGGCGATTACGGCGGTCAGTGCATGAAGGATTATTTCACCGCCATTGATGAAATGGCGAAAGAGCCGTTTGTCGATAAAGACCGTTTGGGTTGTGTAGGCGCCAGCTTCGGCGGTTTCTCCGTTTACTGGCTTGCAGGACATCACGACAAACGTTTCAAAGCATTTATCGCCCATGACGGCATCTTCAATATGGAAATGCAATACCTGGAAACTGAAGAAAAATGGTTTGCCAACTGGGATATGGGCGGCGCATACTGGGAAAAGAACAATGCCACAGCCCAACGTACGTTTGCCAACTCCCCTCACCTCTTTGTAGACAAATGGGACACTCCTATTCTCTGCATCCACGGTGAAAAGGATTTCCGTATTCTCGCCAACCAAGCTATGGCCGCTTTTGATGCAGCCGTCATGCGCGGCGTGCCTGCCGAATTGCTTATCTATCCCGATGAAAACCATTGGGTACTGAAACCGCAAAACGGTATTCTGTGGCAGCGTACATTCTTTGAATGGCTGGATAAATGGCTGAAACCGGCTAAACAATAAAGAAAGCAGATAAAAAAGGATATGAAAAAAGGAAGTTAACATCGTTGGTACGATGATGTTAACTTCCTTTCTTTATGATATTAACTTGCTATAAATATTCTATTAACTTCTTATTTACCAATTCATCAATAGGATATTATTCTATTAATCACACCAGAATGCCCAATATCGGGAAGGTTGCTCCCTGCATAGCGAAGCAGATACCAAAGACGGCTGCACTCACCATCCAAAGAATAACCAAAGTCCATTTCAAGCCGGAAGCCATCGGCTGCCACTTAAATATCTGGCTGAATATTGCCCAAACAAGACTTACCAATGGAATGCCCACCAGCAAAATACCCGCAATGTACATTACAATAGCCGATAACGGAGAAGTAGGCAATATCACATCAAAAGTGGGGAACATCGAGATAAGCGCAGCTCCGCCACCAATAGCCACCATTACGGCCGCAAAAAGCAGCGCGACAAATACTACTCCGAACACAAACAATAGCGGGCTGCAAATAATGGCAAATATCACCAGGCAGATTTTGAAAAACCAACCGGCCACCATCACCAAAGCATCACCCAGCTTCTGCAAGAAAGTACGGGGTTTATCGGATTTCATGTAATCATTCACACCGTTGGCAACCTTTTCAAAACCATCGGTCACGGTCTTCCCTATATTTTCTACCGTAACGGCTTCACCGCGCATACTCAGTTTCTCGGCGGCTGTACGCGCTTCGGGAATAACCAACCAACAAACGATATAAACCGGAATCAATGTTCCTACTCCACAAATCAATACAACCAGCAACAACAGACGGAGCAGAGTCACATCCCATCCCAAATACGCAGCCATACCGCTGATAACACCTCCCAGTAACTTATCATCCGGATTACGGTAAAGACGGCGGTGTATCGTAGTACGGGTTGCATTGCCAACCGACGGCTCACTATCATTTTCCGCTTCCATATCTTCCGGTTTTCCCATACGGGCAATAACCTCTTCCACATCAGTAATGGTAATCACTTGCGAACCCGCAGTAAGTTTCTCCGCAAAGAGCTCGGAAATACGGCGCTCAATATCATCAATAATCTCGTCTGCACCGGCTTCCTTACGGAAATGTATCTTCAGATTACTTAAATAATTATCCAAAAGACGGTAGGCGTCTTCATCAATATGAAAAACAGTTCCGCCTAAGTTTACCGTTAATGTCTTTTTCATTGTTATATGTTTTTTATTTATTACTTTATTATCTAATATGTATAATTGCCAACCGCTAATTATTCGCTATATGATTGACCGTATCACTTAATTCCCGCCAAGATACTTCCAGCTCACCTAAAAACAGCTCCCCTTTCTCTGTCAGCTTATAGTATTTGCGTGGCGGCCCTTGCGTGGACTCTATCCATTCGTAACTCAATAAATCATCATTCTTCAAACGGGTAAGTAACGGATACAGCGTTCCTTCCACCACAATCAACCGGGCTTCTTTCAGTTTTTGTATAATATCCGAAGCGTAAGCCGGTTCTTTATGGAGCAATAGCATGATGCAATATTCAAGCATGCCTTTACGCATTTGCGACTTTACATTATTAACATCCATAATCTATTCATTATTAATTTGCTTTATTAATTACAACAAAGATGCCCTACCGACATTCTTTGTATGGCACAAATATATGTATTATATTAGTACTATGTATTGCAAAGTACTTTATATTTATATTAATTAACAATAATCCCGGATTTTACACCGCCAATACCTAAAGTTTATGCCTTTTATTCTTAAGGTTTGCAACACATATACCTCGACGCTAAGCTCTGATGCACCGGATTATAATTTCAGCCGATTAAGATACACCGTTTCATAAAGCATGCTATATTTGTATCCGATTAACAATATAAACGCCACAAATATGTTTACTATCAGAAAAGCGACAAGCGCCGATTGTGAATTGATTCACAAACTTGCCTGGCAGATATTTCCCGAAACCTACAAGGAAATACTTTCAAAGGAACAAACCGAATATATGATGGAGTGGATGTACTCTTTGGAGAATATCCGTAAGCAAATGGAAGAAGAAGGACATGTGTACCTCATAGCCTACGAAGAGTGTGAAGCAGCAGGATATGTATCCGTACAACCGGAAGGCGACAACCTGTTTCATCTGCAAAAGATTTATGTACTCCCCTATTATCAAGGGGCGCACTGTGGAAGTTTCCTGTTTCGTGAAGCCATAAAATACATCAAGGAAGTGCATCCGGAACCATGTATGCTGGAATTAAACGTAAACCGTAATAATAAGGCAATACACTTTTATGAGCGTATGGGAATGAAGAAATTAAGAGAAGGAGATTTCCCGATAGGAAACGGGTATTATATGAATGATTATATAATGGGAAAGGAAATTTAAATTTAAATGAAGAATGAGAAATGAAAAATTCTTCATTCTTCATTTCTCATTCTTCATTTAACTGGGTTTTCATTTATTTTGCCACTCTCTCCAGCCACTTAACCATTGAGAGCATTACAATCATAGAAGCGCCCGTCGCACCTACAAAGACTAACCAACAAGCCCAGATTGGAACGGTAGTATAAAGAATACCGCCAATGAAAAGCAACGAGTTACCTACTGCGGTCGCAGCCAACCAACAGCCCTGCATCAAACCTTGCAAATGAGGAGGAGCCACCTTCGATACGAAAGACAATCCCAGCGGCGAGATAAACAATTCGGCAACCGTAAGGATGAAGTACAAACCGATCATAATCCACGGAGTTACACGGATGGCATTAATTTCAGCCGCACTCATTGTACTCAGCGCATCTTTGGCGGGCAGCGTGAACGAGAATACCATAAGGAAAATATAAGCCAATGCCGCGATACCCATACCGATGGCAATCTTCATCGGTGTGGAAGGTTCTTTCTCCTTCTTCTTCAGCGCGCCGAAGAACCACATGATAAACGGAGTAAGGAATACCACAAAGAACGGATTTACACACTGGAATATTTCAGCACCCTTGATACGGGTAAAGCCGAGGTCGATATCGATTACGCTCAAGTCTACATAGTCGCGCGCAAAGTAAGTCAGCGAATAACCATTCTGGTGGAACGACAACCAAAAGAAAATCACTACACCGAATACAGCGAACAAAGCGTAAATACGCTGTTTGATTTCGGCCGCACTCATCTTGATTTCTTCCTTGCTTACAGTAGCGTTCTGCTCTTTGGCAGCTACCACTTTCTTTGCAGGATCGGGAAAACGGTTCTTATTGGCCAAATAGATTACCAATGAAATCAACATGGCAACAATGGCAGCCATAAAAGCATATTGGAAACCACGGTTAAACACATCCAGGTAGTTATTGACAAATGTACCCATATCAGCCACGTGGCTGCCGTCGAGCGTAACCTTATCGGCCAACGATGCAAGATTCTCCATTGCCTGAGGAGCCATTTTATCACCTTCTTTAAGGAATTGGTGACAAAGTTCGGGTAAAGTGGCATCATAATCGAAGTTATTAACCTTCAACCACCAGTTACGTACACCGATAGCAATCCACGGAGCAAAGAAACCGCCGATATTGATAAACATATAGAAAATTTGGAAACCGGAGTCACGCAGACTCGAGTATTTGGGATCATCGTACATCTGACCTACCAATGCCTGAAGATTACCTTTGAACAAACCGTTACCGAAAGCGATAACCAAAAGTCCGAGACAAGTCAATCCCAGGTAAAGTCCCATGCTGGGAACCGGCGTAGGAGTAGGAATGGCAATAATCAAATACCCGACCGCCATCATCACCAAACCGGCAAGAATAGTACCTTTAAAGTTTTTAGTCTTGTCAGCTATGATACCGCCTGCCAATGCCAGAATATAGATGGATGCATAGAATGCGGAATAGATATATCCGGTAGTCGTTTCAGACAGCCCGAACTTGGCCGAGATAAACAGTGTAAGGATTGCCATCATGATATAGAAGCCGAAACGTTCTCCCATATTAGCCAAAGCGGCAGCAATCAAACCATTAGGGTGTTTGCTAAACATAAAAATAAGTTTTTGTAAATTAGTAATTAGTATTAGTTTATTTATATTTTTTGCAAATATATACTTTTCATCGAGATTTTCGGTAAGAAAACAGAATATCTCTTGTCCGAACCAAGCTTTTACGGTTCAAAAAGAGTGCAAACCTCGGCGCGTACTTCCTTTATCAAATCTTTCGGAGCCAGTTTAAGCTGTAGTCCGCGTTGCCCGGCACTGATATAAATATAGGAGAATTGCAGGCATGTCTCGTGAATATAAGTGGGAAAAGGCTTTTTCATACCGATAGGCGAGCAGCCGCCGCGAATATATCCTGTCAGCGGAAGCAGTTCCTTCATGGGGATAAGGTCGCACTTCTTGTTTCCGGAAACCTTGGCTGCCAATTTCAGGTCGACTTCATGCTCTCCGGGAATGACGCACACGAAATAACCGGTCTTGTCACCATGCAATATCAATGTTTTAAAGACTTGTTCTATATCCTCTCCCAGGCTGGCGGCAACGTGTATGGCACTCAAATCTTTTTCATCCACTTCGTACGGAATGAGTTCATAGGCAATCTTCGCCTTATCGAGCAGCCGTGCTGCATTCGTTTTATTAATTTTGGGTTCTTTCATCACAAGATAATCATTTTTCATCACAGGATAATGGTCTTTCGTCGTAGGATATTCAAAGATGAAGTTCTTCTTTCAGAAACTTCGGAGTATATCCTTTCGTACTCTTCGCCACTTCTTCGGGTGTGCCGCAAGAGAGAAGCTCTCCCCCGCCCTTACCGCCTTCGGGGCCCATATCGATAATATAGTCCGCCATTTTGATAACGTCGAGATTATGCTCGATAACAATAACCGTATTACCCTTATCGACTAATTTATTCAGTACATTCATCAAAACGCGAATATCTTCAAAATGCAGTCCGGTAGTGGGTTCGTCAAGAATATAGAGCGTCTTGCCCGTATCCCGCTTGGAAAGTTCGGTAGCCAATTTCACACGCTGGCTCTCACCACCGGAAAGCGTGGTGGAAGATTGCCCTAACTTGATATACCCCAAGCCGACCTCTTGAATTACTTTAATCTTATTCAATATCTGAGGCACGTTCTCGAAGAATTCCACCGCGCGGTTTATCGTCATATCCAGCACATCGGCAATGGACTTCCCTTTAAAGCGCACTTCCAACGTTTCGCGGTTGTAACGCTTGCCATGGCAAACCTCACAAGGGACGTAGACATCGGGCAGGAAGTTCATTTCAATGGTTTTGTAACCATTACCCTGACAGGCTTCACAACGTCCGCCACTGACATTGAACGAAAAACGTCCCGCTTTGTAACCGCGGATTTTAGCCTCAGGCAAGCCTACAAACAAGTTACGGATATCGGAAAAGACTCCCGTGTAGGTGGCAGGATTGGAACGAGGGGTTCGTCCCAACGGCGACTGGTCTACATTCACCACCTTATCTATATACTCCAGTCCTTCGATACTGCCGTATTCCAAAGGGTCTTGAAGGGAACGGTAAAACTTCTGTGAAAGAATAGGCTGAAGCGTTTCATTAATCAACGTAGACTTTCCGCTACCCGACACACCTGTAACGCAAATCAGCTTGCCAAGCGGAAACTCCACATCCACATTCTTCAGATTATTACCCTTTGCGCCACGCAGCCAAAGACTATGACCGTTGCCCTTCCGCCGTTCGGCAGGAACTTCGATGGCACGCTCACCGTTCAAATATTGGGAAGTCAGCGTATGCGTCTGCAACATCTTCTGCGGAGTACCGGCAAATACGACCTCACCACCCAATCTGCCCGCTTTTGGCCCCATATCGATGACATAATCGGCTGCGAGCATCATGTCTTTATCATGTTCCACCACGATAACGGAATTACCCATGTCGCGCAGTTCTTTCAGCGAATGGATAAGCCGCTGGTTATCCCGCTGGTGCAATCCGATGCTCGGCTCGTCCAGGATGTAGAGCACATTTACCAACTGCGAACCTATCTGCGTAGCCAGTCGGATGCGCTGGCTTTCACCACCGGAAAGGCTGACAGCGCTGCGGTCTAACGACAAATAGTCCAATCCCACATCCAGCAAGAACTTCAGACGGGTGCGGATTTCTTTCAGAATTTCCACGGCAATCTGTTGCTGCTTATTGCTAAGATACCGGTCTACATTCATCAGCCAGTCATACAACTCGTTGATATCCATTGTAGAGAGTTCGTAAATATTTTTATCATGAATGCGGAATGACAAGGCTTCCTTGTTCAACTTCGCCCCATGGCACTCGGGACAGACAGCCGTCTTGGCAAATTGCTCCGCCCACTTCTGTGCCGTGGCAGACGCATCCTTTTCCTGTAACATCTGGATGTATTTCACTACTCCCTCAAAAGTTACAAAGTAGTCGGAAGATGTACCGATAAGCGAGCTCTTTATCTTTATACGCTCGTCCGAACCGTACAATATCTCCTCGATGGCATCGTCCGGAAGCTCCTTGACGGGGGTTTTCAGCGTGGCTTCGTATTTCTCCAACAATGCGGTGATCTGCCAGAATATCATGCTGTTCTTGGATTTTCCCAAAGGTATGATGGCTCCCTCTCCGATAGACAGTTCGCGGTCGGGGATAATCTTGTCTATATCAATCTGGCTCACCACACCCAGCCCTTTACACTTCGGGCAAGCCCCTTGCGGAGAGTTGAAAGAGAAATTGTGGGGAGCAGGTTCTCGATAGGACAATCCGGTCACAGGACACATCAAACGTTTGCTGTAATGACGTACGCTCTCACTTTGGGCATCAAGGATCATCAGCAACCCGTCACCCTGGCGCATGGCGGTGGCAACGCTGTTCTTCAAGCGGGTATCATCCTTATCCGCTACCACCAGTTTGTCAACGACCACCTCGACATCATGGTTCTTGTAGCGGTCCAGTTTCATGCCGGGCAACGCTTCGCGCACTTCACCGTCCACGCGGACGTAAAGATAGCCTTTTTTGCGAATTTGCTCGAACAACTCCTTATAATGTCCCTTACGGCTACGCACCAGCGGAGCAAGAATGTAAATGCGTTTCCCTTTGTAATCATTCAGAATAAGCTCAAGAATCTGCTCTTCGGTATATTTCACCATTTTTTCACCGGAAAGATAAGAATAAGCTTCACCGGCGCGGGCATACAACAGACGAAGATAATCGTATATCTCCGTTGTCGTACCTACGGTAGAACGTGGGTTTTTATTGGTTGTCTTTTGCTCAATGGAAATCACCGGGCTCAATCCTGTAATCTTATCTACATCGGGACGTTCCAGATTGCCCAAGAAGTTACGGGCATAAGCGGAAAATGTTTCAATATAACGGCGCTGGCCTTCGGCGAATATCGTATCGAACGCGAGAGATGACTTGCCGCTTCCGCTCAATCCTGTAATCACCGTCAGACTGTTACGGGGGATTTCCGCATCGATATCTTTCAAATTATGTACACGCGCTCCGTATACATTGATATATTCTGTTTCTTCTTGCAT
>CEBY01054855.1_pt1 | contig 16863 bp, 12 predicted proteins | sample 554731 | NCBI WGS metagenome assembly CEBY01 (sample SAMEA3182050, study PRJEB8094) | gut metagenome | biome: human; feature: gut; material: Stool; isolation source: human stools | place: Canada | collected 2012-02-22
GAGCCGACGCCGTCGATCATCGAATAATACACCACGACGCCGAACGGGACGATGAAGAACACGCCCACGCCGATAAGGCTCGGCGACAGGAAGCACAGGCTGCGCATGAAGTCCTGCCGCTTCAGCTTTCGTTTTTCTTTTTCTCTGTCCATAGCTCTCCGTTAAACTGTTAGATATAAACCTGAAATTGCCAACGCCATTATAGCGCATAGCTCACGTATGCGCAAGGCGGCATTGATTAAGAGTGTCTTAAAATTCATGGCGCGGCGTTTGCCGCGCCATGGGTTTGAATATTACTTTATCAGCGCTGCTCGTTGACGTAGATGTTGGCCTTGCTCTGGATGAGGCGGGCAACATCCTCGGCGGTCTTCTGGCCTTCGAAGAAAGCTGCTGCCTGCTCGTTCACGATGTTGAAGATGCTGTCGTTATAATCGGCAGCCTTGGTCGTGGTCTCGATAAGCTCGCGGATCTGGTCGATCTGCTCGGCATCGAGAGCGTATATCTCCTGAGGCTCACCGGTGGTGTTGTTCCACATGGTGAAGAGCACGACGGGGATCTTCTCGCCGTTCTCGTCAAGCAGGTAGTTGCCGTCATTATCCTTCTGGTACTGGATAGTGGTGGCTTCCTTGGCTTTCTCATCGAAAACGTCGATGCGGCTGGAGAGCGCGTAGCGGCCTTCGTTATACTCCTTGGTGAAGAACTGTCTGAGGAACTGCCAGATGGCGTCCTTATACTGGCTCTTGGCGCTCATGGCGTAGCCGCTGCCGTCCAGCGAGACCATGTTGCCGGTGCCGCTGTTGGTCGGGTAGCCGATATAGGTGATCTTGCCGCCGAGGAATTCGGTATAATTATTATAGAAGATATCCTCGATGCTGTAAGCGCTGGTGCGCACGAGCATCTGCTTGCCCTGAGCGAGACGGTTGGAGGTATCGTCCTCGTCAGTCCACTCATGGTTCTCCCAGTCAAATTCCGAGGGGAAGGAGTTTGCGAAGTTCAGCAGGTCGATGAACTGCTGGCTGTCAAAGCTGCAGTTGCCGGTGCCCCAATCGACGAAGCTGTCCATATCCAGCGCAAGGCAGGTCTGGAGAATGTCGGCCTTGGTGGTGTACTGGTCGAAGGCGGTGCAGCCCTCGGGCATGGAGGCAAGAGCGGCGTTGAACTCATCATAGGTCCAGCCCGGAGTGTCGCCCACGACGGAGGCCGCGCCGATGACGGAGTTGATGTAGATACCGGAGAGCGTGGTGCAGAGCTTGCCGTCCTCCTCAAAGGCCTGAAGCACGCTGGGGAAGAAATCGTCACGGCTGAGCTCGCTGTCGGCGTCGATGTAGGGATAGAGGTCTTCAAGCAGGCCCTTGGAGGCGAGCTGGCGGTAATTGAGCCCGTTCAGGCAGAAGATATCGGGGAGGTTGCCGGAAAGGATCTCGGTATTGAGCTTGGTCTGGCCGGCGTCCCAGCCGTCCTGATCGTTATTGTACTCGGAATAGTCCTTGACCTCGATGCGGTACTGGTCGTTGCTGCGGTTGAACTTGACGATCATATCCTGTATATCATAGTCAATATAAATCGCGGCAAGAGTGATGGACTCCTTATGGGGCACGGAATCGTAAGGAACCTTGGAGACAGTGATAAGGTCGATGCTGCTGGTCCGATCCTTATCGTTCCACTCGTTCAGCCAGCAGGTGACAGTGCCGTTTTCGTCGACATTCAGAATGTTGACATTGGAGCCGTTGACATCGCAGTTGAGCCAGTTGAAGATCTTCTCGGACTGCTGCTTCTCAACGGAGTAGCCATAGAAGCTGGAGCCGTTGGTATAATAGAAGTCATAATCCCCGCCGCCGGAGACCGCGCTATAGGTATCGAAGTTGATGCTGACAGGGTCTTCAAGAGCACCGCTCTCGGCATTGAGCTTATAGAGCTGCTGGCCTTCGCCGCCGTAGACGGAGACGCAGAGGCTGCCGTCGGCAAGGCGGAGGACAGTGTCGATATAATCGCCGTCCTCACCGCCGCTGACGCTGTACGCATCGGTACCGTCAAGCTTCACGGCACGGACGGAGTTGGTGTTGTTGTCGATAAAGACGACGTTGCCGTCCTTGTCCAGCTGCATGTTATAGGTATTGAGCCACTGATCCTGCTCGGTCGGGATGAGGGCGCAGGTCAGCTCATTGCCATCCTTATCGAAGCTGCGGACGTAATACTTCTGCTCGTTCTTCTGCCCTGCCCAGTATTCCTCACTGTAAAGGACTGGGTCGCCGCTGCCGTCGTACCAAGAGGTGCTGACGACCTCAACGGTGACAAAGCCGCTGTCGGTGAAACGGATGCTGTTCATATAGCTGCTGGAAGCAAAGTTCTTGCGGTTCTGATCGTCCGTCTCGCCGGGCATGGATTGGTACTTGTCGAGCTTCGTGAGATTACCGTTATTGTCGATACGGTAAAGAAAGGTGCCGTAAACATCGTACTGGCCTTCATACTCGGGGGTGACGCCCTCCGGGATGTTCTCGCCGATCTTCTCATTGCTGGTGGCATACATTCCGTCGGCAGTCATCGCACATATGTTCAGGTAATTTTCCCGGTTCTGAGTGAGATCCTTATACTCGGCGGTATAGACATACTCAGGCGTGGGCTCCTGATCTTTTTTGGTATTCGCAGTGCTGGGCTGGCCGCTGCTGCCGCAGGCGGCAAGGCTCAGGCACATGACGAGCGCCAGAATGAGGCACACTATGCGTCCAAAAAGCTTGGTGTTCTTCATTTCATCCTCCTGAATTACATTGTTTTTCGAGTGTATTGTACCATAAAAGAGTTCCGTTTGTCTCTTAAGCTTTCTTAAAACAGGGAAAAACCGTTGTAACCGCGGATTTTTATGATACAATGATTGCATACGAACATGGAGGTGACGCCGGATGGCTGACACGTCTCATATCCTCATAGTAGATGACGATCCGGACATAAGAAAAGTTCTCTTTTTTTTGCTGAAAGATAAATATTTTGTTGAGGAAGCCGCCGACGGCGCTGCCGCGGTGGAATACATCGCCGCGCATCCGGAGACAGACCTTGTCGTACTGGACGTGATGATGCCTGGGATGTCCGGGTATGAAGCCTGCGGGAAGATACGCGCGATATCGAACGCGCCGATACTGTTCCTCACGGCGAAGTCCGCGGAGGCGGACATGATATCTGCCTACGGCAGCGGCGGGGACGACTTTCTCTCCAAGCCCTTCTCACAGGGCGAGTTTATGGCAAAGGTAAATTCGCTGCTGCGCCGGTACAAGGAGTACCGCGGCAAGCCCGCCGAGGCATTGACTATCGACGGCCTTGAGGTCGACCTCGAAACGCACAGCGTGAAGTGCTCCGGCAAGGACGTCACGCTGACGGATACGGAGTACGCCATTCTTGAGTACCTGCTGAAAAACCGCGGCAGCACCGTGACCGCAGCGGAGCTGTATGAGTCGGTATGGAAGGAGCGCTTTCTCCCCGGCTCAGGAAACACCGTTATGGTACACGTGCTGAACCTGCGGCGCAAGATAGAAGAGACGCCGAGCGCGCCGAAGATCATCCGCACCGTATGGGGAAAGGGATACCAGATTGATTAAGAAGCTGAAGCTCTCCTCCTCGCTCAATGCGAAGATGCTGTATGTCTGCGTAGGCGGCCTGCTGCTGGCGCTGGCGGTGTTCCTGCTGATAAACCGGCTCGGAATGCTGCTGGTCGACAAGGTATATATGAGCGACGACGCGGTGAAGCAGCGCAAGAGCGAGATATACTCCGACTTCTCCGCTTACGTCAAGGCAAACGGCGTGAGCGGGCGCGACAGTCTCTCCGTCGCGAAATGGACGGACGGGCAGCCATATGTCACGGTCGTGATATTCGGCCGGGGTGCAGACCACCGGCGCTTCCACAACGGCAAGGCAGAGCAGGAAAACGGCGTACACAGCAGCTATGACTATCATAACTACGGCACGCTCTACCTCGTCCGCTTTGAGGACGGGCTCTATCAGGTCGCGATCTCCGACAGTTCCGATACACGGCAGCGCGGCATAGTGCGCGCAGCATCAGTTTTCACGGCTTTCTTCGCTTTTATTCTCCTTTATATGTGGTACACCCGGCGGCTGACGGACAGGATAATAAAGCTCTCGAAGGACGCGGCGGAGGTAAGCTCAGGCGAGCTCGAAAAGGTGATAAGCTCCGACGGCAGCGACGAGATCGCGGCGCTCGCAGCATCGATGGACGAAATGCGCCGCTCGGTCATGCAGCGCATGGGCAACGAGAGCTGCGCATGGGAGGCGAACGCCGAGCTGATAACGGCGATATCGCACGATATACGCACACCGATGACCTCGATGCTCGGATACCTTGGGCTGCTCAACGACAGCGGCTTTGAGGACAAGGAGCGGTGCAGACAGTTCACGGCCTCGGCCTACGCAAAGGCGATGGATCTCAAGGAGCTGACGGATGAGCTGTTCCGGTACTTCCTCGTCTACGGCAAGGCGGAGTTGGAGCTTTCGCTTGAGAGCTACGACGGGCGGCTCCTGCTCGAGCAGCTCCTCGGCGAGGCGGAGTTTGACCTTATCGACTCCGGCTTTCGCGTACAGCGGATAGAGTTCAAGGGCGAGTGCAGCGTATCGGCAGACCCGCTCTATCTCAAGCGCACGCTTGACAATATGATATCCAACATCAAAAAATACGCCGATCGTGAGCGCCCGATCATGGTGATAACCGAGCTCACGGACGGCAAACTGTCCGTCTGCATCTCGAACTACGTCAAGCGCTCCATGGACAAGGTCGAGAGCACGAAGATAGGCATACGCACCTGCCGCAAGATCATGGAGGCCATGGGCGGCAGCTTCACCATCGCAAGCGACGGAGAACATTTCGCCGCGGAGTTCATGCTGCCGGCAGTGGAAAAAATGGCGGAATAGCATATGATAATAACCGTACTGCAAGGCTTGACCATGCAGTACGGTTTAGTTATAATATGCTTAAATATGTAATGGAGGGTTTGTCATGTTCAAATTCAACCACTTCAATTTCAACGTCCTCGACCTCGACCGCAGCCTGAAGTTCTACAAGGACGCGCTCGGCCTTGAGCCGGTGCGCGAAAAGGACGCGGCGGACGGCAGCTATAAGATCATCTTCCTCGGCGACGGTGCGACCGCCTTCCGCCTTGAGCTGACATGGCTGCGCGACCACAAGGAGCCCTACGACCTCGGTGAGCAGGAGTTCCACCTCGCCTTCACAGTCGAGGACTACGCGGGCGCGTTCGAGAAGCACAAGGCCATGGGCTGCGTCTGCTTTGAAAACTCGGCGATGGGCATCTACTTTATCGAAGACCCGGACGGGTACTGGATAGAGATAATCCCTGAGAAGAGATAAGGAGCGGGACATGCAGGATATACTCATAGTCGTCGACATGCAGAACGACTTTATCGACGGCGCGCTCGGCACGGCCGAGGCCGTCGCCATCGTGCCGAAGGTCGCCGAAAAGGTCAGGGACTTCAAGGGGACTGTCATATTCACGCGCGACACGCACGGCGAAAACTACATGCAGACTCAGGAGGGGCGCAATCTCCCCGTGCCGCACTGCATCAAGGGCAGCCGCGGCTGGGAGGTCTGCCCCGCTCTTGAACCGCTGCGCACCGGGCTTACCATAGATAAGCCGACCTTCGGCTCGGCAGAGCTCGGCAAAGTGCTCCTTGAGCTTGACACGAAGGAGCCGGTCGGAAGCATCACACTCGTCGGCCTGTGCACGGATATATGCGTCATCTCAAACGCGATGATCGCAAAGGCTTTCCTGCCGGAGGTTCCGGTCACGGTAGACGCGGCGTGCTGCGCGGGCGTCACGCCTGAGAGCCACCGCAACTCCCTGAGCGCGATGAAGATGTGCCAGGTCAGGATAGAGAACGAATAAAAATAGCAGATCCGGGGATCAAACGATCCCCGGAATAATATTTATCCGCATCACTCTGTGAAGTGGATATGGTTGTTTATATGGTCGCTGCAGAAGCAGTGATAGCCCTGACACTTGGAGCAGTAGCGGAACTCAAGCTCCGGATGGTCGACGTCCGTCCTGCCGCAGACCGCGCACTTATGCGTATAGAGCTTGTCCTTCTGCTCACGCCGGATGCGCGCGGACTCCTGACGGAAGTTGACGGTATTTTTGCTCGGACGGCGCGGCAGTGAGGCGAACAGCTCGCCGCCGCAGAAGATGAAGAAGTTTATGAGCGCGACAAGCGGCAGCAGGTTCACCGGGAAAGAGTTGGCAAAGACCGAATAGGCGAAGAACACCGCGTCCACGATGGCAAGGTACTTGATCTTTATCGGGATGATGTACATGAAGAGCACCTGCATGTCCGGGTACAGGACGGCAAACGAGAAGAACATGGACAGGTAGATATACTCCGAGCCGAGATTCACGGAGCGGCCGGTGATGAAATAAATAATGAAGCCGTAGAGCACCGTGAGGATAACGCCGGTGAAATAATATATAGTAAACTGCCCTATTCCCCACTGAGCTTCGAGCGTGCTACCGATCCAGTAATAGAACCAGAAGGCGAGGAACGCGAGCAGCCCCATGCTCGGCGGATAGAAGATGAACGACACAAGCCGCCATATCTGCCCGTGCAGGATAAGCGCGGGGTCAAAGGTCAGGACGCCGAGGAACGACCGGTTGATCGCCCCGAGCACCCATATCGCGACATTCGCCGCGGTTATATAGCGCATCAGGTTCGGGATGCCGAAGCCCGGATGCTTATAGCAAAACTGCTCAATGCTTCTGCGTGGATCCTTCATAATCTTCTCCTGTCAGCATTGCCGGAAAATCCCGACAATGATATGTTTTGTGCTTACTACTATACATTCCCGCCGGGGCAAAGTCTATAAAATTTTGTAAATTTGAAAGATAGGGCTTTAAAATTCGGCGAATGTATGGTAATATGTAAACCACGAAATTATGAGTGAGGCTGAATACCGTGGATAAAGATTCTCAGATTCAGGAAAAAGAGCTTAAAAACGACATTATTGAGGGTCGCAACGCCGTCATTGAAGCGCTCCGCGCAGGCAGAGCCATAGATAAGATATTCATCGCCAAGGGCGACGTCGACAAGACCCTCGGCCACATCGCCTCCAAGGCGAGGGACAAGGGCATAGTCGTCGTCGAGGCCGACAGGCGCAAGCTCGACTTCATGAGCCAGACCCACGCGCATCAGGGCGTCGTCGCACTGGCCGCAGTGCGCGAATACTGCGAGATCACCGACATCCTCGCCGTCGCCGCAGAGCGGAACGAAGCGCCCTTTGTCATCGTCTGCGATGAGATAAGCGATCCGCACAATCTCGGCGCAATAATCCGTTCGGCCGAATGCGTCGGCGCGCACGGCGTCATCATCCCGAAGCGCCGCAGCGCGGGACTCACTGCCATTGTCGACAAGGCCTCCGCCGGTGCTGCCGAGCACATGGCCATCGCGAGAGTGCCGAACATCTCCGCCGCGATAAAGGAGCTCAAGGATAACAGACTGTGGGTCTACGGCACTGCGGCAGACGGCCAGAACGGCCTGTGGTCGACCGACCTCACCGGCGCGATAGCGCTCGTCATCGGTTCCGAGGGCGAGGGCATGAGCCGCCTTGTCAAGGAGAGCTGCGACTTTATCCTCAGCCTGCCCATGAAGGGGCAGGTCAGCTCTCTCAACGCCTCCGCGGCTGCCGCCGTGACGATGTATGAGGTGCTCCGTCAGCGCAGCGCGCAGGGCTGACGTCTTTCTCCCGCTTCCAAAGTGAAGCACAGCGCGACCTACATATAGAAAACAAGGATCAGGATATGAAAGATTTCAGTCTGGACTTCGATCCCACAACTGAATCTTATACCGACATGTCGTTTGACAGCATACTGTCGCAATACAAGCTGGAGTCGTACCGGGACGAGCCGTCCGGGTCGGATGACTCCGGCTATTCCTCGTTGTACGACGATGAGGACGACGATGTGCGCGTCTACACGCCCGGCGCAGCCTCGGTGCGCAAAAATGTGGAGGCGGAGACCACGGACGGGTATACCGATGACGGTTACGGTACGCAGGACTACGGTTATGATGATACCGACGCACCCGCATCTGATGATTACGGCGAAGAGGACAACAGCAAGCCCTTCCCCACAGTCCCCGGTATCGGTCATCTGAAGAGCTTTCTCAAGAGCAAGCTGAAGCCGAAGTCCGAAAAGCACGCTGCAAGAGGACGCGGTAAGGCAGAGCCTGTCGATGCTGACGATTATGGTTACGCGGATACTTCCGACGGGCAGGACTATGCCTCGGAATATACAGATACATATTACACCGACGAGGACTACGGCTACGCCCCCGACGGCAGCGGCACCTATGATACCGCACCCGCGCAGGGCACATGGCAGTACGACGACGGCGGATATAATGAGCCGCAGCCGGCAGAGGAGCCGGAATATGCTCCCCCCGCAACCGAGCACTCCGGTGCGCGCGGTGCGATGGAGCAGGAGGCGCGCAGATACATCGCGCAGATGCAGGCGGGCTATGAGCAGGAGCGTGCAGAGCCAGAGGTTGAGGAGGATTTGCTCTATGACCCAAGTACCGACGGCTACGATGCAGACCCGACGCGCTATTCCGCCGAGGGCGGCAGCGCCGTATACGCCGCCGATCCCGACGCCGGGGACGAAATAGACAGCCGCTTCAATCTCAGCGGCAGGCGCGCGGCAAGCAGTATGCAGTACGGCAGCAGGACTGTCGACCTGAGCGCCGATGAAAACTATGAACCGACGCCGCAGACCGGGTACAGCCCCTCACAGTGGACGCCGGATTACGACGATCCCGCAAACGACGGCTCCGGTGAAGAGGAGCCGGTGCGCAAGAAGCACAAATTCGGCAAGAAGAAAAAGAAAAAAGAAAAGGCCAAGGCCGAGGTCACGGAACCTGAGACCGACGTATCCGGCAAAAGAACGCCCATATACAGCGGCTTTGACGATACCGCCGATGAAAGCAGCGACTACGCCGAGGATGAGGATTACGGCTTCGGCGCGGACGCCGAGGGCGACGGCAAGAAGTTCTCCGAGGAGGACGCCTACTTCCCGCCGAGCTTCCGCGAATATGTGCTCTCGCTCTTTGCGTCGCTGTTCCTGCGTGTCAGGGGCACGGCGCGCGGCGACACCGCCGCAACGATGAGCGACAGCGAGGAGGATCTCGGAACCGAGGTCACGCCCGCCGCCGCGTCAAAATACTACGGTTCGTTCACGCGTTCGCTGGCGCTGCGCATTAAAATAAGCGCGGGGCTGCTGGCGCTGCTGTGCTACATATCGCTCCAGCTCCCGCTGCCCGGTATGCTGCGCACGCTGCCCGTCTCCGCTGCCGCGTGCTTCGGGCTTCAGGCGGCGATCATGCTGCTGAGCCTTGACGTTGTCACGACGGCTGTGCTCAAGGTCACACGGCCGCGCTTCGGCATTGACACGCTCGCGGTGTTCTCCTGCCTTATAAGCGGCGCGGACGCGCTGATAGTCGCGCTCTCCGACACGGCGAGGGCGCACATCCCGCTGTGCGCGCTGACGAGCCTTTCGCTCTTCGGCATACTGATATCGACATATCTGAGCGTCAAGGGGCTGCGCAAGGCGACGCGCGTCCCGGCCATCGGCAAACGCTTCTATTCCGTGACGGGCGAAAACAAGCTCGGCAAAAAGGAGCTTACGCTGCTCAAGTCCCAGCGCCCGGCGACGGGCTTTGTCCGCCGTGCCGAGGAAGCGCCGCCTGATGAGACGCTGTTTCTCAGGCTCGCCCCGATCCTTGCCGTGCTGGCGCTGCTGCTGGCCGTTATCGTTGCGGCTGTCTCCGGCTGCGGTTCGGACTTTGTCTACATATTCTCCGCGCTGCTCGCACCGGCGGTGCCGTTTATGGCTCTGTCAGCTTTCGCGCTGCCGTATTTTCTCGGCACGGCGCGTGTGTTCAGAGTCGGCGGCGCGATAGCCGGCTGGTCGGGTCTGTGCGACCTCGGCGTGAGCAAGAGCATCATCGTCACCGACCGTGACCTCTTCCCTGAGGAGTGCGTGACGATGGAGAGCGTGCGCATATTCGCAGACGGCGACGCGCAGAACGTCATTTCCTACGCCGGGACTATGGTCGCGGCGGTAGGCTCCTGCGCTGCGGGCTGCTTCGGAAAGCTCATGGAGGAAAACAATTGTTCGCTCAAGCACGTGGAGAACTTTGAATGTCTCCCCGGCGGCGGGGCAAGCGGCATTATCGACGGGCACACCGTTCTGTGCGGCAGCACCGACCTGATGCGGCTGATGAACGTGCGCATCCCCTTCCGTCTGACCGACAAGACCTCCGTTCTTCTCGCGACCGACGGTATTCTCTACGGCATTTTCTCCCTGCACTATGAGCCGATGCCGCAGGTGCGCCGCGCGCTCGTTGACCTCGTGCGCTCCGGCCGCCACCCGGTCTTCGCGATACGCGACTTCAACATTAACCCCGAGCTTCTGCACAACATATTCGACATCGCGACCGACGGCTACGACTTCCCGCCCTATGTGGAACGCTTTGAACTGTCGACCCCGTCCTCCGGCAAGGACAGCCGCATCGCAGCAGTCGTCTGCAACGAGGGGCTTGGGCCGCTCACCGAGGTTGCCGACGTCGGGCACAAGATATATATGTCCGTGCGGGCAAACCTGCTGCTGACAGTGCTCGCGGCGGTGATCGGCGTGTTCACCGTGTTCATAAAGTTCCTGACCGCGGGAAGCGTGAGTCTTGGCTTTATACTGCTGTTCATGCTGCTTTGGGCGCTGCCCGCCGCAGCGGCAAGCCTGTATGTAAATACGAAGTGACAAAGCATACATTCCATAAGCCTGCACCTTTGATCAAGGGTGCGGGCTTTTTTCAATTTTCCTGTTGCCAAGAAGATTTTCATAGTGTATAATAAATTGATTGCTGATAACTATTTTTGCATACAAGCACACATAAACCAACAGAGAGGAAGCAACAAATGAGCTACGAAACCAAAAACATTCGCAACATCTGCCTGCTGGGTCACGGCAACAGCGGCAAAACCAGTCTGGCTGAGAGCATGCTCTTCACCACCGGCGCTATCGACCGTCAGGGTAAGGTCAGCGACGGCAACACCGTCTGCGACTACGACGCAGAAGAGATCAAGCGCCAGATAACCATATCCGCATCCGTCGCGCCTGTCGAGTTCGGCGGCTGCAAGATCAACGTCCTTGACTGCCCCGGCTACTTCGACTTCGTCGGCGAAGCCCTCGCAGCAATCCGCGCCGTTGAAGCAGGCATCATCCTCTGCTCGGCAAAGGACGGCATCTCCGTCGGCGCAGAGCGCTCCTGGAAGTACCTCAAGGCCGCGAACGTCCCCGCCGCTTTCTGCATCTCCAAGTGCGATGAGGAGCACGGCGACTACTACGCAGTGCTCGACGCACTCAAGGCAAAGTACGGCAGCATCGTCTGCGCTGTCACCGTCCCCATGTCCGACGGCACCGGCGTTATCGACGTTGTCCACAACGTCGCTTACCAGACCAAGGGCAACAAGACCGCAAAGGTCGCCGTTCCCGCAGCCGATGCAGGCAAGGTCGAGGAGCTGCGTGAGGCTCTGATGGAGACCGCCGCCGGCGCTACCGAGGAGCTCATGGAGAAGTTCTTCGAGAACATGGAGCTGAGCGAAGAGGACACCATCGAAGGTCTGCGCGTCGGTCTGAGAGAGCGCAGCGTCGTTCCCGTTTTCGCGAGCGCCGCGATGAGCAACATCGGCACCGAGGCTCTGCTTCAGGGCATCGTCGATTACGTTTCCAACCCCGCCGAGATGGACGGCATTGATCCCGCCGGTACCACCGTCGGCTTCATATTCAAGACCATTTCCGACCAGTTCGGCAAGTACAGCTTCGTCAAGATCATGCAGGGCAAGATCACCGCTGATATGTCCCTGCGCGATGTCCGCACCTCCAGCACCGATAAGCTCGGCCGTCTCTACACCGTCTGCGGCAAGAAGACTACCGAGGTCAAGGAAGCCTGCTGCGGCGATATAGTCGCCGTCGGCAAGATGGATTGGAAGACCGGCGACACGGTCTGCGATCCGAAGAACGAGGTCGAGCTGCCCGCTATCGAGCTGCCCGAGCCCTGCTACTCCATGGCTATCTCTCCCAAGACCAAGGGTCAGGACGACAAGGTCGCCGGCGGTCTTGCAAGACTCAACGAGGAAGACATCTCCTTCCATCTCGTCAACAACGCCGAGACCCACCAGATGGTCATCTCCGGCGAGGGTGACATTCAGGTCGACGTTCTCTGCGCGAAGCTCAAGAGCCGCTTCGGCGTCGAGACCGAGCTCAAGCCCGCACGCGTTGCTTACCGCGAGAAGATCAAGGGCAAGGTCGAGGCACACGGCCGTCACAAGAAGCAGTCCGGCGGTTCCGGCCAGTTCGGTGACGTTTGGATCCGCTTCGAGCCGCAGGACGAGCAGGACGACATGATCTTCGCCGAGGAAGTCTTCGGCGGCTCCGTTCCCAAGAACTTCTTCCCCTCCGTTGAAAAGGGTCTGCGCAACGCAGTCGTCAAGGGCGTCCTCGCCGGTTACCCGCTGGTCGGCCTGAAGGCCACTCTGTACGATGGCTCCTACCACCCTGTCGACTCCAACGATATGGCTTTCCAGACCGCTGCACGTCTGGCATATCAGGACGGTATCCCCAAGGCTAAGCCCACCATTCTTGAGCCTATCGGCCTGCTCCAGGTCACCATCCCCGACGCGAACCTCGGCGACATCATGAGCGATATCAGCTCCAAGCGCCGCGGTACCGTGCTCGGCATGACCGCTGAGGACGGCATGCAGACCGTTGAGGCTGAAGTCCCCATGGCTGAGATGAGCTCCTACACGATCGACCTGCGCTCCATGACTCAGGGCCGCGGTTCCTTCACCTGCAAGTTCATCCGTTACGAAGAAGCTCCCGGCAATGTCCAGCAGAAGGTCATTGAGGAAGCAAAGGCAGCCGAGGATAAGGAATAATCCATAAACAATAAGAACTAAAGGGCGGCCTATAAAGGCCGCCCTACGTATAATCGATTGGAGACAAGATGAACAACGGTCTGTCCGGAATTAAGAATATAATATGGGCGCTGGCCATCGTCATTGCCCTGCTCGCGCTGCTGATTGGGCTGATATTTTCCGTCGCGGCGCGCAATTATGGCGACGCTCCCGACGGCACGCTCGTGCTAAGCACAGGCAGTCAGGCCGTTGACAGCCGAGGCTCCGGGCTGGACGCCGATCCGTACTCCCCCATCGTCGGCGGCGGTACGCTCAAGGAGCTGCCGAGCACACAGGACGGCGGGCTTGAGTACGTTTTCGGCATGACCTATCTCTGCACGTCGAGCTTTTCCGGCATCAACGATTACACCTCCACGGTGGGCGGCGGCGCAAACGCGATCATGTGGGCGGACAGCGGAAGCGGCATACCGGCCTCTGCGGCTGCCGACACAGAAGTCCTCCTCAGTGACGGCTCGCTCGTTACCCCGTCAAAGGCCGCGGCTATTTATCAGCCGAAGCGTCTTGTCATCTACATCGGCACGGACGGGCTGGGCACGGCATCGCAGGAGAGCTTCACGGCAGGGTACAAAAAGCTCATAAGCAGCGTTCAGGCCGCAAGCAGCGGCACGACAATAATCTGCTGCTCACTCGCGTCCGTCAGCAGCTCATACCCCGGAGTCGACGGCGTAACGGCGGCGAAGATCGCCGAGGCGAACAGCTGGATAAAGCAGATTTGCACGGACACCGGCGTATACTATGCCGACCTTGCTTCCCTGCTCAACGGCAGCGACGGGTATATTTCAGACGAGTTCGTCACGCCCGACGGTAAGACCATCAGCTACGCCGGTATAGGCAAGATAGTAGAATATTTCCGCTATCACTGCGTATAAATCATCCATCCCCGGCATCGGATAGTCCGGTGCCGGGGCGTTTGCACTTTTCCATGTTAACAAAAAGTTAAATGAAAGGCGCGCGCAACGGGCTTGAAAAAGCCCGTGAGACGTGATATAACATTGTCGAAAAGAGGACGGAGTGCACTGCACTGCGGCTCTTTTTTAGTATAGCGGAAAGTTAGTCATGACTAATTTTCTCAAGTTCAAAGACACAGATAACGGAGGAAGAAAGATGAACAAATTTGCAGCATTCGCAGGCGGCCTGCTGTTCGGCACCGCCGGGCTCAAGATCCTCTCCAGCAGAGACGCGAAGAAGGTATACGTACACACCACGGCGGCAGTTCTGCGCGCCAAGGACTGCGTGATGGCAGCGGCCACTTCCGTCAAGGAAGGCGCTGAGGACATCTACGCCGACGCAAAGGCACTCAACGAAAAGTACGCCGCTGAGGATGCGGCCGCAGTTATCGAGGATACATCAAAGGAAGCCGAATAATAAACCATGAAATGCAAGATCCTGCATGAATCCGCAGACCGGATGCGTATCCACGCCGAGCAGCGGCGGATGAGCTTCCAGCAGGCGGATATTCTGGAAGCATATCTGCGTCAGGTCGAGGGCGTGACTGATGTCAAGGTCTACGACCGCACCTGCGACGCTGTCATATACTATAAATGCGAGCGCTCCGGTGTTATTGCCGCAGTCGCCGCGTTCTCGTATGAGGCGTCGCTCGCTCTCGCGCCTGAGCACAGCGCGCGGGAGATGACGCACGAATATCAGGATAAGCTGTTCTTCGCCGTGTTCCGCCGCGGGATAACGAAGCTCTTCTTCCCCACCCCGCTGCGCACGGCGCTGTCTGTCATATGCTCAGCAAAGTATATCGGCGCGGGGCTGCGCTGCCTGCTGCACGGCAAGATACAGGTACCTGTGCTTGACGCGACGGCGATAACGGTCTCGATGCTGCGCGGCGACTTTGAGACTGCGGGCTCGATAATGTTCCTGCTCGGCATCGGCGACATTCTCGATGAATGGACGCATAAGAAGTCGGTCGCCGATCTCGCGCAGTCGATGTCGCTCAACATAGACAAGGTCTGGCTGGAGACTGACTCCGGGTCCGTCCTTGTCCCGGTCGGCGAGGTACGCCCCGGCAACTGCATCACAGTAGGCACGGGCGGGATGATCCCGCTTGACGGCAAGGTAGTTTCCGGCGAGGCGATGGTCAATCAGGCGACGATAACCGGCGAACCGCTCGCGGTGCGCAAGATCGAGGGCGGATATGTCTATGCCGGGACGGTCGTCGAGGAGGGCAGCTGCCGCATCCGCGTTGAAAAGAGCAGCGGCGGTGGGCGCTACGACCGCATCGTCAAGATGATAGAGGAGTCGGAGAAGCTCAAGTCCGGCGTCGAAAGCCACGCTTCAAATCTGGCTGACAGGCTTGTGCCGTACAGTCTCGGCGCAACGGGGCTGATATGGCTCATGACGCGCAACGTGACGAAGGCGCTGGCAGTGCTGATGGTGGACTTCTCCTGCGCGCTGAAGCTCTCCATGCCTATTGCCGTGCTTTCGGCGATGAGGGAAGCGAGCACCTATCACCTGACGGTCAAGGGCGGGCGCTTCCTTGAGGCCGTGTCTCAGGCGGACACCTTTGTATTCGACAAGACCGGTACTCTCACCTATGCCGCGCCGCAGGTCGCGGCTGTCATCCCCTTCAACGGCGAGCAGGAGGACGAGGTGCTTCGTCTTGCCGCATGCCTTGAGGAGCACTATCCGCACTCGATGGCCAAGGCCGTTGTCGCCGAGGCAGAGCGGCGCGGGCTGCACCATGAGGAGCGGCACTCGAAGGTCGACTACATCGTCGCACACGGTGTTTCAAGCAGCGTGGACGGCAAGAAGGTCGTCATCGGCAGCCATCACTTTGTGTTTGAGGACGAGGGCTGCGTGATCCCTGAAGGCGAGCAGGAGAAGTTTGACACGCTGCCTGAGGAGTATTCGCATCTGTTCCTCGGCGTCGGCGGCGTTCTCTCCGCAGTCATTTGTGTAAAAGATCCCCTGCGCGAAGAGGCCGGCGAGATCATCGACGGACTGCACAGGCTCGGCATACCGAAGCTCGTCATGATGACAGGCGACAGCGAGCGCACAGCGCGCTCCGTCGCGCGGACTATCGGCATAGACGAATACTATTCTGAGGTGCTTCCGGAGGACAAGGCAAACTACATCCGCCGCGAGCATGAGGCCGGACGTAAGGTCATTATGCTGGGTGACGGCGTTAACGACTCCCCTGCCCTCTCCGAGGCTGACGCAGGTATCGCGATACGCGACGGCGCAGCGATCTCGCGCGAGGTCGCGGATATAACGATCGGCGCAAACGACCTGTATTCCCTGCTGACGCTCAAGCGCGTGAGCGACGCTCTGATGCGGCGCATACATCGCAACTACCGCCGGATAATCGGCTTCAACCTGATGCTGATTTGTCTCGGCGTGGCCGGTATACTGCCGCCTGCGACATCGGCATTGCTGCACAACGCATCGACGCTTGTGATAAGTCTCGAAAGCATGACGTCGCTTCTGAAAGACTGACAGCTGAATCAAACGCTAAATCAAAAGTTGGGGTAACCGGGGAAATCCGGGTACTCCAACTTTTTGTTCTGGCACCGCTTTTTTGTTGAGAGCCATCGGTAAGTTTAGGTCTCCGGATGAAAAAAAAACGCTCCGTCCATTCGGACGAACCGTTCTTTTTTGGTGCGAGAGAGGAGACTTGAACCCGCGCTGCGGCGCGGGGCCGCCTCGGGTTGAAACGTGCCACCGGCACGTTTCTAAGAGCCCTCGGGAGTTCAAGTCTCTATATGAATAAAAATAACAGCCCCTCCAAACGGATGAGCTGTTATTTTGGTGCGAGAGAGGAGACTTGAACTCCCACGTCGGCTGACACACGCCCCTCAAACGTGCCTGTCTACCTATTCCAGCAC
>CEBY01033024.1_pt1 | contig 16458 bp, 15 predicted proteins | sample 554731 | NCBI WGS metagenome assembly CEBY01 (sample SAMEA3182050, study PRJEB8094) | gut metagenome | biome: human; feature: gut; material: Stool; isolation source: human stools | place: Canada | collected 2012-02-22
CGCTATCAGACGGTGTACTCACGAGAGCTTGGGAGCGCCGCCGCGCCGACTGCGGGGCTGCACTTCACTAAGGAGCTGCTGGAAAAAATAGCCGCGAAGGGCGTAAAAGTCTGCTATGTGACGCTGCATGTTGGGCTTGGCACTTTCCGCCCGGTAAAGGAGGACGAGATTGAAGCACACGAGATGCACTCGGAATTCTGCATCGTCCCGGAAGAGACCGCCGCGGCCATAAACGAAACCAAGAAGAACGGCGGGCGCGTGATTGCAGTCGGCACGACATCATGCCGCACGCTTGAGAGCTTCGCGAAAGAGGACGGAGCGCTTGAAGCCTGCTCCGGCTGGACAAATATTTTCATTTATCCGGGCTATCGCTTCAAGTGCATAGATGCACTTGTCACAAACTTCCATCTGCCAGAGAGCACGCTTATAATGCTGGTGTCCGCGTTGGCTGGACGCGAGCATATCATGAACGCGTACAACACCGCAGTAAAGGAGAAGTACCGCTTCTTCTCATTCGGCGATGCGATGTTCATTAAGTAAGGAAATGCGAAGGATCTATTGACTTAGAACTTGAAATCATTATAATAAGTGGGTAATTCTGAACGGAATTACCCACTTATTATATTAATTATGCAGTTTAATAGAGCTTTGCGCCTGCCGGGATGTGCGGATCGACCGTCAGCAGATGCAGCTTCTCCTCGTCGCCTTCTTGGTGAACAGCAGAGATGAGCATACCGCAGGAGTCGATACCCATCATCGGTCTGGGCGGGAGATTTGTGATCGCGATGCAGGTCTTCCCTACCAGCTCTTCGGGCTCGTAGTAAGCATGAATGCCGCTGAGGATGGTGCGTTCCGTACCGGTGCCGTCGTCAAGCGTGAACTTGAGAAGCTTCTTGGACTTCTTCACGGCCTCGCAGGCAAGCACCTTTACCGCTCTGAAATCTGACTTCGAGAAAGTCTCAAAGTCTACAAAGTCGGAAAACAGCGGCTCGATCTGGACATTGGAAAAGTCTATGGCTTCTTCCTTAACTTCAACGGAAGCCTGAGCCTCAGTATCGGCGACAGCTTCCTGCTTCTTCTCTGCCTTGGGCATATCCATGGGCTTCATTGTCGGGAACAGGATAACGTCTCTAATGGAGCTGCATCCCGTGAGCAGCATCACGCAGCGGTCGATGCCGATGCCGAGACCGCCCGTAGGAGGCATACCGTATTCAAGCGCGTTGATGTAATCCTCGTCCATCATGCCGGCTTCATCGTCGCCCTTGGCGCGCATTTCGACCTGCTTCTGGAAGCGCTGCTTCTGATCGATAGGATCGTTAAGCTCGGAGAACGCATTGCCCATCTCGCTTGCGCAGATGAAGAGCTCGAAACGCTCGGTAAGGCGCGGGAACTTCGGGCTGCGCTTTGCAAGCGGAGAAACGTCTACCGGGTGCATGGTGATAAAGGTCGGCTGAATGAGCTTCTCCTCGACCTTCTGATCGAAGCATTCATACAGAGCGTGACCCCATGTCGGCTCGACCTTCTCCATATCAACACCGACAGCCTTTGCGGCGGCGACCGCCTCTTCATCGCTTTCGATTGCCATAAAGTCGACGCCGAGATATTCCTTGACGGCCTCGGCCATGGTCATGCGCCTGAAGCCGGGTGCAAGGCTGATGTTCTGCCCCTGCCACTGGACATCGTAAGTGCCGAGTATCTCCATCGCCGCACCGGACAGCAGATCTTCAAACAGATCCATCATGTCGTTGAAGTCAGCGTAGGCCTCGTACAGCTCGACAGTAGTGAACTCCGGGTTGTGCTTGGTGTCCATGCCTTCGTTGCGGAAGATACGGCCGATCTCATATACGCGCTCAATACCGCCCACGATAAGGCGCTTGAGGTTAAGCTCGGTCGCAATACGCAGGTACATGTCTATATCAAGGGTGTTGTGGTGCGTGATGAAGGGACGCGCGGTAGCGCCGCCGGAGATGGTGTTGAGAACAGGCGTCTCGACCTCCATGTAGCCGCGGTTATCGAGGAAGCGGCGGACATAGCTCACGAACTTTGAGCGGATGACAAAGTTGCGGCGGCTGTCATCATTGACGATGAGGTCAACATATCGCTGGCGGTACTTGAGTTCCGTATTGGTCATGCCATGGAACTTCTCAGGCAGCGGGCGCAGAGACTTTGAAAGGAGCTCAACGCTCTGCACATGCACGGATATCTCCTCGGTCTTCGTCTTGAACACGTAGCCGGAAACACCGATAATGTCGCCGATATCATACTTGCGGAAATCGGCAAACTCCTGCGCGCTGACTGCGTCGGCGCGGACGTAGAGCTGTATCTGTCCCCTGTCGTCCTTGATGTGGCAGAAGATGGCCTTGCCCATGCCGCGCTTGGACATGATACGTCCGGCGACGGAAATGGTCTTTTCGGCAAACGCGTCGTAATCGGCCTTGATCTCTTCCGACCACGCCGTTCTTGTAAACTTGGTTATGGTAAAGGGATCCCTGCCCTCCTGCTGGAGAGCGGCCAGCTTATCGCGGCGTATCTGCAAAATCTCGGACAGCTCCTGCTCCGGTGCAGGCTGCCTGGTGTTCTCTTCGCTCATGTCCTACCCCTTACCTTTAGTTATTCTCTACGGAAAGTATCTCAAACTTGATGTCGCCCGCGGGCGCGTTGATGACGACGGTCTCGCCCGCCTTATGTCCGTGCAGTCCGCGGCCGAGGGGAGAGTCGTCGGATATGCGCCCCTCTCTGGGATTAGCCTCCTGAGAGCCGACTATCTCATAAGTCTCCTCAAAGTCCTCCTCGATATCACGCACTCTTACGATGCTGCCGAGGGTGATTGCATCCTTCGGGGTGTTCTCGTCCATATTGTCGACGATCTCAGCGTTCTCGATGAGAACTTTCAGCTCAGCTATCTTGGAATAGAGCTTGCCCTGCTCGGTCTTTGCTTCATCGTACTCACTGTTTTCGGACAGATCGCCGAAGCTTCTTGCTTCCTTGATCAGCTCAGAGACCTCTTTCTCTCTCACTGTCTCCAAATAATAAAGCTCATCCTTGAGAGCGTCAAGGCGCTCCTGACTCATCTTGAATCTGTTGGAATTAGACATACGTTTCGATCTCCTTCTGCCGCCTCATTGATCCTGAGGTAAATTTATATTGGGAAGCTTGTACATTATATTAACTTACGCAGGGCTTGTCAACTCAAAAGCTTCAAAGCCTGCATAAGCTGCTCGTCATTTGAGGATGCGCCGACGCCGGTGCTCTCGCCGACGGTGCCGTCGGTCGTGCCGGTCGCGGAAGCATCGGAGTTATAAAGGATAAGGTCAGGCACAACGCCGCCTTTGGCGCTGATATCGGTGCGGTTGCCGGTGAGATATGTACCGGTCGAAAGGCGGAGAGCGCTGCCGTCCTCAAGGGGGATGGTCTCCTGCGTTCTGGTCTTGCCCGTCGTCGCCTCGCCGAGCACGGTAGCCCACTGGTATTCCTGGAGCACAGCCGCGCATACCTCGGCCTCGCCGAAGGTCTCAGCGTTGACAAGGACGCACATCGGAAGCTGAATGCACATACCGTCCGAAGTCGTCACCTTCTCGTTGCCCTGCTTGTCCGTCTCTATGAAAAGAGTTCCGTTCGGGAGCAGATAGTCAAGGAACTTTGCACACTCCGTGTCAAGCCCGCCGGGGTTGCCGCGCAGGTCAATGCACAGTGCCACAGCTCCCTGATTGAGCAGATCCTCGACCGCTGCGATCGCATCGTCGCCGCTGCCAGCTTCAAAATTCAGTATCTGAACATAACCGGCCTCGGTCTTTTCAAGGCGGTAATTGACAGCGCTCTGGTAGACGCTGCTGCAATCGACCTCAATGCTGTTCTTGCGTCCAAGGCCGAGAGTGAACTTCCCGTTCATCTTTGAGCGTATCAGCTTGCGCGCTTCATCCAGCGACATATTGGTTATATCCTCGCCGTCGACGGAGGTTATCACATCGCCCGCGCCGAGCCCGGCAAGTCCTGCCGGGGAATCGGCATTGACGGAAACGACCTGAAAGCTCCCGTCGTCCTGCTTCATTATAGACATACCGATGCCTGAGTATTCATTCGCAGAGTTGAGCTGATAGGTCTTGTATTCATCTGCGGACATGTAATAGCTCCAGTTGTCGGCAAGTCCGGAAACCATAGCCGCCGCGGCGTAGTCGCCGAGAGTCTGTCTGCTGACATCGTCTATGTATTGATCCTGAACGACGTCCTTGATTTCAATATAGCGTTTGGCTTCGTCAAAATCGTCTTTGCCGCCGACAAGATCGAGCATATGCTTATATGTGATCCCGATCGCACCGCCGACAAAAATAATAAAGGCAAGCAGCACATACTTGAATCTTATGCGTATATTGAGGATCGCCGTCAGAACGTTGACTACGGCGTTCATTAGTCTGGTGCCCAAACTCATACACAACCTCCAGAATCTTTGCTGTTTTACATGCGTGGGGGCTGCTGCCGCAGCCCCCGGTTTTGCTCAGAAAAATTATACTCCCGCGTCCGCGGAGATCGTAAGCCCGGAATAGAACTGCTCCGGGTCGATACGCGTGCCGTTTTTCAGAACCTCGAAATGGAGATGCGGCCCGGTAGAGTTACCGGTGCTCCCGACATATCCGATGGTGTCGCCCTGACTCACGGACTGCCCCTGACTTACCGCGATGGAGGACATATGGCCGTACAGAGTAACATATCCGTTGCCGTGGTCTATCATGACGCAGTTGCCGTAGCCGCCGTTCCATGATGCCAGCGTAACAGTTCCGCCGTCGGCGGCATAGATGCTCGTGCCCTGATTGGACGCAATGTCTATACCGGTATGCGTTTTCTGCTGACCGGTAATGGGATGAATACGCAGACCGAACCGGCTCGATACGTAGACATACGACGCGACAGGCCAGATAAAGCTGCCGTTGCCGACCGCTCCACCGCCGCCGGTGCTGCCTCCGCTGTTGGCCTGCTCGGCGCGGCGCTGCTTTTCAAGCTCCGCAACGAGCTTATCAATGTTTGCATTCGCTGCGTCCTCAGCGGCCATGATCTCGTCATATTCTGCCTGACGCTTTTCAAGGTCGTTTTCAATATCGAGGATAAGGTTTATAGCCTCCTCGATGTCCTTTTCAAGCTCGGCCTGTTCCGCACGGAGCACTTCCTGCTTGGCGTTTATATCAGCGCGGTAGGCCTCATAATCGGCCTTGACCTCTTCGGTGTTCTCTCTGGCCGCAATATACGCGTCCTCAAGCTCCTTGTCGCTCTGCATTATCTCGCCGATGTCGTCCATCGCCGTGAGAAAATCGCCGAGGCTGCTCGTCTTGAGCACCATCGCCAGATATCCTACGCTGCCGTTTTCTTCCATCGCGCGCACACGCGCACGATATCTCTCGAGCTGCTCGTCCTCAAGGCGTTGGGCTTCGGTAAGCTCCTTCTCCTTGTCGGCGATCATCTCGTCATACAGTGCGATCTCATCGCTGTTGAGCTGGATCTGTTGGAGCGTATACATATTGCGCTCATCCATGGCCTGCTTCTGTTCCACAACGCTGGCCTTGTCGGCCTCAAGCTGTTCAACAACAGCCTGCTTTTCCTGACGCTGTGCCTTGATTGCGTCGCGCTCTGCTTTGAGTGCGTCTATTTCGGTCTGCGTGACCGCATAGGCGCTGACCGGCGCCGTATCAACAACGGCGGCAGCCATGAGCACTACGCAGAGCGACAGCGCTATCAGGCGTAATGTCTTTTTTTTCATAGTAGTTAGTAGTACCTGAATTGCTTCAGCAATCAGCAATTATAATATGTGATTCCGGAGAAATAAGCAGCCGGATCTACTCTTCCGTCTCCTACGTAAACTTCAAAATGCAGATGAGTACCCGTGGCTCTTCCGGTTGCCCCCAGATACCCGACCGTCTGTCCCTGACTGACATAGTCACCCGTGGAGACCGCAAAGCCGGACATATGCGCATACACCGTCGAGGTGTCCCCGTGGTTGATTATTACGTAGTTGCCGTACCCGCTGTCGGATGACGCGGTAACAACAACACCGCTTGCCGCCGCGACTATGGGCGCGCCGTCGTTGCCGAAGCCGTCGATATCAATACCGCTGTGGTATCTTGTCTGCCCGGTAAAGGGGTCGGAACGGTTGCCGTAACGCGAGGTGACTCTCGTGCTGCACGGCACAGGCCACATAAAGCCGCTGTCCCCGCCGCTTGCGCCGCCGGTGTTGGCGCTGTTCTGTGCCTCGTTTATTTCATCCTGACTGTATGGTGGCTCCTGACCATTGGCCTCTGCCTCCTGATTTGCGCGGTTCATCTCTTCAACGCGGGAAGCGGCGTTCTCGGCATCGGACTTTGCCTGTGCAGCCTCCGCGGCCTTCTGCGCATTATACTGGGCGATCATGTTGGTGATAGACGCCGCGGTGGCCTGCTCGGCAGCTTCGGCAGCTTCATACTCGACGATCGCTTTTTCTATCTCGGATTCAAGGCTCTTTAGGGTCTTGTCCGCTTCAGCGATCTGATCGCTTATCTCCTTCTGCTCCGCCTTTAGGTCTGCCTGAGTGGCTTCGTACTCGGCCTTTTCCTGCTCGTACCGAGCCTTGACCTCTTCGGTCTCTTCACGCGCGGCAACATACTGCGCCTGGAGCGTTTTATCGCTTGACATTATCTCGCCCATATCGTCAAACGCGGTGAGAAGTTCTGAAAAATTGCTTGCCTGAAGGATCACTGCGAGGATATTGTATCCGCCGTTCTCCTCCATTGCGCGCACACGGCCGCGATATTTCTCAAGCTGGCGCTCTTCCTTGTTCTTTGCTGCGTCGACCTCTTTTGCCTTCTCGGCGATCAGCTCAGTGCACTGGTCGATTTCCTTGGCAATGATCCTGAGCTGCTCATTCGCAAGCTTCTTCTGCTCGTCGAGCGCAGCTTTCTGTTCCAGGACATTTGCCTGCTGATCCTTTAGTGCCTGAAGTCTCTCCATGCAGTCCTTGACCTGATTGGACAGCTGCTCCTTCTGCGCCTTAAGTTCGCTCAGTCCCTCCGGCTCGTCCGCAAATGCGGAGACCGGGATCATGCTGACCACAAGCGAGGCAAGCATCAGCACTGCCATAATTACGGCAATGACTGAGATTATCTTCTTGTTATTCATTGATAACTCCTTATTCCAAGGGAACGGTCAAACCTTCAGATAGTTCCTTATAGCATTCACGCCACCGAACGCGCCGACCAGAATTCCGACAGCCATGTACACGATGAACACCTCGAGCGCAACGCTGTGGAATGGCACGAAGGTTATGAAGCTCTCGGTAACTGATGCGACGAGCTTCCCGGTGACGAGGTTATAAAGACCCCACTCCGCGAGGAAAGCCAGCCCTCCGCCGAGGATACCGAGCACAAGACCCTCGACCACAAACGGCAGCCTGATAAAGCTGTTTGTGGCGCCGACCATTTTCATTATCGCGATCTCGTCACGCCGGCCGAAGGTGGCAAGCTTTATCGTGTTCGACATGATGAATATCGAAACAAAGACAAGGATCGCTATAAGCACGAGTGAGATAACGCTGACAACGTTGCGGATCGTGACAAAGGTCTTTGCGTACTCAAGATGCGCGTTGACCTTCGCGATACCGTCGACCGCTTCGAGCGCCGCCTTCGTCTGCGACATAAGCGCGATGTCAGTCAGGTGGATAACGAACCTGTGGCGGAACACGGTTGCATCAATGCCCTCGCGGAAGTTCTCATCGTACTTGTTCATGAAGTTGTCCATAGCGTCTTCTCTTGAAACAAACTCTACGGACGAAATATTGTCCAGCGCCTCAATGCTGCTCTGGATTGCTTTTGCCTGATCCTCATCCGAGATCTTTTCGTCGACGAAAGCGACGATCTCGTTCTGGTTTTCAAGGTCTTTTATCAAGGCGTCAATGTTGACCGACAGCAGCGATACGCTGCCCATGATAACAAGGCACGCCATAATGATTGTGACCGACGCGAAGGACATGAAACCGTGGGTCGTAATGCTTCTGAAGCCCTCGCGGATAAGATAGCCGCACCTACTCAATCTCATAACTGTAATACCCATCCATTCCGTCACTGATCAGGTTGCCGCCGTCAATGGTGATGACGCGCTTGGAAAAAGCGTTGACCAGTTCCTTCTCATGGGTCACGACCATAACGGTAGTGCCCATCTCGTTTATCTTTTCAAACAGAAGCATAAGCTCCAGACTGCGCACGGGATCGAGGTTCCCGGTAGGCTCGTCCGCGACGATCATGCGCGGGCTGTTGACGAGCGCCCTTGCGATGGCGACACGCTGCTGCTCGCCGCCGGAGAGCTCGTTCGGCATACGCTTGCCTCTGCCCTCAAGCCCGACAAGCTCCAATATGTACGGCACACGCTTCTTGATCTCGGAGTTCGCCGCGCCGACAACGCGCATCGCGAACGCGACGTTGTCGTAAACATTCATGTTTTCGATAAGCCTGTAGTCCTGGAATATGACGCCGAGCGTCCTGCGGACTTTCGGAAGCTTACGGCGCTTGATCGTGCCCATGTCAAAATCGTTTACGATTATCTGCCCGGACGTCGGGCGAACCTCACCGGTGATGAGCTTCATGATCGTTGTCTTTCCAGAGCCGGACGGGCCAACAAGGAAGACGAACTCGCCGTCGTTAATGGTGAGGCTGACTCCGTCGAGCGCAACGGTGTTGCTGCTCTCGTAGACCTTCCTCACGTTGTTCATTTGAACCATAAGTCAATTGACCTCCAAAGCTTTTGTTTCCTGCCTGTGCGCATTGAACTTGCTGCACCGGCAGCGCTCACGATCTATTGCACCTCAGAACTTGCTGTTGTTAAGGGAATCGAGGTACATTTTAACCATCATAGCGACCTTAAAGACGATAGCATGGTCAAACTCGCGCAGATCAAGACCCGTGATCTTTTTGATCTTTTCAAGCCTGTACACCAGAGTATTGCGGTGGACATACAGCTTACGCGAGGTCTCGGAGACGTTGAGGTTATTTTCAAAGAACTTGTTGATAGTCTCCAGAGTATCCTCGTCCAAGGTCTCTATGGGGTTTTTCTTGAACACTTCATTAAGAAACATCTCGCATAGGGTAGTTGGCAGCTGATAGATAATGCGCCCCAGACCGAGAGTTTCGTAGTTGATTATTGTCTTTTCGCTTTCAAACACGCGGCCGACCTCAATGGCGACCTGCGCTTCCTTGTATCTGTCGGCAAGCTCGCGCAGATGACGCGCGTTGGTGCTGATGCCGATGACGCACTTTATGCCCATCTCCTCGGCAAGGGAGTTTTCAATAGTGTGCGCAGCCTTGAGTATCTCATCGGGGCAGTTGGTGTTCGGCAGAGCCTTGACGAGGACGATATCCGTCTCGTTGATGTTCAGCACGAAGTCCTTCTGCTTATCCGGGAACAGGCGCTGGATAAGCTCCACCGCGGCAACGTCGGAATTTTCCGTCTGGCGCACCAGCAGGACGACGCGCGGCTCATCGGTGACGAAGTGCAGCTCCTTTGCACGGACGTAGACATCGCCCGGCAGGATATTATCGGAGATAATGTTCTTTATGAAGGCAGCCTTATTGTGCTTCTCCTCATAATTGTTCTTTGCCTCATTGAAGGCCACGGCTGAAATGGAGCATATGGTACGGCTCAGAGAGTCGCTGCCCTCGGTAAATGCCGCATAGTCAAACTTTGCGCCGGGCGAAGAGAGGGCACAGTAAGTTCTTGTTCCGGTAGAAATGGGATGCTCAGTCCCGTCAAACTCGTAGAGATGAAAGTCGTCCAGTCGGGAGCCTATCATGGCAAGCTCACTGCATGCGACTACAAATCCCTGCTCGTCAACGACACCTATCGTTCTGTCAACGGCATCCTTCAATTGAATGATCACATTCTGAAAAATTCTGCTGGACATATTTCCTCCCTCTTCTGCCGCCGTAAGCAGGCTGTGCCGTCTCCCCGATCCGTCTGCGGCTCTTTCGAATCGCTATGCACGCTGCCCTTCCGCCGAATAAAGCCGGCGGAGTGCCGTATACCCCGGCGCTTCTCCCCCGCGCCGGACTGTTTTTGTTGGGTTTGCCCGCCATGTGCGGCAGTTTGCCGTACACGAGCTTCGGCCAATGGTCAATTTACCATACCCAGCCGATTTTCTTACTACATAATAACTCCGTTTTATGTAATTTTCAATATAAATTCTCGCATTTTTTTGTGAACTTTTTTCGTCCTATGTCCTTAACAGTCAAAAACAGCTTGATTTTCAAGGGTTTAATTAAACTAATTGTCCAGAATAAAACTGCCCAACACCTTGGCTATGTCCTCGCTGCCAAGCTCCTTTGCCTCTCCCGGTGCAAGAGCGGGGTCAAGCTCCAGAGAGCCGACAGCAAGTCGGCGCAGCTTCACAACGGGCTTTCCTCTCGATGCGAGCATTCGCTTCACCTGATGGTACTTACCCTCCATGACGATAACATGGCAGAGGTTTTCACCCAGCGGCACGAGCTTTGCCGGAAGACACCTTGTCCCGTCGCCGAGGATTATCCCTTCCTCGAACGCTTTTACGTCGGCCTCGTCCGGAGTTCCGTCCACCTCGGCGTAATAGAGCTTCTCTATGCCCGACTTCGGTGAAATCACACGATGGGCAAAATCGCCGTCGTTCGTGAGCAGCAGCAGACCGCTCGTGTCCTTATCGAGCCGACCGACCGGGAACAAGCCGATGCGCCGGATATCCGGCGGCAGAATGTCCAGCACAGTTTCCTGACGCTTATCCTCCGTGGCGCTCAGCACACCCTCCGGCTTATCCATCATGAAATACCGCAGACGGCTGGTACACAGCTCGACGCCGTCCACGCATATCACATGTCCCTGCTCCTCTATCTTCATGTCAGGCTGCACTGGCACCGCGCCGTCGACCGTGACGCGTCCGCTCTTTATCATCAGCCGCAGCTCGCTTCTGGTCGCAACGCCCAGCTCTGACAGCAGTCTGTCGATTCTTTTCACCGCCATAGGCCATCCCTCCGCAGTGTCGAAGATTTTTGTCTGCTTATTATAGCATACCTGAGATCAAATTTGAATAGCTTATCTCAGGGTAACTGCATCTGTATGCGGCTGCCTCCGCAGCACACTCTGTTGTCTCCATCTGCCGCTTATGGAGATCCGTTTCCTCCGGTGCTGACTTTGCAAGCGGCAGAATGGAGATACGCTATGACGCAAAAGTGCTCAGGGTTTACCAAGAAAAAAGCCCTCATTCTGGTCTTGGGCTTGGGTGGTCTCATACTGCTGCTGATAGTCCTGCGCGCGGTGTTCACCCCCGGAACGGAATTTGACCTCTCCACGCTCGACGGGCGCGAGGCCTTCCTCAACTCCCTCGGCTGGGAGATCGACAGAAGCACTGAGGAGTTCAGGACTGTCGTCGTTCCGGATAAGCTTGAGGGGATAATGGCGCAGTATAACCGGATGCAGCAGGCGCAGGGCTATGACCTCTCAAACCACCTCGGTGAGCGATGCAGCCAGTATAGCTATCAGCTCACAAATTACGCCGACTCCGACGGCACTGTCATCATCACCATCTACGTTCAGGAAAACGAGGTCATCGCCGGGGATATACATACCACCGCCGTCAACGGCTTTATGCACGGGCTCAAGCGCAACGCACAGACGCAGAAATAAACAGTCCAGCGCAGCCGCATTTCATCAGCTGCGCTGGATTTTGCCTGAAATCATATTGCTGCCCGCCGGACATGGGTCTTGTTTATCCGCGGTCTATGTCCGGCATTACCGCATTTCACTTGGCTTTGTACTTCTCGCGCAGAGCCATTGCATCCGAATAGCCAAGCCGTCATTATGCCGCATACCATAACAAGTGCCATAAGGATCGCGAGGAATTTGCTTAGTTTCTTCATTCAGATAGCCTCCATTTCAGTTTTAGCTTTGTGTTTTTTTGCTGCCAGAGCAGCTTCTGGATTCATCTTAGAATTGAAAAAAGAGACCGTCAATTAACATTTTTTGCTTTTCTTAACGCTTTTTAAACATAGTTTACAAACTGCACAAGCTGTTTCACCGGCATTTGTTTAATATGCCGGTTGCCGTTAAAACAGGAAACTCCCGGCGCAGTTATGTTACGCCGGGAGCTCACATTTTTACCTTATTTTATTGGAACAGCATCATTTTTCGGCTCTGCCGATGCCGAACTCAGCCGCGGCGACCGCCGTGCTGCCGTCCATGCTGGAGAAGTTCATGACGATGCGGTACCTGCCGTCGCCGAGCTTATCATAGTGATCGGCAAAATTGAACGTCACCTCATCGGTCGCGTTAGCCGGGAGCGTGAGCAGCTGCATGGTAACAAAGTCCTGCTTATCAGGGATCATGCACCAGTGCCCGTCCTGCCATATTTCGAGACGCTGCGCTGCGCCGTAGGTATAATCCTTGTTCGTGAGGTTTTCAAGCGTCAGCGCCGCCTCTTCGGTCTCGTCGGTCACGGTGCGCTGCTTTATGAATATCTGCACCAGATCGTTCGTTGCAGCCGTGTCGTACTCGCTGACTTCATACTTTGTGCCGCCGCAGCCTGCGAAAGAAAGCATAACGGCAAGCACCGCAATAACAGCAAACAGTTTTTTCATTTTTTCCTCCGTATATTTCAGAAATCAAATAGATGCAGGTTTATTTCCGCCTGCATCTATTTGACGTCCTTATTTTGGCTATGTTCCGCTCGTTTTATTAAAAATCTATAAACAAACCATGCACCCGTCCTGCCGTCACAGCAGAACGACGCCCGCCTTCTCGCACTTCTCGACGGTCTCCGCGTCCCATATCGAAGCCTGCACTTCGCCTATGTGCGCCTTGCCGAGCAGGAGCATCGAAAGCCGCGACTGGCCAATGCCGCCGCCGATCGTCAGCGGAAGCTCCCCGGCGAGCAGTGCCTTATGATATGGCAGCTCGCGCCGGTTATCGCAGCCGGAGATTGTGAGCTGTCTGTCGAGCGCGGCGGGGTCGACGCGGATGCCCATGGAGGAGACCTCCATCGCGCAGCCGAGCACATCGTCCCAGAACATGATATCCCCGTTGAGCGACCAGTCGTCATAGTCGGGAGCGCGCCCGTCGTGCGGCTTGCCGGACTTGAGTTTCCCGCCGATTCCCATGATGAAAGCGGTCTTATGCTCCTTCACGTAGGCGTTCTCGCGCTGCTTCGGCGTAAGCTCGGGGTACATATCCTCAAGCTCCTGCGCATCTATAAAGCTGACGCGGCGCTCAAGCTTCGGCATGACAGTCAGCTGCGGATATATCGCCTGCATCGTGTCCTGCGTGTCGCATATCGCGGCGACGATATCCATGACCGTGAGCTTGAGATAGTCCCTCGTGCGGTTCTCCGGGAGAATGACCTTCTCCCAGTCCCACTGGTCGACATAGACCGAGTGCAGATTGTCAAGCTCATCCTCATCGCGGCGGACGGCGTTCATGTCCGTATACAGCCCCTTGCCGGGGAAGAAGCCGTAGCGCTTGAGCGCAAGGCGCTTCCACTTTGCCAGCGACTGCACGACCTGCGCCTTCGTCTCCGTGCGCAGGATATCGAACGACACTGGGCGCTCATAGCCGTTGAGGTCATCGTTCAGGCCGGACTTTTCATCGACGAACAGCGGCGCGGAAACGCGGTACAGGTTGAGCTTCGCGCCGAGGTTCTCCTCAAAAAGGCGCTTGAGCAGGCTTATCGCCTTCTGCGTATCATATATCGTAAGCAGACTCTTGTAATTTTCGGGTATGTAGGTTGACATAGCGGCTCCAGTTCCCCGCGGCTTTGCGGAAGTTTTATTTCTTGCTGAGCATCTCAGCGATCTCCTGATACAGGTTCTCAGCGTTGAGGCGGAAGTTTTTCTCCATGAGCTTTGCCTGCTCTTCATCGCCGCACAGCAGGTGCAGATGGATTATCTCGCCCTTGCCGTCGGACATTGCAAGCTCGACCATGCAGCCGTTCTCACTGACCTCGTGGCGCGCTGTTATCATCGCCGCGCGGCGCAGCCGCTCCTCTACAGGAGCCAGCAGCTTGAGCGCTTTCATGCGCACGGAGTACGGCAGACTGCTCTCGACAGCCTCCGCGTTCTTCGCGCCCTTGTCGGTGATCGTGTACCCGGTCGGAGTTTCCTTGATGTGCTCCGTCTCGATAAGGTCGGAAAGGCAGTCCGAATAATCGAAGTAGTCTATCCCGCCGTCGCACTGACACAGCTCGCACAGCGTTTCCGGCTCGACCTCACCGGGCAGGCGGCGCAGGATAAAGAGGATCAGGATCTTGATATCCAGCTTTTCATGTATGAATCCAAGGCGTGCCATAACCGTCTCCTTCCATGATTGCTTTATAGGACATTATATACTTTCCGTCCATGCTTTTTCAAGAGCTTTTTTACACATATGCGGAACTTGCGCATAGACTGTACTGAAGTGTTCTTCAATCCAGACAACAGGAGGTATATCTATGGCCGACAGAGTAGTGCCGGGGCCCGTTGAGAACTCGGCAAGCATTCGAGAAGCCGTATGCGTCAATACCAGAAAGATATTCGACAGCTGCCGAGACAAGGACTGTGTGGATGATCTGCGTGTCTACCCCACCGTGAGCTCCCAGTCCTACATAGAAAACGCGCTCAGCATCCGCCCCAAGCGGGCAGAGCTGCTCTATGTAGATGTAAGCGTTGAACCGGTCGGCTTTAACCGCGGCTATTTCACCGTCGACTGCACGTACTTCTACCGTGTCACCGGCGAGACCTTCCCCGGCGGCCAGACCTGCACGGGTCTGTGCGTGTTCGATAAGCGGGTCATGCTTTTCGGCAGCATTGCAAGCGTGAAATCATATTCCTCGGACAGCGCGCTGCCGCTCTCGACGGTCGACGAGCTGCCCATCGCCGTGGTCAATTCCGTCGATCCTATCTGCCTGCACTGCAAGATCTGCGATTCCGAGTGCCTGCTGCCGACTGAGCTTGAGCAGCGCAACATCCCCGCGGCGATCACAGCGGCCTTCACCGAAAGCCTTGTTCTCACCGACACCGCCCGCCGCTGGTTTGCGACGATCGGCCAGTTCAGCATCATCAGGCTTGAGCGAGACACTCAGCTGCTCATTCCCGCCTATGACTACTGCCTGCCCGATAAGGAGTGCCCCGGCACGATCACCGAGGATGATCCCTGCACGCTCTTCAGCCGCATCCGCTTCCCGGTCGAGGAATTCTTCCCGCCCGACAGCATCTGCGACTGCGAGGACTACCGCAGCATGAAATAGCGCTGCGCATAAGGCATGATAAGCTATTGAAAGGGCTGCGGCATCGTGCCGCAGCCCTGGTTATTCTTACTTATTTTGTGGTTTTTGCGTTGCTGATTATGTCTCCGCTCACCGCGTCGACCGTATAGTCATAATCATATTTATCCGCTGTGAACTCTATCTCATAGACAAGCTTGAGTCCGTCAAGCCTGAGCGTTGACTTGACGCTCTGTGCGTCCTTTTCCGCTACTCCCGCATGGCTGTACGCTGTCAGCTTCGCGGCCTGCACGTCTATGAGCTCCGGCAGGTTGGAGCCTGCCGCGGCGTTTGTGACACTGTCCTCCGGCACGGAAGCAGCTTCCGCTGCGGTCTCGGCAGCGCTGCTGCGCAGACGCTCCCAGCCCTCGACCTTGCCGGTCAGGGCATTGACCTCGTATTCATAATCTGCGTCTCCGGCAGTGAAGTCGATGATGTAAACGCTCGTTCCCCTGATTTCCTTGATACGTGCCTTGTATACATCCGCGTCCTTTTCATTGACCTTAGCGTGCTTGAGCGCGGCATTGACTGCGGTCTCCGGCTCTATGTATTCAGGCTCCGCAGGTGCGGACGGCTCCTGTGTCGCTTCTGTGGGCGCGGCGCTCGTCTCAGGCTTCACGGATTCCTCTGGTTTTGCGCTTGCTTCCGGTTCTGCGCTGGCCGCGGGTGCCGTGCTCTCTTCTGGCTTGACGCTCTCTTCTGGCTTAGCGCTCTCCGTAGGTTTCGCGCTTGCTTCCGGCTTTCCCGTGGGCTTCACAGCCGTCGCGGGCTTCGCGGACTCGCTCGGCTTCGGCGTCGACGTCGGCACTGCGGTCATGGTCGGCTCGACAGCCTCAGGAAACATCCGCGCCCAAAGCCCGGTCGGCTCACTGATCGTCGCAAGCTTCAGCCCGGCAAGCACGCCTCCTGCGAAAAGTACAAGGATCAGCAGAATGACCAGCCATGTCGGCATACGCTTTTTATTCTTCACGGTCGAAGTAGTACCGTAATCGTTATCCGTACTCATTTTTTACTTTACCCCTTTCCGTTTTCGGCTCTCGCCCGGCTTTTGTATCTGTCTATATCTGTAAACGTACTCGCGTGAACGGCAGTTCACTTCTTGTCTGTGCTCTCAAAATATTCTTTCGCGCTTTCTGCGTCGCAGCGTATCTGTGTTGACAGCTCATCAAATCCGGAAAATTTCTTCTCCGGGCGCA
>CEBY01041567.1_pt1 | contig 16249 bp, 8 predicted proteins | sample 554731 | NCBI WGS metagenome assembly CEBY01 (sample SAMEA3182050, study PRJEB8094) | gut metagenome | biome: human; feature: gut; material: Stool; isolation source: human stools | place: Canada | collected 2012-02-22
ACAATAACCGGAATTTGATTGGCTATCTTCTTGTTAATAGATTGTTGTTCATCCATTAACCGGACTATCTGGAACATCTGTCGTTCCTTATCCTCTAAAAGACTGCGCACACTATCGATGCGCTCTGCTGGATAGGTGGCCTTGAAACGGCAGAGCATACTGTCCATTGCCATACGCCGTGCATGGTAATGCTCGATATCTTTATCGTTCCATTCCAGTATTGTTTCACCCAATAGAGAAAATTTTATCATTTGAATATTGATATTGTTTATTTCTTTTCGGAGCTCGTCTATTTTTTTATTGCCAAGTTCTAATGCTTCTATCTCCTGCCATTCATAGAGGCTATTATATGCCATACATCCGATAAGAATGGAGATAAGTATATATCCCAACTGTATTGCCTTATAGAAATTTCCTGACCGCTCCATTATTTTGATGACATTGATTTTTGGAACATGAATAAAAGTTTATCTTTTTCGTTCATGCGGATATTATCAGAATAATCGCCTTTTGTTATTTGATACCCGCATGGCTTGACCATAAAAACGCCTAAGCCCTTAGTGTATGAACTTACTTCTGAGGCGTAGTCTTTACTTGTATTTAATGGAACTTTCCCTTTAATATGACACCACTCATTATTGCAACTGATGTCTTCAATCTCAGACATCATTTTTTGCAAATCTGTAATAGCTTTGGAACTTGCCGCTTGGGGTATCTGCAACTCAAAATAGAGCATCGGTTCGAGAATGTCCACACCTGACTGTTGCAAGGCCAGCCTGAAGACATAAGGGGTCAGCTGTCTGAAATCAGCAGGTGTACTTACCGGGCTATAATACTCGGCTTGAGTAAAAGTTACTTTCAGATCAGTCACTTCCCATCCATGTAAACCAGATTGGCAAGACATACGAATCCCTTCAAAAACGGCATTTTGAAAAGAATGGTTCAGATAACCATAGGAGATGTCACTTTCGATTTGCAACCCTGTCCCTAACGGCAAGGGTTCAAGCGTCAGCCCTATTGTGGCCCAGTAAGGGTTGGGTGGCACTTCGATCTGAATAATCTTATTGACCTTTTTTACAGGTCGTTCTTTGTAGATAGTCTTGATCTCATCAAAATGGACCTTTACGGAAAATCGTTCTTCCAGCAATGTCTGTATGATTTCCTTTTGTGTCAAACCATATAACGAGATTTCCAATTCATCACTATATGAGTTTATGGAAAAGGACAAAGACGGGTCTTCAATCCACAATGTATTCAGAGCGGATATCACCTTGCTTCTCTCTTCGGACCTGTCTGGCCGGACGGAGGATTTGAGAGCGGGATGCTGATGAGATAACCCTTGAATCAAACAAGGTTTAGTACCTAAATAATCTCCGATTCGAAAATCTTCCATATCTTCTACAATCGCGATATCATTGGCCCCCACTTCATCAACATTTATCTCTCTGCCCTGATAAATAGTCTTTAGATTTTTAATCTTGATGAATTTTTCCGAATCGTTGATTCTTACAATGTCTCGAAGTCTCAGACTTCCGTCAATTATTTTTAGAAAACTTCTTTTATGTCCTTTGGGGTCATGCTCTATCTTATAGAGATAAGCTGATAGTCTGTTTGAGACCGATGCCGGAGGAAGTATAAAAGAAGAGATGGCGTCCAACAACTCATTGATACCGATATTGAACATTGCTGATCCATGTAGTACCGGATAGACTTTGGCTTTTGCCACAAGAGCGATTATCGTATTCCAATAATCAGCCGGTGAAATTTCGCTATCCGCCAAATATCGTTCTAATATATTGTCGTCATGGTTGCATACAAATTCTTTGTATTCTTCCTTTATATATGTTTGGGAGCAAATCGGATAAACCAATCCATCGACAACAGTTTGCATAAACAGGACATCTTGAGACAGATTTGTTTTTATATCCAGATACAAACGCTCTAAATTCACACCGTCACGGTCAATTTTATTGATAAATATAATTGTCGGGATTTGCAGTTTTTGTAAAGTATTGAACAGCAACTTTGTTTGCGCTTGTATGCCTTCCTTTGCGGATAAGATGAGGACTGCTCCATCAAGCATTTTGAATGTCCGCTCCACTTCCGCAATAAAATCCATGTGTCCCGGAGTGTCAATGATATTGCATTTCACTCCATTCCAGATAATAGATGTCGTAGAAGCCCGGACAGTAATTCCTCTACGTTTCTCTATATCCATAGAGTCCGTTATGGTGTCACCATTATCCACACGGCCGCACTTTTCCGTTGCTCCACTGGCAAACAGCAGATTCTCGGTTACGGAAGTTTTTCCTGCATCAATGTGAGCAAGAATTCCTAAATTTATAATATTCATTTGGATTAAGCAATAATATACTACAATAGATGCATTGTCGAAACGCACCTTTTAATACCTCCTCGTAGCATGTGAGAACTACAGGATTACTAACTCGTATTAATATGTATATTATTACTGCCGCATAACGATTACAAAATTACACAAAAAAATATATCTAACAAAAGTGGGAGGATTTTTTAACTTTTTACCATAGACATTTTATTAGGGAAGCGTAGGTTCAACTGGTAAGTACAAATAAGTAGAAATGTTTGAACAACAACGTTTTAGGAAGTTGAAAAAAATCAAGTTTCTCTCTCGGTATAACGTTTATTTTGGCCAATATCTTCTTTAGTTTGGCATTTGAGTATTTCCCATTCGTGTTCTATTTAGCTCCTTATTATGAGTATGTAGCAAGTTGCTTATCAAATTCAGCCTCTTTGAGGGTCAAATATGGTTTTGCAAATGGTGACTGACAAGACATAAACAAGGTCAGCAGGATTTTTTACATAAATGGACATGAATGTATATAACCTAAAATAAGAATAAATTTTAATAAGGGCTGCCCAAAAAGAAAAAAAATGCAGTTGCCATCCTACAGATACTTGCAGAAAGGATAAAATTTACTTTTAGACCTTTTGGGATAGCCCTTATTAATACTTCAGATAAAATTCCTAAGGTTATATTTTCAATCCTTTGGACCGGGTTTCCTCCTTGGCATACAGCCCCGGATGCCCAGTTATGGTGTGATTGGCGATAATACTTTCCGATGGATTGCGTATTTGCGGTGATGTATCTTCGGGATATTGCCTGATACCGTTTCGCACACCTTTCGCTTCCGGTTTGACCTGTTGCCCTTCATGCTCCTTTTCGGTGATTTCGGGTGTAGGCGGCGCAAGTTCCAGCTGTATCTTGCGGTCAAGGGCGGCAAGTTCGGACTTCAACTGTTTCAGTTCTTCCTCCTTCTTCCACACCTTGCCTGCTATCTCCTGCAACTGCGGTATCTCACGTTCCAAGACCTCATTCTTCGCTTTATACTGGTCGATGATGGAGGGGATTCTCTCAATCGCGTTGAGGAAGTTGCGGGCGGCGGCCAACGGGTCAGCCAGCGCCAGATGCCCGTTGTTGTAGGTGTACTTGTAGTTCCCCTCGACCACGAAGCGGTTGTCGGTAAACTCCAATCCCTCTTTGAGTATCCTTTCGCTGACCACCTTTATCGGGAAACCGTAAAACTCTCCAACCTGCGTGTACAACCCTCCGGTCGTGGCATTCTTGGCTATCTCCTGCAAACGCTTTCCGATGACTTTCTCATCGGCGGAATCCACTCCGTCCACCTTTATTATATTAAGGTGATTGCCCTCCTTGTCGGTCTGCACCACAGAGAGGAAGCGGTTCCAGTCCTCCGTCATGGCATCTATGAAAGCTGTGTTGTTGCCCAGCTCGCGGGTCTTCGATTCCAGCTTGAACTCCGAATCACGCTTGCCCTTGTTGAACGACTTGCGTTCCCCTTCGAGCGAGGCGATACGTTTTTCCAGTTTCGCCTTGTCCAGCAGGTCGGTGTTGCCGGATAGCAACGCCATATATTCCGAGAAGTTCATGCCCGATTTCTCGTCCATTGCCCCCTCGTCGATGGTACGCGCTTCCATAGCACCGCTTTTAAGCTGGCTGATGAAAGTCTGCTTGCAGTGCAGGAGGTTGAACTTGTAACTGTCCAGTGATTTTTCCACCGCGTAGATTATTACGTCCACGTTGTTCCCGGCGAAATGCTTGGCTATCTCGTTGCCTGCTCTAACTCCCCGTCCGTCACGCTGTTGCAGGTCGGACGGTCGCCACGGCGTATCAAGATGATGAATTGCCACACACCGTTTCTGTGCGTTCACACCCGTTCCGAGCATGGAGGTGGAGCCGAACAGCACACGCACCGTCCCGGCGTTCATGGCATCTATCACCGCCTTCCGAGCCTTGTCGGTCTTGCACTCCTGAATGAAGCGCACCTCGCTTGGCGGTATGCCGTAGTCCTCCGTCAGTTTGCGCTTGATTTCCGAATAGACGTTCCACCCATCGCCCGGCTGGTAAGTCCCCAAGTCAGAGAAAACGAACTGCGTGCCTTTCTGCGCGTCGTATTTTTGATAATACTCCGCGATTATTTTGGCACAGTGGCTCGCCTTGTTGTCGGGGTGGTCTTCGTAATGCGGGTCTATCATGCGCATGTCGAGTGCCATCTTCCGGGCATAGTCCGTGGCGATAAGCATCTTCGCCTTTTCCTCCGTTTCCGAAAGCGGCAGTCTGCCCAACAGGGTGGCGTCGCCCGTCTTGGCGAATTGCATCAGCTTCTGTATGAAGTCCTCCTGCTCCGGCGTGGGCGGTATGTGGTGCAGTATCTCGTTTTTGTTGGGACGGTCCACGCCCACATCCTCCGCCGTGCGGTAGTCCGTGATTTCATTATAGAAGGCGGCAAGCTCCGGCACTTTGATGAAGTAGCGGAAACGCTCCTTCTGCACCACGTTGTTCGTCACGTTGAACTCAAAATCCGTTGTCTTCTTGGCAAATATCGCCGACCACGCATCAAAACATCGAATGTCCTGCCGTTCCAGCTCCTTCGGGCGCAGGTACTTGAACAGCAGGTACAGCTCAGTCAGCGAGTTGCTGATAGTCGTGCCGGAGAGGAAGGTCGCCCCCAAGTCCTTGCCCGTGCGCTCCTGTATGGTGCGGATAGCAAAGAGCATGTTCAGTGCCTTCTGGCTTCCCTCGCTGTTCCCCAATCCCGCCACACGGTCGTGGCGCGTGTTGAAAGTCAGATTCTTGAACTGGTGCGATTCATCAATGAAAATGTGGTCGATGCCCATCTGCTTGAAGTCCACCACGTCGTCCGTGCGTGACTTTATGGCGTGTTCCACCTTCTCCAATTTCGCTTCAAGGTTATGCTTGCGCTTCTCCAGACCTTTCAGCATCGCCCGCGATACGTTCTTTCCCTGCTGGCGCAGCACTTCGAGGTTTTCCTCCACCGTGTCAAGCTCCGCTTGCAGGATGCGCTGCTGCAACTCCGGCGACTGCGGTATCTTGCCGAACTGGTCGTGCGACATAATGACACAATCGTAGTCGTTGTTCTTGATGTTGTTGAAGAAACGCACGCGGTTGGCGGTCGAAAAGTCTTTCTCCGAAGCGTACAGAATCCTCGCGTTGGGATATGCCGCTTGATAGGTGGCGGCAATCTCCGCAACATTGGCTTTCAGCCCGATAATCATCGGCTTGTGCGCCAAGTTCAGACGCTTCATTTCATGCGCGGCGATGCACATTATCAGCGTCTTGCCGGTTCCAACCTCGTGGTCACAAATTCCGCCGCCGTTCTGTTTCAGCATCCAGACGCAATCCATCTGCGAGGGATAGACGCTCCTGATGCCCCGGCTTGCCAGCCCTTTCAGATTGAGGTCGGGAAAAGTCTGATGCGAGCCGTCATACTTCGGGCGCACGAAACAGTTGAACTTGCGGTTATACATCGTCGTCAGCCGCTCCTTGAACTGTGGCGACTGCTCTTCGAGCCATTCGGAGAAGCCGTTTCGTATCTCGTCAATCTTGGCGTTGGCGAGCTGTATTCCCTCGCTGTCGCGCACCTTGATGTCGTTGCCATGCTCGTCCCTGCCGATGGACTTCATCATGTCGGGACAGGTGTTGTGCAGGGCGTGTTTCAGAAGGTGCATGCCGTCATAGTTACGGTAATACCCCTTCACCAGAAACTCGTCCGTGATTTTCATGGTGCGGTAGCCGCACGCCACCGAAAACTCGTCCATGCTTGCAGAGTAGGCGATTTTCACCTCCGTGTCGAACAGCCGGCTCATGTAGGCGGCATAGACACCCGTCGGAATCCAGCGTTCCCCGAAATTGAAATCAAGGTCTTCAAAAGCGATGCGCGGCGGTTCGGCATCTTTCAGAGCCTCCAACGCCTGCTTCACCTCCGGCATACGTTCACTTTCGGGGTTTTCGCCCATCCAAGCCTCTATGCGTTCCGCTTTCTCTATCACGTTTCCGGCAATAAAGCGGTCCTTAATCTCGTAACCGGTTACGAGCGGATTGTAATAGATGCGCCCTTGCAGGGCTGTGAGCAAATCCTCCGCCGTACTGTCGGTTATCTCCCGCATATAGTCGAGATCGACAGTGCCGAACTTGTTGAGCGACGCGGACAGTGCTTCTTCGGGTGAGCCGACGTTGGCATGGCTCTCCACGGAGAAGGAAACGGGACGCTCGAAGATGTCCGCCTTGACAAACTTCCCGTTCTCCGCCCGTTCCAGCGAAAGGATGTCACGCCCGCCCGCGTCCATCATCACTAACTTCACGTTCTGCTTGGCGTTGAGGTTGCCGTAGCGCATGACAAACTCATCGTAACAGGTGTTTAGATGCTCTCGCCACGGGACATTTGCTTCATGCAGGTTCGATTCATAGCGGTACAGCCGCTCGTAGGCGTCACGGAGTAAAACATACTGTAACGCCTTCTCCTTCTGGTAGCCTTTCAGGTCGAGCGGCTGGAATGTCGCCCCGTATGGCGTGATGTCCTTCAGGTAGCCGATGTTATGACGCCCCCTGTCAGCCACCAGCGACCCTTCGCGCAGGTGCATCTCCGGCGTGCGGTGGTAGGCACGCGGCGAAAGGTCCACGACTTCTTCCTTCGGCTTCTCCGCTTCGATGTCGGGGAAAAGGGAGGTCGCCACCGCTTCCGGTGGGGTATCTGTAACGGCAGGTGCGGTGACTGCTTCCGGCTGTGTTTCCTCCTGCCGTGGTTGCTCACGGGGAGTGTCCGGCACGGCTTTCACTTCCATCTTTTCCGCCGCCGCTTGTTTCTCGTTATGCTGCCTTGCCAGTTCCCGAAGTTCCTTCCTGCGTTCCGGCGTCAAATCCATCATCATCTCGTAGAAGCCGTTGATGGGAGGATTGGTATCCCAGTCCAACGTGGCATAGATGTCGTCCGGGTCGGCAGGCTTGGCGGTGTTCTCCGTTTTAGCCTCCTTGTTCTCTGTTACAGTCTTAGGGGTGGTAGCCGTCGGCACAGCCGTAACATTTTGTGTGACATGCACCTGTGGCTTGGGTAGAACGCGCCTTGCCGAGCTTTCCTTTTTCGCCTCCTTTTTCTTTTTGGCGGTTTTCGGTTGTTGGCTGACTTCTTCCGTCATCCCCCAGAGATCGAGCAAGGATAGCTGCACACCGTCAGAATATTTCGGACGTGGCTCTATCTCCGGCTTTTCCTCTGTGGGTTGCGGTTTCTCCGTCGGAGTTTCCACCGCCTGCATCGAAGATGTTGTTTCCATCTTTATGGCAGTACGCTCCACCTCCTTTTGAACGGTAACTTTTTCTTCCGTTCCCGACTGCCGGATTGAACCCGAATACAGACGCATGGCGAGCCTGTAATGGAAATCCTCGTCGAGCATACGGTGCAAATCCCCGGCGATGCCTGCTGCCTTGCCCTCGTGCAGATAGACCATAGCGGGCTTCCCGTATGGGTCGGTGTCAAGTTTCGCCGTCGTATGCACGATGCGTTCCGGGTGGTGGATGAAATAGGCGTTGTCGGTCAGGTCGGTTTTCGTGTCCGTCTGTATTACGGTCATCAGCCGCTCGTCCTGCGACATTTCCTTCTTGCTGAGGTTCTTTTGCAGGACAATCAGGTCACTGCCCACTTCTGTCCCCGCGTTGTCCGTGAACAGGTTGTTGGGCAGGCGTATCGCGGATACCAGATCAGCCTTACTGAACAGCTCGTTACGCACGGAGGTCTTGGTGCTGTTCAATACCCCTTGCGAGGTGATGAACGCCACGATACCGCCGTCACGCACGGCATCCAGTCCTTTGAGAAAGAAATAGTTGTGGATGGCTTTCTGGGCGGAGCGTCTGCCGAATGAGTCGCTCCGCTGAAACTCAGGGTCGAACACGGCTATGTCTCCGAACGGAATGTTGGACACCGCCAAGTCGAAATAATTGTTGAACGGTCTTTCGATTTTCTCAAAACCGCAGGTGCGCGTTTTCTTGCCGGGATAGAGATGCCTCAGGATTGTACCCGTGAGCAGATCCTTCTCGAAAGCCATCACATCCGCATTGGGGTTGTGCCGCAGCATGGAATCCACGAACACGCCAACCCCCGCCGACGGTTCGAGCATACGGGCGGGGCGGACGCTGTAATCTGCCAGCACGTCCGCGATGGTGTCGGTTATCTCTTTGGGGGTGTAGAAAGCGGTCAGCACGGACGCTTTCAGCGAATCCACAAACCGCTTGTACTCTGTTTCGTCCTTGCTGTTCTCACGGATAAGCCTGTGCAACTCCACTGTCGGGGCGAACAGTTCGAGGTCGGATTTCGCCCACCGGACGGCATCCGTCAGTTCCTTTGCAGGGTTGAGGATACATTTCAGACCGCCGAAACCGCAGTACCTTTGAAGTATGGCACGCTCTTCGGTTGTCGCTGTCCTGTTTTCCCTGTCAAGGATGAATGCCGTCCGTATCGCCTCGATGTTGTCCCGCAGTTTCTGTTTGCGGTTAAACGCCATATTCCCCGATGTAAAGGACGGTTGCCCCCGTCAGCTCCGTGTAGAGCAGGTCGTAATCGGAAGACAGGGCGAAGTTGTCGTCCGAAAGGTCATAGACGGAGAACACGTTGCCGACAAGCAGCATGAGTTTCAGAATAAAGGCTTCTTGTTTCTCTTCCGGCACTTCGTCGAAAAACTCGCTCTCCACGACTTCACGGAGAATGGCGTACCGGGAATAGCGCAGCCCGCGCAGCAGCGTGTCCATCGCCTGCTCTTGCGCGCCATCGGCGGGATAGCCTTCGAGCCGCGCCTTTTCATACGTTTCGGCGGCACGGTCGGCCCGTTCCCGTATGAAAGCGGTGTCAGTCGCCTGTTCAAACTTGTTCGTGCGGAGGTAGTCCAGCAGGTACAGACCGTAATAGGAAAAGTCGGTCTGACCCTCGTTTTTCTTCTTGTTGTTCATTACTTTGGAGTTTAGTGGATTGATATTTAACGGGATAATTGATTGGAAAAAGGAAGAAAAAGGCACTCGGTATCCCTCCGAGTGCCACCACTAAATCCAAAGTATGAGTGTAATCCGGTATCGAAGAACAATTCATTACTCTGAACAAGTGGCAAAGTTAGTGCAAATCGAAGACAATACGAAAAAAACTTGTTTGTTTCTATTGTTGAGATGCAGCCTAACTTATCAAAAGTTAGTGATTATTTCCTTTTTTTCGGATAGGAAGACTTGCATTTCTTTTCCGGGAACACGAACGTCGTGTTATATTCCCCGTCAAAGGCGACTATGGCATCGAAGTTCTTGCCCTGCTTGCTCTTGAAGCCTTTGAGCGGCTTGGTGTGCCCGTCGGTGAGCAGGTCTTTGATTTCGTCGTCGGACAGGGTGCGTCCCGCTTTCTGCCGGAACACGGGCAGTCCGCACTCCGTGTTGTCGCAACGTACCACCTTGCCGTAGAACCGCATCCTGCCCGTGCCGCACTTGGGACACGCGCAGCCGGAATCACGGCTGCCGAAGAGCTTGTCGCACGAGAGCAGTTCGGAGGTGATTTCCCGTGTGTACGCCTCTATCTCCTTGCGGAAAGTGTCGGCGGGCAGTTCCCCGCGCTCGATACGTGCCAGTTCCTTTTCCCATTCGCCCGTCATGGCTACATCGGCGATGCGCATCGTCTTCACCACGGAATTGAGGGCGAGTCCCTTTTCGGTGGGAACAAGCGACTTCTTGCAGCGTTCCATGTAACCGCGCTTGAAAAGCGTTTCGATGATGGACGCTCGTGTGGCGGGAGTGCCGATGCCGCAGTCCTTCATCGCCTGCCGCAGCGCGTCGTCCTCAATTTCCTTGCCCGCTGTTTCCATTGCCGAGAGCAGGGTGGCTTCGGTATGCAGCGGCTTGGGTTTGGTCTTTCCTTCGGTGATGGAGGTGGCTTTCAGCGTGAGCGTGTCGCCATCCTGCCAGCCGGGGATGGTAGTTTCCTCCTTTTCCTCGCCATAGACGGCACGCCATCCGGCTTGCTTCACGACACTGCCTTTCACGGTGAACTCCACTCCGGCACATTCTGCCGTGACAGCAGTCACGTCCTTGACGCATTTTTCGGAGAATGCCTCTATCATTCGTCCGGCAATCATCTGATAAATGGTGCTGTCCTCTTTGGAGAGGAAGAGCGGTTTCTCTCCCGTGACGAGCAGGGCATGGTGGTCTGTTACCTTGCCGTCATCCACGCTACGGCGTGTCGGGATGGCTTTTGCCCGCACCTTGTCTTTCCATTCGGGCTGCGTGCCGATAAAGGCGAGTAGCTTGGGGATTTCAGCGAACACGTCTTCGGGGATGTAGCGGCTTCCCGTTCTCGGATAGGTTATCAACTTCTTCTCGTAGAGCTTCTGCGCGATTTCAAGCGTCTGTTCCGCCGTGAAGCCGTGCTTGGCGTTGGCTTCTTTTTGGAGCGTGGTCAGGTCGTACAGCAAGGGAGTTTCCTCCGTCTTCTCCTTACGCTCTGCTTTCGTTACCGTTGCGCTGCCTGCCGCCTTTACCTTATTATATAGCTCCGTTGCCGGTTCTTTCGACTTCCATTTCTCGGAGGATGAGAGTTTCACGACCTCGCCGTCGCAACCGTCTGTTGCGATATGGAGCTGCCAGAATGCTTCGGACGTAAAACGGCGGTTCTCCCAATAGCGTTCACACACCATCGCCAGCGTGGGTGTCTGCACACGCCCCACCGAATACGTGCCATGTCCGGCGGCTATGGATAACGCCTGAGTGCCGTTGATGCCCACGAGCCAGTCGGATTCGCTCCGCGCTTTGGCGGCGAGGTATAGGTTGTCGTACCTGCTGCCGTCTTCGAGGTTGCGCAGTCCCTCACGGATAGCCTTGTCGGTGAGCGAGCTGATCCACAGACGCACGAAAGGAGTGGTGCAACCCGTATAGTGGTAGAGGTAGCGGAAGATAAGCTCTCCCTCGCGTCCGGCATCGGTCGCCACGATGATTTGTTCGCTTGTGTCGAACAGTCTTTTGATGACTTTTATCTGCGACACCACGCCGCTGTCGGGCTTGTAACCTTTCTCCGTCCTGACCTGACGGGGGACGAGCGTGAATGTGTCGGGAATAATCGGGAGGTTGTCACGGACAAATCCGCGCACGCCGTAGCCGTCGGGCATGGCAAGCTGAACGAGGTGTCCGAATGCCCATGTCACGGCATAGCCGCCTCCTTCGAAATATCCTTCCTCTCTCTTTGTCGCGCCCACGATGCGGGCGATTTCACGTGCCACGGAGGGCTTTTCTTATCACAAGTAAATTATTATCCAAAGCTATAAGCTAATAGACTAAATAACCAACAGATAATCAATCAAACTCGTGATAATAATGTTCTGATAATAATATGCTATATTGTGGAGAGAGTAATGTTGCTCCCTCCAAATATAGTATTATGGACAATAAAAATCATTTTGAATCCAAAGTTTCGGATTTTTTAGAAGCGATGCGTAAAGCCGGATATTCAGAATCGACTATCCGACAGTATAAAAAGACCTGTCGTCTTTTTATCGTTTACATGGATATAAACTACATACAAGACTGTAATGTAGAATCCATCAATTTGTTTTTAAAGACTATGCCACAAGAAAAAACGCGGTTGATACATGGAACCAATTATCGATTGCTGCTATTCGTTAATTATCTTACGGATAGAACTATCCAAAAACCAGTTGTAAGATACGTTATACGCAAATTCTCAGGAGAAATAGGAGGCATTATGACAAAATACCTTCATCTCTTGGAAGAACAAAGACTATCTCCTAAAACGATAGATGGCTACGAACATGTGTTTAGTTATTTTCTCAGGCATTTGTCTTTGAGGAATGTATTCCGCATCTCAGATATAGGTGAGGATGATGTGCTAACTTTTATATCTTCCAGCCAAAACAGTAAACAAAGAGTATTGGCAACGATGCGTGCATTTTGTCATTACCTGTACGAACAAAAGCTTATCAATAAGAATATTGATTATGTGATAGGAAGAAACCGTTATCTTGTAAAAGAAAAACTACCGTCAACATACACTTGTGAAGAAGTCTTGCAAATAGAATCTTCGGTAAATCAATCCACTCCTGTAGGAAAACGAGATTATGCCATGCTCCTATTAGCGACACGGTTAGGACTACGTTCCTCCGATATTGCCGGATTACAATTCAGTAATTTAGATTGGGATAGAAACATTATCCGCCTGATACAGTACAAGACTAAACGTGAAATAGAATTGCCGCTCTTAAAGGATGTGGGAGAAGCTATCATCAATTATGTGAGATATGGCAGACCGAGTTCTTCTTCCAAACAGATATTCCTATCCTCTTTAGCCCCATATAATCCTGTGAATGGGGCGGTAGTTTCCTTATCGGTCAGAAAGATTATCTGTCATTCAAGAATAGATACACGGGATAGAAAAAAAGGCCCTCACGCAATGAGACATACTTTAGCCAGCCAGCTATTGCGTAATGGCGTATCACTGCCCGTCATTTCTGAAACATTGGGACACAAAACTACACAAACGACAATGAGCTATCTTCGGATAGACATTGATGGTTTGATGAAATGTGTCCTTGAAGTCCCGGATGTCCCATCCGATTTCTACACACAGAAAGGAGGTTTGTTCTATGTCTGAACAATTCATATATCAAAGCGTGTTCGCTCCTTATTTTAAGGATTTTCTTGCGATGAAAGAGAGTCAGGTTTCCGACATTGGACGGATAAAGTGGATGCTCTTGGAGTTTGACAAGTTCTTCGTTAATAGCAACATCAGGGATGTGTTCATAACTAAAAGCATGATTGATGCATGGAAGTGCACCCGCATACATGATAAAAAGAAAACCCTCTATGACAAGGTGTCCATGTTCCGGCAGTTTTGCCTATACTTATGCCACATAGGAAAAGAATGCTATGTACCCAAGTTACCAAAGAAGGAATATTCGGATTTTACTCCTTATGTGTTTACCCGTGGGCAGATACAGGACATATTTGAAACCTGTGACAAGCAAAGGATGTATAGTCATAATATATATTGTAATCTTTTTGCATTACCTACTTTATATAGAATTTTATATGCTACAGGGATTAGAATCGGAGAAGCCATATCCATTAGGAACCGGGATGTTGATTTGAGAAGGAATTGCATCATTATTCGGAAGACAAAGAACAAGATGGAAAGGCTTATTCCTTTAAGCGGCTCCCTGTCCAAGGTTCTACAACAGTATTTGGAATATCGCAACAAGATACCCTTGCCAGATGTTGATGCCCCGGACAAGTTCCTGTTAATATCTCCGTCAGGACGACCGTTGTCTTCTTGCACAGTTTTGAGCGGTTTCAAGAAAGTGTTGGAAAAATGCAATATACCCTGTTCAAGCAACCGTTCCGGCGGAGCCTGCATACATAGTCTCAGACATACTTTTGCCGTCCATTCCCTTGCAAAGATGGTGCAAGAAGGAATGGACATATATTGTGCGCTTCCCCTTTTGTCGGTCTTCTTGGGGCATAAGACGTTGAAAGGGACTGAAACCTACGTACGCCTGACACAAGATATGTTTCCCGATATTTTATTGAAACAAACTACCATAACACGGTTTGTATATCCTGAAATGAACGTAATAACAGATTCAAACATATAGGCTTATGAGAACAACAGATTTTGCAAAGCATTTAACGGCCTTTTTCACAGAGTACCTTATTGGAGAAAGGGGCGTAAGCCCTAATACCATACGGTCATACAGCGAATCATTTAGCTTGCTGTTAAACTTTTTGGACGAACAGGCAAACATAAAGGCTGATAATCTTAGATTGGAACATATTACCAGAAAAACGGTTTTAAACTTCCTTGATTGGTTACAAGACACGAAAAAATCAAGTAACGCGACAAGAAATCAAAGATTGGCGGCTTTACGTTCTTTTTGTACGTATATGCAATATGAGGATGTAAAGCGTCTGGAACAATGGCAAGAGATATTATCCATCAAGGTAAAAACACATGAAAAAAGAAGTGTCAATTATCTCAGCATAGATGGTATTAGGCTTTTATTGGCACAAATACCAATCAACACGAAAAAAGGACGGCGGGACTTAGCTTTGATATCCCTGCTCTATGATAGTGGAGCCAGAGTACAAGAATTAATAGACTTGACGCCCGCATCTTTGAAATTGGAAAAGCCTTGTCATGTCACCTTATTTGGTAAAGGACGCAAAAAAAGAATTGTCCCTTTACAAGACGAACAAGTGAATTTGTTACGCAGTTATATGGAAGAGAATCGTTTAGACCTGTCCGGTTTTAATCAAAGACCTCTTTTCTTTAACAGTTGTGGCAGAAAGCTGACAAACTCTGGCATATCTTATATCTTGAACAATTATATTAATCACGCCCGAATACAAAATCCGGAACTTATACCGGAAAAAATAAGCCCGCATACTTTACGGCACAGTAAAGCTATGCACTTGTTACAAGCTGGTGTAAATTTGGTCTATATTCGTGATATTTTAGGACATGTATCTATACAAACGACTGAAATATATGCTCGGGCTGATTCTAAACAAAAAAGAGAGGCCTTGGAATCAGCTTATGTTAATATGATACCAAACGATATAACAGAATGTTCGTGGGAAAAAGACCAAGAACTTAAGATCTGGTTAAAAAATCTCTCCAAGTAGAAGTTTTGCATACTTATTGAAATCAATATATGTCGTAAAGAATGTTATCTACACTTATTGGTTTGATAAAATCATTTAAATTGCATAGATAACATTCTTTTTTAACAATATTATTTTCTTCTGAATATCCTATTAGTTTGTTCTATTAACATTTGTTGATGCTGGAACAAATCTATCAATCTACGCATATTCATGTAAAAATCTTCGTCAACAAATTTCTTTTCATTCCTATATATCTCCAATAAATCTCGTATTTGCATTATCCGATGCTTCAACTCCATAGTAATATGACGTTGCTCTTCAACTAAATTTCGGTCTTTTTCGGATATCTCCTTATCAATTCGCTCTCTTATAATAAATTCTATATACTCTGGAGGAAAAAGAACTTCAGGAGAACGTAACAATTTTTGATTCGTCCTTGATAGCTCTAAAATTTCTTCTAACATTTCATTCCTAAAACTTTTGTCTGTTGAAGGTTTTTCCTCCTCTGAAGATTCCCCTTTTATCGCATCTAAAGAATCTTTCAAATTGGGCCACCACACATCAAAAGTCTTTGATAATAAATCTTCTTTTAATCCAGAATCCCCACAAGCTTTATTTAATGTAAGTAACAACTTTTTTACATCATCTTTGTCGAAAATTGTAGATTGAAATTGCAATATTGGCCCCTTTACTTCGGCTCTTTTCAAATCAAAAATAAAAGGACAAACAGAAGATTTGTCCATCATCTTAGATAATGCACCAGCTTCAAATAGTAACCAAGGTGCTTCTAAATTATCTTTAGTCACACATAAAATGCCAAAAGTGCTATCTTCTAATTCTTTAGCAATATCAGTACTCCATCTCGCCCCTTTATCTATATCTTCTGATGAAACATAAGGAGTGAGAGATTGTATTACTGATGGTAACCAATCCCTTAACACCAACGCTACTTGATGACTTTTGTGTCCCGACCAACTTAAAAATACTTTCATAAGGTTTTTATTTACATTTTAATAGCGAATTTATATAATATCTGCAAATATATGCTTTTTTATTTTCATAGTTGGTATGAAACCATTTTTCTGAAACAGAAATCAATCGTTATCATATAAATATCTTGTGTCATATTATCATAAGCTATAACATAAAGTTGAAAAGCAAAGCGATTGAGTATCAATTAGAATAAATCATGGCTTAGGATAATAATTTGCTTGTGATAAGAGAAATTATCACGAGTTATGATAACTTTTCTGCTAT
>CEBY01037259.1_pt1 | contig 15924 bp, 10 predicted proteins | sample 554731 | NCBI WGS metagenome assembly CEBY01 (sample SAMEA3182050, study PRJEB8094) | gut metagenome | biome: human; feature: gut; material: Stool; isolation source: human stools | place: Canada | collected 2012-02-22
CTGGTGCGGCTGATATTGTTCTTCCCGGTCGTGACGTTGCCCCAGAGGTTCGGGTGATGGACGTAGAGCCAGTCGGCGACCGATGCCCACTCTTCCCAATCCTCGTAAAATACCCCGTCCATATAAGTCGTAGGATGTGCCGTGGCCCATTCGAGGGTCATCACGTCGTAAGGCGATTCGGTTCCGGAGGTTCGGGGATTGCTTTCAGCATACTCGAACCCCGGAGCATAGACGGTCGGAGCCTGCGTGTAGGCGTCCGTGGCCAGCGCTGGATACGGAAACGGATCTTTGCGGCCCCACTGGTAATAGAGTCCTTTGGCAGCGGCCTGCGTGCAGTCCGTAGCCAGGGCCCCGAGGTTGCGATCCATAAAGACGGCTCCCGAAGCGTAGGTCTGGGCCGTGGCCTCGATCTCGTAATCCACCGACCAGATATGCCACGACCATATGCATACCCCGCGGCTGTCGAGAAGACCGATCACGGCATTACCGCAGGTCATGCCGGTTCGGAAGACGATACGTCCGTCGCCGGTCAGCTCCGCGCTTTCGACGATCGCGCCTCGGATCGTGCCCGTTTCCCAGAGGACTTTCGCCTCGGCTCCCGCAAGTCTCTTCGGGACGATATTCGTCGTTGCACGGCCGTTGCCCATCGTCGTAGCGTCGAACGAATAGGAGGTATTCAATTCCGGCGCGATATAGCAGTTGGCCGTGCCCCCGTCGTCGAGCGGCCGGGTATTGACCGTGAATTTCGGGAAGATCGCGGCTTCGGGCGAGGTCGGAATGTAGGCATACGAAGCCGAGGTCGAAAGCCGTGTCTTGTAGTCGGCTGCCGAATACCATCCCTCGAAGCGGTATCCGGCTTCGGGTACGGCTGTCAGCGTGCATCCCTTTTCATGGCACAAGACGACCCGGTCGTGCGTCAGGAAAGACGGTTCAGCGTCATACAACGCTCCGGCGACGGTTACCGTACCGTTTCCGTTTTCAGCCGTCGCGGAGTGAATATATACGTCGAGACGGTTGGCGAAGCGGTGTCCGATGTCGAACGACTGTGCAAATCCCGCATCATCCTCGACCGTGACGGTATAGACCACCTGCGAATTGACCGTCGTATAGATTCCCGGAGCGTAGTTCACGCCGAAGACATTGGGGCCGGGCTGTTCCGGAAGCGTAAGGTCGCGGCCTTCGCCTACGGGAGAGCCGTTCAGACAGAACGCTCCGGCGTTGCCCTGCGCGACACCGATACGTCCCCGAAGCGTCAGGGGTGCAGGACTCCCGTCGATCTCCACAGCGAGCATCTGAAACGGATTGTAGGTGCAATATCCGCCGACCGAGTTTTCTTCGTAGGTATCATGCACATTGACGGCATAGCTGCTAATGCGGGTATCGACCTCGCTGTCGCCCAGGATCAAGATGTTGAACCGGTAATGTACGTTCGCCCGGACGTTGAAATCCGAAGTGTTGTTTCCTCCGAGATAAATATAATAAGCCAATACTTTCGACCCGCGCACGGCGCGGATCAGCAGATACGAGGCATTCGCGGGGGCATTCTCCGGGTTCTTCTGACGCTGGTCGGTAATGGCCGCCACCGTTCCCTGCATATTGGGTAGCAGATAGCAGTCGCCCGCGGCCTGCTGTCCGGAAAGTTCCACCTCCGGACAATCCGTATAGTCGTCGGGATCATCCGACGGTGCGGCCGCCATATCGAACACAGATACAGAACGCGGTACGGAAAGAAGCTGCACGGAACGCAGTTCGATGTCGGCAACGGCCGGAGCAACGGTAATGTTATAGGAGATTTTCGACACGCAGCGTTGTACTTCGACGGCAGGCAGCGTCAGCATCCCGTCTGCCGAGGGAATTATCGTTATATCGCCCTCATAGGCCATAGGCAATACATCGTACTTGTCGGCGTGTGTAACGGTGAAATCCTCCCACAGCAGATTGTCGCCCAGATCGCGGCCCAGATTGGCGGCAATGCACATCCGGTAGTCGCCCGGCAGGCATTCGAAACGCAGCGTCGCAGAGGTCTGGTAACGGTGTAGGACAACATTGCCGTTATCGTCGTAAAGGTAGAGGTTCAGGTCGCGGATGGCCGTTTCATCCGCAGAGCGGGTTACGGAGGACATCCTTTCGGGCCGTACCGTCAGGCTGACAAAGACACCGCGGGGATTTGTACATTCTGTCCTGTCCTCGGCGATACAGCCCCACAGCAACAGGATGGCAGCGAGTATCAACAGATATTTTTTCATAGTCGGAAAAATCTGAAAAAGGGATTGAAAAAAGCTCCCGCCCGCGAGGAACGGGAGCTGCCAAAACAAGAGGGCTATGCCCCCAGCTCGACGTTCTGCGTCACGGGCGTCTCCCAATCGGCGACGGTGACCGATACGGCGCACTCCTGACCTACGAGACCCGTGATATTGGCCGCGACACGGTAGTAGCCGTTTCTGAGAATCTCGCCCGCGGCCTTACCCGTCAACTCGACCGAATAGGTCACCTCCGAGCGGTCGTCCGTAGTCGAGGTGCTGCCGTCCGAATCGTATGTGGCGTTAATTTCCAGCAGAACGCGGCTGCCCGCGGGCAAAGCTCCATTCTCGAAACAGTAGAACAGCGCATTGCATTTTCCCGAAGCCGTGGCGGGAGTCTGCGTGTGGCTGAAGGTCATGGCCCCGGGTGTCGGCGTTCCGGCCACGACGAGCGACTGTGAGGCGGCTTTGGAGAGTTTTACCGAGTTGATGGTAAGCGTTCCTGCATATTTGTCGGCGAACGACGGGTCGATGGTCGTCTGAAGGGCTACTTTAGCGACAGTGCGTTTGAGCGTGATGCCGACATTGGTCGTGGAGTTCACGGCCCCGACGGTCTGCGATTTCATGCCCGACATCACGAAGCCGCCCGAACGTTTGGCTGCGGTGGACACCTCGGCAAAGGTGCCGTTATAGTCGGCGGCCGACTTCTCCACAAGGGCCGTAAGGGCTGCGCGGGTCTTGGCCGACGAGGCGTCGTAGTTCGCTATGGCATAGAATGAGCAGGGGGTGCTGGCAAGAGATTTAGGTAGGGAGAATGTCGCCGATTTCGCGGCCAGCTCGCTGGATGTTAAATCCCGGCGAATAACGAAGTTGTCGGCATTATCGAAGACGAAAATCGACAGTGACGACAACGAAGACTCTCATGCCTCGGCCGAGGCTGTCGAATCGAAGAAGGAGCGGGTGTCGGCGGCATCATCGGTAAGCGTAAGTGCGATACGTGCCCCATCGGTGAAAGAATTGGGGGAAGGTACGACTTCGGTCTCCTTGTTGCAGGAAACGGATGCGGCAGCGAAGACTGCAACGGCTAAAAGGATGTTTTTCATGTTATTTGGATTTTGAATGCAGCGATGCACTATGCGTCGCTTTCTGCTGCAAATGTATAATACAAAATCACTGAAAAGTACACTTTTCCGGATGCCTCTCGGGAAAAATCAAAAAGTTTTTTGTAAAGTATGAAAATATAATCAACTGAAAAATAACCTGTTGAAATTTTGCAAACGGAGAAAAACTTTCTGATTTTCTCGTCCTTGACAGGTCTCCGCTCTCTCTATCGCAGGTGTCTTTCGACGACTTGCTCATAGGCTTTTTTCAATTTATCCAGAAAAGGTGTGACCGCCGTGCTGCGGTCAAGCATCCTGGTTTTCTTGACATAGACATCGTTGATCGTGATATGGAATGTAGAAGACAAGGCACGGACGATCTCGATGAAACGCGCCTTGCGGTTGCCGTACATGATAATCCCGTTTTTATGAAGGGCAACGGCAAGCTCCAGCAGCTCTTGCTGCGTCCCTGTCCACAGCAACTCGCCGTCCTGATAGGATAAAGGGAACGAATAGTCTTGGTTCGAGCTATATTTCGTACTATTGCTGACGATATTGATTTCGCAATCCAGAATATACATGATTTTATAGATGAACGTCGTCCTTAAAACATTGTTCGAATATCGATTAAACGATGGATGGGACAATACGTCGAATTCAACCCGGCTGTAATACAGTATTCTCAAAATATCATCCCGGTTATCGAAATTAGCAACCATCTCGGTCATCGTCTCGATAAACTCTTCGTATGCATGGGCTAATTCCGACGGATTCGATTCATTTTGAGTTAGCAACGCGTATATACGAGTATGAATAAGCGTTTTCATAAGACAGATCTCCGTATTGCAGAATCATGTGTATTTTTCGTATTCACAAAGTATCTGTTGGATAATTTTTCGTATCTTTGCAAAACAGCAAATAGCTGTCGAATCCTGTCATCGACACCTGAAAATGCTACCAAGACAAGATGGACGGGATGATAGGAGAATCGTGTAAAAACAGCACGGGCTCTCCTATCTGTTCATCGGGTTGTAGCATTCTTCAGGTGTCAATAGGTTGATACTATCTCAACTTATTATTGTTCCAACTAAATATAATTTGAATACGAATTCATCAATTCGTGCGTTATTAAATAAATACTATCACAAACCGGCTACGGAGAGTTTTTAGATTGAAAGGTCACTTACGGGTATATATCGACTCGAATCGGTCAATGTATTTGCGGTAGTTTCTGTTTCCCCATTCGTCTTTCGGATAGGGGGAACGTTTTTATATCCCTTCTTCAGTTAAAACAACCCGCACACCCCGAAGGATGTGCGGGTCGGGAAACTGGTTATAGCTTACAAGCAGATAACCATCCTAAATCGGTCTATTCGCACATATCTCTTTGCGGAGTTATTCCACTTCGTCCATGTTGATCTCATACCCCGACGATACAAAAGTCCAGTCTTGAGGGCGATCGCCGTTCTCACAGGTAACGGTCAGACCGTAAAGCCCGCTTGCCGTAGCGTTGAATCCGTTAAGCGGATTAACGTTGCTGCTGCGACGCAGGTTGAAGAACATGAATGCGCCGTAGCCCTGGGCTTTGGCACGCTTGGCCAGCGAATTCAGCGTCGCTGCGTTGGGAGCAGAGCCGAGATTCGTCGATACCGGCGACCAGCGGGTTTTGTCCACCAGACCGGATGTCATGAAGCTCGAACCGAAATAGCCATGATACGCATAGTCGATGCAGGCTTTAGCCTCGCTGTTCAGCGTGTTGGTATACCCCCAGTCGAAAACGGTGATGAGTTTGTCGGCCGGCATCAGCGCGTGGAGTTTGGTGATGATTTCGCTGTACGAAGTAGAATTGGTAGACGAATAATTAGCATACTCATCATCGAATCCGATTCCGTCCAGACCGTATTTTTCCACAGCATGGGCCAGGATCTTGGCGAACTGTGTGGTCTGGGTATCGTTCATGTTGGCGACACCGATGCCCTGCCAGTCGCCCAGCACGGTCAGCAGCACCTTGATGCCCTTGTCCTGCAACGGTTTCACGTAAGTCTGATAACCGCCGTTTTCGAGCAGGTTGGTCATCTTGTCATTCAGGAAGAGCGTAGGCTCTACCACTCCGTTCACCGTCCGCTTGTGGATGTTCGAGGCAAACAGCTCCACGATACCGGCAAAGGGTTTGCCGTTGGAGAGCATGTAATCTCCGGCATTGAGCGGGTTGGTGTCGTTGGTCTCGACATAGATGGCCACCACGGGCGTATCGCCGTAAGCACGGGTTTGGGGAACTGTGCCCTGATCCATCGTCGGCTCCTCGGCCTGCTGGCACGAGAACATCATCGTAGTACCCAAGAAAAGGGCTGCAAAAATTTCAAAATAACGTTTCATAGTCGTTTTTAGTTTTAAAGGATCAATAACTGGTTAATCGGTTTATTTTGGGTTTTGGTTTTTGTTTTTTCTGTCATTCAATGAGTTTTAAGGGTTAAAGAATATGTCGTTTAGACCGAAATAGGCATGCCTGTAAGTTTACCAGTCTTTTAACCATTTGTTATATCCTGTACCACCATTCGGGAGTTTGCCCAAAAGAGATGTATCGAATGAATATTCATTATCGCTCATAATGGAGGGGCCCCAAGGTGTATCCTCGATCATCCAAGCGCCATCGTCGGCAAAATACGTATATCCAACCTGAATGCTGCTAGCCCAAGTGCTTTCGAAATTATCCTGAAGAAGCGTCCGCAGACTTTCAAAAACCAGAATATTGCTCTGCTTGTTTCCTGCCTGACGCCAGAAGAAAATATCGGTGAAATAGTCATTTATAGTGTTCGGGCCCTGCGGATACCACGGAATATTGATACATCCGTATTTCGCAGGATCGAGGCCGGCAATAGGCTTGCGGGGATGATCCGTCGAGACATATTGCTGCCCCTGATGCCAGGGATCGACAATCTGAACATTTTTCTCATTGTCCAGATACCCAGACCATGCGTAATCGAGGTATTGCCCGACTTCGATGCCTCCGGTCGCCCCGGTATCCCAGAAATACTCGGTGGGGGCTTCGTAATCGGTCAGCGTCACCAGTTTGTCATTGCCGAGCGCTTCCCGCATCGCTTTGATGAGTTTCGGATAGGAGGTCGTGTTCATGGCGGGCATTCCCTCCTTGCCGTAGGCGGCATTGCGATCCCAGAAATTCACACCGTCGAGTGCGTATTCCGTGATAACGGTCTTCACCTGGGCTACGAAATCGACAATCTGGGCGTCGGTCAGATTGCAGAATCCGAGCCCTGTTCCGCCACCTTCCAGACAAATGCAGACCTTACGGCCTTTATCCTGCAAGGGCCTGATATATTTGTCGATATGGTCGAGGACATAGCGCATGTCGTTTCCGAGATTCAACAGGGCGCGTCCCGTCTCCGCATCGTAATCCAATACCACCTTGTTCAAATTGACAATGTTACCGATCGTCCGCAAGCCGTCTTCCCGCTCGCTCCACGCATTTTCCCACGTATTGGCATCGAGCTTGGACATGAGGTATTCATCCACCAACAACGGCTGGTATTTTTCCGTGTCGAGATAGAATACGGCAAATACCTGGTCGGCATTGAGCTTGTACTCCCCGAGTTGTCGTGCGCGAATTGAAATGAGATAATTGATTGTCTGATGCTCCTCGGTTCCGGCCTCTTCAGCCACCGTCAGCGGCAGATAATATTCGCCCGGAGCCAGATTCTCGGCCATGAAGCGGATGCGTTTAAGTGCAGAACGCTGATTTTCTGCCGAGAGCGAAAGCGTTTTGCCGTCAGGAAAATCATAATTGCCTTCGGGCAGCAACGTTCGCTGCTCGTCGTTCGCCTCGTTCCACCCATCGAGCAACGAACCGTCGATCCATGCGTCGAGGGATAATTCCGAAGCCGGCGCTTTTGAAAACTGGTAATAGAAGTTGGAAGTTACGAACCCGGATCCTTCCGTCATCCGAATACGAACCTTGTCGTCGGACATACTGCTGCTACGCAACCTTCCATAGATATTCTCCAACGGTTCCTTGTCGGGAAGTTTCCCGCCCTGCTGCTCTACGGTGTCGGCGTCGCAGGCCATAAGGCCTGCGAGTGCCGCCGTACAGAGAAGCGTCGCAATTCCCGTTTGCAAACTAAAAATCGTCTTCATAATCACTCGTTGTTTTCGTTAAGTTTCGGAATCTCGATGCCCTGCGGCCAGATAATATCGTACTTGGCTACGCCGTCATTGCGGTACATCGAATAGTCCTTGACCGTATTGCCCGAGGCATCGTTGCACTTCCAATAGCCAAGAAGCGTCGGATCGTCCTGCGGGTTTTGAATGTCGTACATATTGTCCCAGATCTGTTCGGGCGTACGGGCCACCGACCAGACACGTGCTTCGGCGATCTTGCCGTTCAGAGGACGGTAATCGTCGTAGGAGCGGCCGAGGAAGAACTGGTAAGCCTCGCCCAGCTTGTTGTAACCCGTGTCGTCGGTCTCGTACTGCGGTTTTTCGTTGTCGGGAGCCGTATTCCACAGGTCGTAGAGCGCCCGCATGGCCAGATTGATCTGGTTCTTCTTGCTCTGCGCCGAGATGCCGACATCGGTCGCTTCGCTCTGAATCTGGCCATCGACATAGATGCGTGCGGTACGCGCCGCTTGGTCATATGTGCAGGCGACATGGTACCAGCGCCCCTTTTCGAGGTTCTTCGTCGCATCGCGTCCGGGAATCTTCCCGAAGGACGAGCCGGCGCCCGATCCGTCGAACTGCAACTGCTGACGCTCGAAATTCGTGTCGCCGATACGCAGCAGCAGATACTGCTCGACACCCATGATGGACGAGATGTTGACGGGGCTGCCCGTAGCGTTGCTCGTCGCAAAATCGTCGAGGTAGATAAGGGCCTCGTAGGTCACGGCCGTCAGACCGTTCCAAGCCTTGCTGCTTTCCGAATACTTGTCGAGGGTCGGGAACTCGATCCAGTTGTCGGTGAGCTGCGCTGCGACGGTGATGGCCGAGGATCGTTTCACGACATAATAGGCGACGTCGGAACCGTGAAGCACGTCCATCGAGGCATGGCCGATGCGCACGGGAACGAGATAGGTTTCGTCGATAGGAAGCGCTCCCGTCTGTTCCTCGCCTTGGCCCATCAGCTCCTTGAATTGCAGGGTCACGACATCCGAGGTTGTTTTTCCCGCGGCGATCGTGACACTCTCGGCCGACAACTCATAGTATTTGGCATCGAGCATCGTCCACTCCGTACCGTAGCGGGCGTTGTACGTCCCGACGAGCGACGGGTCGACCGTGAGCGTCACCGCCACATCCTGTCCCGCAGGATAGGTCAGCTCCGCCTGCAAGGCGCAGTCGTAAGTCGGTTTATTGTTGCCGAAGGTTGTAAGCTGCACCTCGTTCGTTTCCGCGACGTCGAGGTATACGACATTGTCGAACTTGTGATTGTCATCGCCGTAGTTCTCGCAGGCCGTGAAAGCCACAAGCGAAACGAGAACCGCCATTAGTATCTTTTTCATGTTCATGACTGTCTTTATTTAGAGGGGTTCAACGTTTGTATCGCCTGCCGGATGGTTTGGTAGTTCATCTCGGAATGGTAGTAATCTTCGGCAATATTGTAAGCCGCAAGCCCCGCATAAGGCCCGAGTTCGACGACGCGGCGCGACATTTCGTCGACGGCGGCGTGCTCGGTGCGGTCTTCATCGAACAGCGCCGCATTGATTTCGGCGGTCAGCAGCAGCCGATTGGCCTCGATGCCGGCATAGTTAACAGCGTGCAGGGCATGGAGTCTCACATCCAAAACATTTTCGAGTTTCTCCGTATCGAGGATGACGTAATCCATCTTTGCACGGTCGGTGGCAGCGAGCGACAGGGGATTACCCTCGAAAACGAGGAGCTGACCGTCAGTTCTGGCCGTGGCAAGCCTATCAATAATGCGAGCCGTGGCATCCGCAGCCAACGGGTCGGTCGTGAACGAGTAGCCGTCCATGCCATTGGCAGCGACGGCAACGACGACCTTATCCAAGTAGGCGTCGAGCGCCGCCGCATCGGCGAATTCCTCCGCACGAGCGGCATAGTCGATCTGATAGAGCACCTTCGTGCCTTTCTCGTGCATGACGGACATGTCCTCGGCGTCGAATTTCGAGAAGTTGTCGGCGTTGGTCAGCGTCACGATGTCCAGCGAATCCGGAAGGCAGCGCATGAAGTCCTGCTCTCCGGTCGCTTTCTCGGGAGAATTGTGCATGCGGGCATAGACGATGAAATGCTCCGACTGCTTGTAGGCCCTCAATGTCGCGGTGTACTCGGCCCATAGGGCAGGATCTTGCTCCCAAGGCTTTTTGACCGTACTGTCGAGTGCCTCCGTTTCCGTCCAGTCGCTGCACGAGACGAGCGACAGCATCGAAAACAGCGCCAGCAGCGTGAATATAAAGTTCTGTTTCATAGCTGTTAGTTGTTATAAGATTTGCAATCCCACCATACACGGGTTCCCATGACGTCGCCCGTGCGGTTGCCGTTCTGCTGCTCGCCATCGAGCGTCTGGATGGCCAACTGAAGGTTGGCGTTGTTCTGCTGGTACTCCTCGACGGGGTAAGGCAGGCGTCGTGCACCCTGCGCTACGTCCACCGTGCCGCCCGACTTGTCGGTGGGCACGGGCAGCAGTTTCGGATAGCCCGTGCGGCGGTGCTCCGACCACGCCTCGACGCCCAGCGGGAAGATGGCGATCCATTTCTGCACGATGATGCGTTCAAGGTTGCGTTCGAAGTTCTCGGCTCCGTCGACCCACGGAATCCCGATGTCGCTCTGGGCCATCGCGCTGTAGTTGCCGACAGGATCGGTGTAGGGCGCGGGCTTGACGTCAGTCTGGGCCAGATAGGCGTCGGCGCCGCTGGCACCGCGCTCCTCGAACGAAAGCCTTACGGCTGCTTCGTAGAGTGACCGTGCCGTTTCTTCCGAGCCCCAGCGCAATTCATATTCCGCACGCAGGAACGTTGCCTCGGCGGCATTGAACCATAGGTAGGGCGTATCGCTCGCAACGATCATATTCGAATACTTCGACACGGCCTGCGACTTGCTCGTCACATCGATGCCGATACGGATACCCACATAGTCGCCGACATCATTCGCAAGGAACATCTTCTCCATACGCGGGTCTTTGTAGCCGTTCATGTAGCAGAGGATGTCGGCTCCGACACGGTGGTCTCCCCAGTCGTTGTAGATGAGCGTCGTGCGGTTCTCCGCGGCGTGCATCGCCGCATTGTCGGCATTAGCCTCGATAACACCCCCGGCAATAGCCGCGGCGGCCTTCGCACGGGCGACGTCGGACTTCACATACGACAAACGCATGGCCATGCGCAACTTGAGCGAATTGGCATATTTGAGCCACTGCGCGATATTGCCGTAATAGACGCCGTCGTAGCGGCTCCATGCTTCGGCTGGGAGCGTCGTGTTGCGGCCCAGTATCTCGATAGCCTCGTCCAGCTCCTCGAACATCTTCGTATAGACCGCCTCCTGCGAATCGTACTCCACATAGACCGACTCGTTGCTCTCCAGCTTCGAATAGGGAATCGGACCGTAGGAGTCCGTCACACGGTGCATGATGGCCACTCGCAACAGGCGGGCGAAAGCGATGGCCACTTCGTCTTCCGTGCCGTTGACGATGCCCTTATAGGGGGTATAGGTCTCGGTGATGACGTTGGCGAAAGGCCATTTGCGCCAGTCGGCCGAGGGATTATAGGTCTCGAACTTGGTCTGCCATGTATCGACCGTAGCACCGATGTAACCGCCGAACGGCCCGCCCGAAAGCGATTCGTTGAACTGGTACATGTGCTCCTGCACGGGAATCACAAGACTCTGCAGCGACTTGAATTTCGTGCCGGTCTTGTAATTGAGGGCATCCATCTGTTCTTCCGTAACCTGATTGGGATTGCGGTTGATGTCCTCGAAATCACCGGTGCAGGCAGCCAATCCGAGCAGCGCGACCGACAGCAACACCGACTGCCAGCTCATATTGATCTTTCTCATAGTTTCTGCGCTTTAGAATTGGAATTTGACATTGAAACCGAGACTGCGCATCGAAGGCATCATGAAATAGTCGATGCCCTGATAGTTCAGTCCCGTCGAGGCGACGGCTTCGGGGTCGAACGGCGCCTTGCAGTAGATCATCCACAGGTTACGCCCTACGAACGAGACGGTCATGCGCATCTTGTCGCGGAACCATTTTGTCGGCAGGGTGTAACCCAGCGAAAGCTCTTGCAAACGGACGTTCGTCGCCGAATAGAGATAATATTGCGGCAGACCGGACTGCGAGCCGATGGCTTGGTACCACTTCTGCGCATCAACCATCTCACGGCCGTTAATCAGCACGCCGCCGGCATCACGTGCAGCGGCCGAAGCCTCCGAAACGCCGTACAGATCCAAATTGGCCTGCGTCGCGGAGTAGCAGACACCGCCCAGACGGGCTGTGAACAGCACGCCGAGATTGATGCCCTTCCAACTGAAATCGTTACGCCATGCGAGATTGGCATCCGGGAACACCGAACCTAAATAGATATCCTCACCCTCATCGGTAACCTGTAAGTTACCGGCATTGTCCACTTCGACATAGCCGTTTTCATTATACCGCAGATTGGACGTCGTATAAAGGTCTCCCAACGTACCGCCTTCTTTAAGAATATATTTCGCCTTGCCTAATCCCTTGATGTCGAGCTTGGTGAGATTCAGAGATTCGCCCGTCACGGGGTTTACGGCATTAGCCGCAAGTTCGCGGATTTCGTTCTTGTTCCACGAATAAGTGAAGTTCGTCGTCCAGCGAAAGTCACGCCATTGGTTATCGTACCCGAGCGAGAGTTCGACACCCGTATTGCGGACATGGCCGGTTTGCAGGTAGATGGTCGTATAGGACGACGAGGGCGGCAGCGACGGGTCGAAGGTCTGATTTTTCGTATCGGCCCGGTACCACGAAGCCGAAAGATTGATGTGTTGCCACAGACGGGCATCCAGACCCACCTCGTAGGTGATGGTGCGCTCGGGTTTCAGGTCGCCGATGGGATAGTGCGTCTTGTCTTTCCACACCTTGTTCGTGGCGTCGTATTCGTAGGTCGGAACCGTCAGGTGACGCGGGAAAGGCATACCTACCGAGGCGATCGAACCGCGGATCTTCAGATAGCTGAACGTCTTGCCCAGATCCCATGTCGAAGAAGGCACCCAAGACAGGCCTACTGACGGATAGAAGAACGACGACTCGGGCGAATTGGCCAGTTGCGAAGCCCAGTCGTTACGCCCCGTCACCGTGAGGTAAAGCATCTGTTTCCAACCTACTTCGACCGAGGCGAAAATCGACTGCGTCTGGTCGTGCCAGCCGACCTTTTCGGCACGTTTTTTCGTGTCATCCAGATCGAAAACATTGAATATGTTGGGAAGTCCGTTCTCCTGAATCGGCCCACGGTATGACAACTCATCGGTCTTGATATTGTTGATCGAGGCGCCGATATTCGCGTTCAGAGACCAATCCTCGCCGAAAGTCTTGTTGATGTTCACCATCAGATCGGCGTAGGTCTGCGTGTCGTAAGCGCGGGCCTCGGTATAATGGCCGTTCTTGCCGCCGTCGGTGATGGTCGTATTCGACGAGGCATAGAGTTTCTGCGTGTAGAGCGAATTCGAATTGTCGAGGCGCACGCGCCCGGCGACATTCAGCCACGGGAGGATGTCGTAGCTGGCCGAAAACGACAGCATATAACGCTTCTTGTCCGTGTTGCGCAGGTTGCGGTAGTTGATCCAGTAGGGATTCTGCATGCGCAAATCACCGCCTTCCATATCCGCACTCCAGAATTGCTCCATGAGTTTCGTCCCTTCGTTGTAACGCTCGAAGCGACGGTAAAGGTCGAAATTCTCACCCCGCGGGAACAGGTAGGCCGGAACCAGCGGGTTCGAATAGACTCCCTGATTGGTCATGTTCTGGTCTTTCTGATAGATGTAGCTGGCGCTCGCATCGAGCTTGAGCCGGTCTTTCAGAAAGTACGAAGTGTTGCGGAACGTGAAATTGTAACGGTCGTACTCGTTGTTGGGGATGATTCCGTCCGAGTTGACCGAAGCTGCCGAAAAATAGGTCTGGTTCTTATCCGTACCGCCCGAAACCGTAACGGCGTTGGTATAGACATGCCCCGTCTCGAAATAGTCGTTCGGCGTATAACCGTAGCGGGCCGCCGGGAGCAGCTTCTCGCCCCAGCTGTAAATCCCCGAGCCGCTGCGGGTGCCGTTCAGGCCCGTGCCGTAGCGATTCTGGAACTCGGGCAGCACGAAAGGATTCAGGAATTCCGTATTGCTCGAAAGCGTAACCTTCAGCGCTCCAGCCTGCCCCTTCTTCGTCGTAATCATCACGGCTCCGTTCGCGGCTTCCGAACCGTAGAGAGCCGCAGCTGCGGCGCCCGTCAGCACCGACATCGACTCAATATCCTCGGGGTTGAGGTCTGCGATGGATTCCGTAGCACCGCGCGAATCGAACTCCGTACCGCCACCACCACCGAAGTTGTACATCGGAATGCCGTCGATAACGTAAAGGGCGTTCGAAGACTGCGAAATGGACTTGTTGCCGCGCAGTACGACCTTCGAGGCACCGCCGACACCTGACGATGAGGCGTTGATCGTGACACCGGCCACTTTACCCGTCAACGAGTTGATGAAGTTGGCATCCTTGACGGTTGTGATGTCTTCGGCCTTGATCTGCTGAACATTGTAGGCTACGGCCTTTTCCGAACGCTTAATACCAAGAGCAGTGACCACGACCTGCTCGATCTCGGACGCAGCCTCTTCGAGCGTGATTTCGAAAGAAGTCCGGCTGCCCACGACAATAGACACAGGAGTATAACCAATAAAACTGATTTCCAGCTGTCTGTCTGCTGCGGGGGGGGGTACCTGAAGCGCAAACGCACCATCGGCGTCGGAGCTGACGCCTATTGTAGTTCCTTGAACAAGGATACTGGCTCCGACGATCGGATTACCTTTTGCATCCCTGATTTTTCCGGTCACGGAAACCGGATTCCCCGCATCGTTCTTTTTGGTCAGGATAATGTAGGATTCATCGATCCGGTAAGCGATTTCCGTGCCGGCGAACAGTTGTGCCAACACATCCTGGATCGTTTTTTGGACAGCGTTGATACTGACCTTGTTTTTGGTATCGACGCCTTTGTTGATAAACAAGTAACGGGTTTGATTTTCAATCTCTTTTATAACCTGCGAAATAGGGACGTTTTCCATCTTAATGGAAATTCGGGCATTCTGTGCAGATGCAGCGAATACGTTCCCAAGCAAAGAGATTGTGAGTACGAACCCAAACAGTCTTCGAAACTTGTTGAAGAATACTGTTTTATTCATATCTTTGCGAAGTTTTAGATAATAGGTTAATTAGTGTCTCAAAAAAGCTCGATTCAATCTATTATCCGGCCTGCGGATCTCTACCTCCGCAGGCTTTTTCATTGAACAAGCTATGAACGATGTTGGTTACGTTTTCATAGGCAATCATTTTAGGCGTTAAACAATCAGGCTTTCACATCAATAGATCGTCACTACGTTTGTTTCCGAATTTTTCTTGTAAGAAAAGTCCGCGGTATACTGCAAAATGTGAAGGGCTTTGTCAATGCCGTCGTTCACACGAATTTTACCACTGACGTTTCTGATGTTCGGAAGTTTCTCAAGGGAGATGTCGATCTTCACGTCGAATGCCCGCTCGAATTTCTCCATCAGTTCATCGAAAGGCAGACCCGAAATGTTGATAAGACCTTCCGTCCAGCACAATATTTCCGGATCGGTTATCGGTTCGATGAAAAGATGACCGTTCGAGAGATTAGCAATATCGTTAGGTTTCAGTATAATGTCTTTTTGCGTGGGATCGAGCCGGTTTGTAATTTGCACCCGACCTTGGAGCAATGCAGTCGAAAAGCGTTGGTGGCGCTCATCGGCCACAACGTTGAATTTCGTACCCAACACCCGAATATCGGATGCGAAAGTTTCTACAACGAACGGACACCTCTCGTCATGTTCGACATCGAATACCGCCTCGCCGGAAAGCTTTACTCTGCGGAGATTCTTTTTGAATACGGATGGATATTCGATCTTTGCTCCGGAATTGAGCTGAACGCTCGAACCGTCCGGAAGCGTGAACTTCAAGCGTTGGCCGTAAGGAACCTGCAACGTGTTGATTTGCTCGGCAAGCATATCGTAGGTGCGTTCCTTGCTGATATATCCCCCGACGAACAGCCCGATGGCGAGCATGGCGGCAGCTTGTACGGTAATACGGACTACCTTTCTCCAGTGCACGGCGATCCAACTTGCTGGACGGATCTCTTCGCCGTACAACTCCATCATGTCGATCTGCATGTGCACCTCATCCGCGCAGCGCTGGAAGTCCTCCGGATTTTCGGAATGCCACCGTGCCACCTGTTCCAGCTCATCTGGGGTTGCTTCGCCGCGCAGAGCTTTGTATATTACCTCTTGATCCATTATCTTGTAATTAAATTATATGCCGGCTTCATTGCTTTCTCTTTTTAAACGCATGAGCGAACCGAGTTTACAGCCTTTTTTATAAATAAATATATTTAATA
>CEBY01041709.1_pt1 | contig 15828 bp, 10 predicted proteins | sample 554731 | NCBI WGS metagenome assembly CEBY01 (sample SAMEA3182050, study PRJEB8094) | gut metagenome | biome: human; feature: gut; material: Stool; isolation source: human stools | place: Canada | collected 2012-02-22
TGATCTGCCCGTCGGCAGTTTCAATGCGAGTGTGGTTGAGGGAGATATCCCGGACGGTGCCGACAGTGCCGTCAGACTCGATAACATCGCCGATAGAAAAGGGGTGCGTCGAGAGAATGACGAGCCCGCCGGCGACGTTGCTCATTATATCCTGCGTGGCGAGGGTGAGACCCAAGGTGAGCACCGAGGCGATGGCCGTGATGGACGAGGTGTTCAGCCCAAGCGCACCGGCGGTGATGATAACGGTGAGCAGATACAGCAGCGCCTTTATGAAGTTTACGGTTATCCTGCTCAGGCGCTCGTTCGGCTGCTTAATGCGCCCCATGAGCTTTTCGACCGCGCGCATGATAAGGCGCACCGCGAGCAGGCACAAGAGTAGCGTGATGACTGCGGAGAGAATGTGCTCAAGACTGTAACCGCCGAAGGACATAGCCAATACTTTTGAAATGCTTTCCATACTGAACCTCCGAAAAATACGTAAAACTATTTTATCACGATGCGCTGCCGGTATCAAGACTGGGCATATTCGATGAATCACTTGATTGCCATACCGGGGGATTTGTGATATTATAATTAAAAAGCTCCCCTTACAGGGGGACACGGAATAAATAAAAATGACAGGAGAGCACTGTATGGCAAAATACATAATGGCGCTGGATGCGGGCACGACCTCGAACCGCTGCATCCTTTTCAACGAGCACGGCGAGATATGCAGCGTATCACAGAAGGAATTCACGCAGTTTTTCCCGCAGCCGGGTTGGGTGGAGCATGACGCAAACGAGATATGGCTAACGCAGTACACCGTTGCCGCCGAGGCGCTGGCGAAGATCGGCGCAACGGCGGAGAATATAGCGGCGATAGGCATAACGAACCAGCGCGAGACGACCATCGTATGGGACAAGGCGACTGGCGAGCCGATACATAACGCGATAGTCTGGCAGGACAGGCGCACGGCAGAATACTGCGACAGCCTCAGAGCCAAGGGACTGACGGATATCTACCGCGCAAAGACCGGTCTTGTCATCGACCCGTACTTCTCCGGGACGAAGATACGCTGGATGCTCGAAAACGTACCCGGCGCGCGGGAGAAGGCGGAGCGCGGAGAGCTGCTGTTCGGCACGGTGGAGACCTGGCTCATCTGGAAGCTGACGGGCGGCAAGGCACACGTGACGGATTACTCCAACGCGTCACGCACGATGCTATATAATATAGTGAAGCTCGAATGGGACGAGGAGATCATGGCGGAGCTCGGCATACCCCGGTGCATGCTGCCGGAGGTGAAGCCCTCAAGCTGCGTCTACGGCGAGACGACGCCCGACCTTTTCGGCGGGGTCATCCCCATCGGCGGCGCGGCGGGCGACCAGCAGGCGGCGCTCTTCGGGCAGACCTGCTTTACACCGGGCGAAGCGAAGAATACCTACGGCACGGGCTGCTTCATGCTGATGAACACGGGCGACAAGCCGGTGTTTTCAAAGAACGGACTTGTGACGACCATCGCGTGGGGACTTGACGGAAAGGTCGAGTACGCGCTGGAGGGCTCGATATTCGTCGCGGGCTCCGCGATACAGTGGCTGCGCGATGAGCTGAGGATAGTCGACTCCGCGGCGGATTCGGAATACTTCGCGCGGAAGGTGCCCGACACGAATGGCTGCTACGTTGTCCCGGCGTTCACGGGGCTCGGCGCGCCGCACTGGGACGCCTATGCCCGCGGCGCGATAGTGGGACTCACGCGCGGCGTGAACAAGTACCACATCATCCGCGCGACGCTCGAATCGCTGGCGTATCAGACCTATGACGTGCTCAAGGCGATGGAGGCCGACTCCGGGATAAAGCTCGGCGCACTCAAGGTGGACGGCGGAGCTTCGGCCAACAATTTGCTGATGCAGATGCAGGCGGACATCATTCAGGCCCCGGTCAACCGTCCGGTCTGCGTGGAGACGACGGCGATGGGCGCGGCATACCTCGCGGGGCTTGCCGTCGGCTATTGGAAGAGCAAGGCGGACGTTATCAACAACTGGGCGATAGACAAGGTGTTCGGCCCGGAGATCACGCCTGTCGAGCGCGACAAGAAGATCGCAGGCTGGAACAAGGCCGTCGGCCGCTCATTCGATTGGGCGAGAGAAGAATAAGAATACGCATAGAGCCGTACCGATGGTGCGGCTCTTTTTCACTGACCCGGTTCTAAAACTGCCGAGTGCTGCATATAGTTTAAGAATGGCGGGGAGAATGGGAGGCATACGGACAGTTTGGGCGAAGTGACTATCTTTGCAAAATGCGGCATTGCAAATGTGAAAGCTTGAATGTATAATATATGCAGAGAATTACGCACAGTACCCGATACAGATATACAGGAGAGGAAAAGATATATGGAATCAGCGTATCTGCGCCACATCCCGCAGGAGGATATATACCTGTTCAATACCGGAAACGCAAAAAAGGCATGGCTTTGCTTCGGCTGCCGCTATATACCGGAGCTGAACGCGCACCGCTTCACCGTCTGGGCGCCGAACGCGCAGCATGTCTCGCTCGTCGGCAGCTTCAACGGCTGGGACAGAGACGCCATGCCGATGGAGAAGATCGAGGGCGGAGTGTGGGTATGCTTTGCCGAGGGCATTGAGAATGGCGCGCTCTATAAATACTGCGTCACCGGCGCGGACGGGCGGCAGATATTAAAGTCCGACCCCTTCGCGGCATATTCGCAGACCGGGAGCGAGACAGCGTCGATCGTCTGGAACGGCGGGGACTTCCGCTGGGGCGACGGGGAGTATATGCAGCGCCGCGCAAAGCGGGACTTCATGACCCAGCCGATGAGCATCTACGAGCTGCACCTTGGTTCATGGCGGAATATGCCGGGAGAGCGGCCGCTGTACAGAGAACTTGCCGACGCGCTGGCGGACTACTGCACCGACATGGGCTATACGCACATTGAGATCATGCCGGTGACGGAATACCCCCTTGACGCGTCATGGGGCTATCAGGTCACGGGCTACTACGCGCCGACCTCGCGCTACGGCGATCCCGACGATTTTAAGTATTTTGTCGACCGGCTGCACGAAGCTGGGCTCGCGGTGATAATGGACTGGGTCCCGGCGCACTTCCCGAAGGACGAGCATGGTCTGCGCAGATTTGACGGCACGCCCCTCTTTGAGTGCAAAGAAGCACGCATGGCGGAGCACCCCGAGTGGGGCACGATGATCTTCGACTACGCGTCCGATCAGGTGCAGAGCTTCCTCGTATCCTCGGCGTGCCTGTTCTTTGAGGAGTACCACATCGACGGCATACGCGTCGACGCGGTAAGCTCGATGCTCTACCTCAACTACGGCCGGCGCGACGGGGAGTACACCCCGAATAAGGAAGGCGGCAACATAAACCTCGCTGCGATGGATTTCCTGCGCAAGCTCAACTCGACGGTGCTCACGGAGTATCCGGGGGCGATAACCGTCGCGGAGGAATCGACGGCCTTCCCGCTCATCACCGCGCCCCCCGATGCGGGCGGGCTCGGCTTCTGCTTCAAGTGGGACATGGGCTTCATGCACGACACGCTCGATTACATGCAGCTCGACCCCTACTTCCGCAGCCATAACCATGACAGGCTGACCTTCTCGATGATGTATGCCTTTTCGGAAAACTACGTGCTGGCGTACTCGCACGATGAGGTGGTCCACGGCAAGCGCTCGATGCTCGACAAGATGTACGGCGACTATGACCAGAAGTTTGCCTCTCTGCGCGCGCTCTACGGTTTCCAGTTTGCCCACCCCGGAAAGAAGCTGTGCTTCATGGGCAGCGAGTTCGGACAGTTCATCGAGTGGAACTGGCAGCAGGAGCTTGACTGGCTGCTGCTGGCCTATCCGCGGCATGAGCAGCTGCGCGATTATTACCGCAAGCTTAATAAGCTCTACGCCGCGACCCCGGCGATGTACCGCGTGGACAAGTCCTGGGACGGCTTCCGCTGGCTCAACGTGGACGACCGCGACAGAAGCTCGGTAGCGTTCCTGCGCTCCTCAGAGAAGGACGAGAGCTACCTTGTGTGCGTGTGCAACTTCACGCCGGTGAGGTATGACGATTTCGTGATCGCGCTGCCTGTGCCCGGTACGCTGCACGAAGTGCTCAACAGCGACGACGAACGCTTCGGCGGGGGCGGCGTCGGAAATCCCCACGCGATAAAGACAGAGAAAGAACCGTTTTTGGATATGCAGTATTCAGCAAAGCTGACGCTGCCGCCGATGGCGTCGGTAATGTTCAGCTTCAAACCAAGGAGGAAGAAGAATGAAAAAGGAATTTCGTGATCTGCTCCGTGAACACGGGCGTGATACTCTGCCGAATGTTCTGCTCGTCTCAGCCGAATGTGCGCCGCTCTCAAAGACTGGCGGGCTGGCGGATGTTGTGGGCACGCTCCCGAAGTCGCTTGCCAAGCTCGGCATCGACGCGAGAGTCATCACCCCTTACCACCGCTGCATAAAGGATAAATATGCCGACAAGGTCGAGCACATGTTCTATTTCTATGCAAAGCTCGGCTGGCGGCAGGAGTATGTCGGGATAGAAAAGCTCGTGCTCGACGGCGTGACGATATATCTTGTCGACAATGAGCAGTATTTCGGCGATAAGATATACCGCGGCGGCAACCCTGAGGGCGAGCAGTACTCGTTCTTCTGCCGCGCGGTGCTCGACGCGATACCGAACCTCGGCTTCGATGTCGACGTCGTCCACTGCAACGACTGGCACACAGCGATGATCCCGATGCTTGCGCGCACACAGTACCGCGGCGCAAAGCAGGAGCAGATAAAGTACCTGCTGACGATACATAACATCGCGTTTCAGGGCAAGTTCGGCTTTGACTTCGTGCAGGATATGCTTGATGTCGACAGCCGCTACTATACGCCGGAGTTCATGGAGCTCAACGGCTGCGCGGACTATCTCAAGGCCGGCTGCGTCTTTGCCGACAGGATAAACACGGTCAGCCCCAGCTACGCCTCCGAGATAAAAATGCCTTACTACGCCGAAGGGCTTGAAGGCATACTTAACGCGCGCTCGGCGCAGCTCACGGGCATCATAAACGGCATTGACAAGAAGGTCTATAACCCGCACGGCGACGCGCTCCTGCCCGCACGCTATGACCGCGGCCACCTGAAGGGCAAGGCCGTGTGCAAGGCAGAGCTTCAGGCACGCATGGGTCTTGAGCAGAGGGCGGATGTGCCGCTGTTTGCGATGGTCACGCGCATGACCGAGCAGAAGGGCTTTGACCTTGTCGCCTGCGTGCTGGACGACATGATGTGCCGCGAGGATATGCAGTTCATGCTGCTCGGCTCCGGGGACGAGCGCTTTGAAAACTTCATGCGCTCGGCAGAGGGACGCTATAAGGGCAGGCTCTGCGCCTACATCGGTTACAGCGAGGAACTGTCGCACCTCGTGTATGCGGGCAGCGACTTTTTCCTGATGCCGTCGCGCTTCGAGCCCTGCGGCCTGAGCCAGATGATCGCGATGCGCTACGGCTCGGTGCCGATAGTTCGCGAGACAGGCGGCCTGCGCGACACGGTCACGCCCTACAACCGCTTCACCGGCGAGGGCAACGGCTTCTCCTTCGCAAACTTCGATGCCTGGGAGATGCGCGACACGATGCGCCTTGCGATGGACTGCTATAAAAATGAGGAGATCATGAGCGGACTTATCACCCGCGCGATGCAGGCCGACTTCGGCTTTGAGCGCTCGGCGATGGAGTACGCGAAGCATTATATATGGATGCTGTAAGCGAGAGAAAGGTAAAGGTCTGGTTCGGCGGCTGCTACAGAGAGCAGTGGTCGGAGAACTATATACTATCAATAATATACGAAAACCGCCGCTGTGTTGAGGCAGTGCCGGGCGAGGGAGGATGGCTGCCCGCGGGCGGGGATGAGGAGCTGTGCAGACAGCTCCTCTCGCCTGACTGCCCGGAGCTTATGCGGGAATACTTCCAGGCGGCGGCGACGGTGTACGACGCTGTGCGCGAATGCCTGAGAGCGGGACTCAAACGCGACAGGCTCGCAGAGTTCCTGCACGGGGAGTGTAACCCCATTGCCGCGCCGGAGCTTATGCGCCTGCTGATGGACGACTGCGGTTTCCCTCTTATAGAGGCCTACCGCGTGACGGCCTCCTGCTGCCTTGACCTTCGCGCCGCGTCCGTGCAGCCGCAGGAGCTTTATCAGTACCAGCCGCGCACGGCGCACGTCGTGAGTGTGCTGCGCCAGACCGCCGGGAGCGTTCCTGCGCTGTCCTACGACAGCCGCATGCCGGAGTTCAGAAGTCCCGGCGGCGCGATCGAGGGCGGCAGCATCCTGCGCCTTGCGTTCAAACGGCTCGGCGGCACAGTGAAGAGTGCGCATCTTGAGCTATGGGGCGACAATATGGAGCACAGCTGCTCCATGGAAAACGACGGGGATATATATTATGTAAACCTCACGCTGCCCGAAGAGCCGCAGGCGCTCTGGTACGCGTTCTATATTGAGACCGATCACAGCGCGCAGTGGCTTTGCCCTGATGCGACGGGCTATACCGGCCGGATATGCTCAAGCCGCGAGTCGGGCTTCAGGCTCACGGTATACAAAAAGGGCTTCGAAACACCGGCGTGGTTCAGAAAAAGGGTGATGTACCAGATATTCCCGGATCGCTTTGCCTTCTCGAACGACGGCACGGCGGAGACGGGCATAGAGTACCACAAGCGCCTCGGCCAGACGCCGGAGCTGCACGCGAGCCTTGATGAGCCTGTCCGCTGGCAGCCGCGCAGCTGGGAGAAGTCATACAGCCCCGACGATTTTTACGGCGGGACGCTGAAAGGCATCGAGCAGAAGCTGCCGTATCTCAAGGAGCTTGGCATAGGAGTCGTGTACTTAAACCCGATAGTCGAGGCGCGGTCGAACCACCGCTACGATACCTCGGACTATTCGCGTCCCGACCCGATACTTGGGACGATGGAGGACTTCGAGCACCTGTGCGCGGAGGGGGAGAAGCAGGGGATAAGGTTCATTCTCGACGGCGTGTATTCCCACACCGGCGCGGACAGCCGGTACTTCAACCGCTGCGGCAACTATGGCACGGAGGGTGCCTGTCAGGGCGAGAGTTCTGAGTTCTACTCATGGTACGACTTCCGGCACTTCCCGGATGATTACCGCTGCTGGTGGGGATTTAAGGATCTGCCGGAGGTAAACGAACAGAACCCCAAGTGGCAGGACGACATCGTCACCGGAGACAGGAGCATCGTCAAGCACTGGCTGCGTCACGGCGCAGCAGGCTGGCGGCTCGATGTGGCGGACGAGCTGCCTGACGCGATACTCGCGCTCATCCGCGGAGCTGCAAAGAGCGTGAAGCCCGACGCGCCGATCATCGGCGAGGTCTGGGAGGACGCGGTAACAAAGGAGAGCTACGGCTCGCGCCGCAATTACGCGCTGGGCTATTCGCTCGATTCGGTGATGAACTACCCGCTGCGCTCGGCGGTGCTGAGCTTCATGCACGGCTGGTCGGACGCTTACGGGCTGCGTGATTTTCTTGTTTCGCAGCAGATGAATTACCCGAAGCCGCTGTACTATTCGCTTATGAACCTGCTGGGCTCGCACGATGTTGACCGTCTGCGCACGGCGCTTGCGGCGGACAGAAACCTGCGAGAGCTCTCGCGCGAGGATCAGCTGAGATATGAGTTCAGCGAGGAGTCGCTCTCCCGCGCGCTGCGGCAGGAGCGGCTGTGCGCGGCGATACAGTTCGCCATACCCGGCGTGCCGAGCATCTACTACGGCGATGAGCAGGGCATGTGCGGTGTGTGCGACCCCTTCAACCGCCTGCCCTTCAAGGAGGGCGATCAGGAGCTGCACGATTGGTACGCGCACCTTGCGAATATGCGTAACTCCGCCGACGCGCTCTCCACAGGACACGCGCGCTTCATGGCGGCGACGCGGGACGTGCTGCTTATCCTGCGCTGGATATCCGATGGGCGCGACGCCTTTGGCGACGCAGCGGAGAACGGCGCGTACCTTGCGGTTATCAACCGCAGCATGACGGAAGTGCGCTACCGGGCGGATTGCTCCGCTGCGGGCTGCGGTATCGTCGAGGGCACGGCAGAGCCGGTGAGCGCGGAAATAATACGGATAAAATAAAAGAGGTTACAGAGATGCTGCAAAAGCGGCATCTCTGTAACTTTTTTGTCATAAAAAAGCTGCGATTTCTTAAAATTGTCTAATAATTGGGTATTATAATAAGCTTGAAAAGAAAACATTGGTGTGGTATCATAACACTGTATATGCGGTCTTGGATAAGGACTGTATCTATATATTGCACCCAATATCGCCGCAGCTTTGGTACCGGCGGCGGGAAGAGGAGACAAGCTATGATAAAACTCAGAAAGCTTCTGGCATGCCTGATGATCGTGTGCATGGCGTTCAGCCTGATGCCGCTCGCGGCGTTTGCGACCGAGGGCGAGAATCCGGAGGAGAGCGTATGTGAGCACAGCTTTGTTGACGGCAAGTGTGTCAATTGCAAATACGAGTGCCAGCATACGAACATCGTGGACGGAGTATGCGTGGACTGCGAAATGACCGTTGAGCAGGATACTGTTCAGGACGATAGCGGCGAAGTGAACGGCGGCGATGCAAACAACGACCCTGCTGCGGCCCAGACTGGTGAGAACGGCGAGGACGACAGCGCCGAGGACGAAAACAAAGCGCCTGACTATGCCGCGCAGATCGGTGAGAATGGGTATGCGACTCTTGCGGAAGCACTGGCCGCGATGCAGGACGGCGATACCGTCACGCTGCTTGACAATGTGACGGAGAACCTTATCCTCAAAACTGACGGCACGATCGATCTTGGTGACTTCAGCATCACCGGCGTGGTTGCTGTTCAGGCAAACGTCACCTTTGTCGGCGGCAGCGTGAATCAGGGAGACATTGCGGTCGCTGCGATAGTGATAAACAGCGGCAGCCTGACGCTTGACGGCACGATCGTCACCGGCGACAACGGCATATCTGTCGAGACGACGGAAGAGGTTTCCGTTATAGTCGGCGGCACGGTCAAGGCCACAGAAGGCTACGGCATATGCCAGAACGTGATCGATGCCAAAGAAAAGGGTACGCTCAATGTTACAAGCACTGAGAATGCGCGTATCGAGGCCAAGACCGTCGGCGTGAAAATAATAAACGGCTCCTACACCTCCGAGAGCAAAGCCGACAGGATCGAATGCCCTGCGCAGACGGCTCTCAAGATTGACGCGGGCAGCTATAACATCGCAGGCGGAATGTTTGTCGGCTTACTCAGCTTCGGTGAAGGTGTGACCGGCAGCATCACCGGCGGTGATTATACCAGCGATCCGAGCGAGTTTCTTAAAGATGACTACATCGCGGTAGACCTTGCGGGGCTGTATAAGGTGGCGCAGGGGACGAAGGTCGGAGACGCCTATGTCTATGCCGAGATCGTAAATGAAAATGACTCGAAATTCAGCGCTGCGGACGGAATCACTGTTGCGGATGTTCCTGCAAAGACCGAGGGCGCGGGCAGCGCGGTAAATAAGGATGCGCTGCTTTCCAAGGCCGCAGACCTCAAGACCGGCGATAACGTCGAGATAAACGTCAGACTGAAGACCGAGGTCAAGGAAGCTGTGGCCGATGCCGACGGCAATATAAGCTCTGCGAAATATTCGCTGACTCCTGAGATCGGGCTGAGCGTGAACGGCGCGGCAGCACAGGCTATCCCCTATGATGCGTCCCTGCTCAACGGCGGTGAGATCACCGTCACGGTTCCCCTCGTGAGCGGATTTATTCCCAAGGAAATAGTTCACATCCACGCTGACGGCAGCGAGGATACATATATGAAGGGCAATGCGGCATCGCTTACGGAATTTGTCGTGAACACCGATAACACCGTGAGCTTCAAGGTCACGTCCTTCAGCGACTTTGTCATGTATGCGAATGAGCTGGTATGTGAGGTTCTTGATGACAAAGGAACCAGTCAGGGATATTACAGCAGCTTTACAGCGGCGCGGGATGCTGCAAGGAATAACGACGGCTGGACTATTAAGCTGCTGCAGGACGCGAGTGTCGAATCATCTTTAGAGATCGTGTTGCCGTGGACATGGACGATCGACCTTGCGGGGAATACGCTCAGCACCGACAGCTTTTATATAGCGTCGGGCGGGGGAGCACACAGCCTAACCATAAAGGACAGCTCAGCGGCCAAGTCCGGAAAAATCACCGGTATCGGAACGGCAGCAGCGATCGATATAGGCGGCAACTGTGTCCTGACGCTTGAAAGCGGCACCATAGAGCACACGAGCGGAACTGCCATTGCTCTGAAGGATAATAAAAACAAAAAGAGCGCGCAGCTCATCATGAATGGCGGTGCTGTGAATGGCACGACGGCGGTGACTGCATCTAGCGGCACCGTGACGATAAACGGCGGCGAGGTCACCGGTACGACCGGTATGACTGAAGGACTGGCAGCGATCACTGTTGGCGACAATGCCTCCCTGACGCTCACCGGCGGCAGTGTGACCAACGCGAATGGCAATGCCATTAAGGTAAACGGCGCGAGTGCGCAATTCGTCATGAATGGCGGCGCTGTGAATGGCGTAACGGCGATATACGCTGAACAGGGCGCCGTGGAGATAAGCAACGGTACGGTCACCGGTACGAACAGTACGGTTGACGGAGAGGCAGCGATCCTCGTGAACGACAACGTCACCCTGACAATTAAGGGCGGCAGTGTGACCAACGCAAAGGGCAATGCCATTTCAATAAACGGCGTGAGCTCGCAGTTCACCATGTCCGGCGGTACGGTAAATGGCAGAACGAAGGGCGTTGACATGCACGGCGGAAGTGCGGAGATAAGCAGCGGTACCATAGAAGGCGGCACAGCCATAAATACCGTCGGCAGCAGCATAACGATCTCCGGCGGCACGTTCGACAGTACGACTGCGGATAAGGAAGTGGTCGCCGCTACGACCGGAAGCACGACGGTTGCAATTTCCGGCGGCTCGTTTGCACATGCGGTGCCCGCTGATCAGTGCGCGGACGGGTATATGCCCACGAAGGCGGATGCAAACGGCAGATACGGCGTTGAGCCCAAGGTCGAGCCTGTCGCCATGGCTCAGGACGCACTCGGCGTTAATAAGGGCGAGTTCGCGCAGATACAGGATGCGGTCAATGCAGCTGGCTTCGGCGGAAAGGTCACGCTCCTCAGGGACAGCGGGCAGTATGCCAATGTCACCGGTATAAGCGTGTTTGACGGCGCGGGCTGCCGCATGAAGAGCTTGACCGTACAGTCCACAGCGACGGTCAAGGTAATGAACCTCCGGGCGGACGTCATCACTGTCAGCGCAAACGCAAGTGTTGAGATAAGCAGCGGGTGGTACCGCACGCACACCGGCAGCGGCACATATTCCATCTCCGGCGGCGTGTTCGGCGACGAGGTAACGCAGGAGCAGTGCGCGCTTGTTCCGGTCACTGGAAAGCTCACCGGCACGGCAGCTAGCCTTACGAAGTATATCCCCGCGCAGAACACCGATCCCGAAACTAAGGATGCTTATCCCTACACCGTAGAGGTTGCTCCCGCACCGAGGATAACCGGAATCTCAAACAGCGCGTATTTCCAGAAGAACTCCAACGGGACTCTCACGATATACACCGACGGTGACTATGACGAGCTGGTCAAGGCCAGGACTATCTACCGCTGCCTGCACGTATATAACGCCAACGGCACCGATCTTATAAGCTCGCGCTACTACACGGTCGAAGAGGACGCGAACGGCTATGCTGTCATCACGATCTCCAACTCCTTCCTCAGAAACCGTCCGACCGGGACTTACAGTGTGCAGGTGGACTTCACCACCGGCGTGACCCAGCTGGAGGATTTCAGAGCCGGCACCTCGCCCAAGACCGGCGATGAGAGCAACATCGGTCTGTGGATAGGCATCATGGCCTGCTCGGCGATCATCATCGGCTGCGGCGTGTTCGTGCTCGTTCACAAGAATAAGAAGAACAAGAAGTAAATAAACAAAAAAATTACCGTCCCGCGGGACGGTAATTTTTTTGACCCAATTTTATAACCCAAGCAGATTCAATATGCCGCTGACGCCGACGGCAGTGCGATCATCAGGATTATCCCCGCGCCGAAGCCGCAGCTGCCCTGAACGATGCCGGATATAAGCGCGGCGAGTGCCACAATAAGATATTCAATCATTTTCTGATCTCGACATTCTATTACAGAATGCGGATATTGTAGTCCGTTTTACCGGCATTGTCAACTTTTGTGTGGCGTTTTTCTGCCCGTCAAAACCGTGTGTGCTCTTGTCAACTGATGGTATAGTATGCTAAAATATAATTTACTGTCTGAAAACCAAGGAGATGTACAGATGAATGATATAATTCTGCTCAAACTGGGCGAGATAGTCCTCAAGGGACTTAACAGGAGAAGCTTTGAACAGAAGCTGACGGCGAACGTCCGCCGCCGCCTTGCACCGATAGGTAAGTTCCGCGTCTACTGCCTTCAGTCGATAATCTATGTCGAGGGCGAGGACGGAGCCGATATGGATACCGCGTTCGAGGCGCTCAAAAAGGTGTTCGGCGTGATTAGCCTGACGCGCGCCGCGGCCTGTGAAAAGGACAAGGACGCGATAGCAAAGCTCGCCATTGAGTATCTTCGCGAGGATATGCTGCGCGCGAAGAGCTTCAAGGTCGAGACGCGCCGCAGCGACAAGGCATTTCCCATGACGAGCATCGAGCTGAGCCAGTACGTCGGTAATGCCCTGAGCGACGCTTATGAGGATATCGAGGTCGATGTGCACGATCCGGAGCTTGTTGTCCACATCGAGGTTCGCGACCTTGCGGCATACGTACACGCCATGCCGGTACATGGCGCGGGCGGACTGCCGGTCGGATGCAGCGGCACCGCAGTGACGCTTCTCTCCGGCGGCATCGACAGCCCCGTGTCCACCTACATGATTGCAAAGCGCGGTGTGCATCTTATCCCGGTGCATTTCTTCTCCTTCCCGTATACCTCCCAGCAGGCGAAGGATAAGGTCGTCGAGCTTGGCCGCCTGCTCACCGAGTACTGCGGAAAGATGACGATGGAGGTTGTGCCCTTCACGCACATTCAGGAGGAGATACGCGACAAGTGCCCTGAGGAGTATTTCACGCTGATAATGCGCCGCTTCATGATGCGTATCGCCGAGCAGATCGCCCAGCGCAGCAACGCCAAGGCCATCGTCACCGGTGAGAACCTCGGTCAGGTCGCAAGCCAGACCATGGAGGCCATGGCTTCCACGCAGGCTGTCATGACTCTGCCGATACTCCAGCCGCTTATCGGCATGGACAAGGAGGAGATAGTCGAGCGCGCAAGGCAGATCGGCACCTTTGAGACGTCCATACTGCCGTATGAGGACTGCTGCACCGTCTTTACCCCGCGCCATCCGAGGACGCGCCCGAAGATAAGCGAGGTCGAGCGCGCGGAGTCGAAGCTGGATGTCGATGCGCTCGTTGCCGAGGCGATAGAGGGAATCGAAAGGATAGAACTGGATCATGAGTAAGAGCTATGATACTGAGATAATCTCCGTCGGCACCGAGCTGCTGCTCGGCCATGTGACGAACACCGATGCGCGGGACATTTCGGAAATGCTCTCGAAGATCGGCATAAACGTGAAGTACCACACCGTCGTCGGCGATAACCCTGAGCGGCTGCGTAAGTGCGTCGAGACGGCGAAGAGCCGCGCGGACATTATCATCACGACCGGCGGCCTTGGCCCCACCTGCGATGACCTCACAAAGCAGATCCTCGCCGAAGCCTTCGGGCTGAAGCTCGTCGAGAACAAGGCAGAGCGCGAGGGACTGTATGACTATATCCGCTACGGCAAGAAGTTCACCGACAATAATTTCACTCAGGCCATGCTCCCGGAGGGCTGCACGGTGTTCCACAATAACTGCGGCACTGCTCCCGGCTGCGGCTTTGAGAAGGACGGCAAGATCGTCGCCATGATCCCCGGCCCGCCCAAGGAGTGCAACGCCATGTTCCGCGAGAGCGCGCTGCCGTACCTGCGCAAGCTTTCGGAGGAGCTTATCGTGTCGCACTCGGTGCGCATCTTCGGTCTCGGCGAAAGCTCGGTCGACGATATCTTTGCCGAGGAAATGAACCGCATGACGAACCCAACCATGGCGCCCTACGCCAAGGAGTGCGACTGTCTTCTCCAGATAACCGCCAAGGCAAAGAGCGAGGCAGAGGCCGAGGAAATGATCGCCCCTGTGATGGAGCACGTGATGCAGCGTCTCGGCGATGTGGTCTACGGCGTGGACGTAGAGTGCATCGAAGAGAGCGTCATAAAGCTGCTGCGCGAGAAGGGCATGACCTTCTCCGCCGCGGAGAGCTGCACCGGCGGTGAGCTTGCAAAGCGCTTTACCGATATGCCCGGAGCGAGCGCGTTTTTCAAGGGCGGCGTTGTGACCTACACAAACGAAGCCAAGGCGAAGCTGCTCGGCATCGACCCGGCGCTTATTGAGGAAAAGGGCGCGGTGAGCTACGAGGTCGCGAAAGCAATGGCCGAGAATGTCCGCACATTGCTGGGGACAGATATAGGCGTCGGCGTGACCGGGCTTGCAGGCCCTGACGGCGACGGCGTGCACGAGGTCGGCACGGTGTTTGTCTCCCTCGCGGTCGAGGGCGAGACCTTTGTCAAGGAGCTGCACATGGGCGCTATGCGCACGCGCAGCTTCATCCGCCGCATGGCAGGCAACCATATCTATGACATGATGCGCCGCTGGCTGAGCGGGATAGATGTTATGTAAACCAGCAGTGATTCTATATATGAACTGACCGGGTGCGGCATTTGTGCCGCACCCGGTTTATTTGCTGTTGGCTTCCTCAAGCTCCAACAGAGCTTTTTTCATTTCCAGCCCGCCGCCGTAACCGACAAGACTTCCGCTTGCACCAATGACGCGGTGGCAGGGGATCGCGATGAAAATGGGGTTTGCGTGATTTGCCATGCCGACCGCGCGGAACGCTTTCGGACGCCCGATTGCTTCGGCAATGTCCTTGTAGCTGCGCGTCTCTCCATAGGGGATATCCCGCAGCGCCGCCCAGACCTTTTGCTGAAACGGCGTTCCATGCAGACGGTACGGGAAATCGAATGTCCTGCGCGTCCCCACAAAATATTCGTCCAGCTGCCGGAACACCAGCTCCGTCAGCTCGTTCGGCGCGTCCGCTTTTACATCCGCGCCGGCGTTTTTCAGCGCTGTGACCGCACCGTCCTCGTATTCAAGCCGAATGTCACCCACCGGCGAATGATAAATTGCAGTCCCTTTCATGGTGAATGATGCTCCTTTTGGTATAAAGTATTAGACTCAAACCCCTTTGCGCACCTTATTATACCATACTATTTGCCCGGCTGCTTTGCAAAAATGGAAATTTAATTTTGACGATTTTATGAAAGCAATGTTCTACATTTACTTTATCCCTTGCCTGTGGTAAAATAATCTGTAAAATCCAATTATCGGAGTGACACATGTTCGATAGTATTAAACAGCTTCAGCGGCAGTATGAGCTGCTCTGCGCCAGAATGGAGGAGCCGTCTACCTACTCTGACCCGGCAGCCTATTCTAAATATGAGCGCGAAGCGCGTGAGCTTCAGCCCATTGTGACCGCGTATACCGAGTATCAGCAGGCCGATTCCAGGATGAAGGAAGCGCTTGAACTCATGGACGATAGCGAGATGCGCGAGCTTGCGCAGGAGGAATACTCTCAGGCCAAGGCGGATAAGGAGCGGCTCGAGCAGGAGATAAAGGTACTGCTGCTGCCCAAGGATCCGAACGATGCGAAGAACGTCATCAT
>CEBY01039222.1_pt1 | contig 15323 bp, 9 predicted proteins | sample 554731 | NCBI WGS metagenome assembly CEBY01 (sample SAMEA3182050, study PRJEB8094) | gut metagenome | biome: human; feature: gut; material: Stool; isolation source: human stools | place: Canada | collected 2012-02-22
TTTTAACACTTGTCTGTTAATTAACCAAGTTTGACATCCTGTTGACAAACTAACACAAAAACGAGTTGTTATACTGTCAATACAAGCAAAACAAAATTCACATTTTAATAGTAAAATTCATGGCAAATATTGGAAAAGCAGTAAAACTTGGAGTATTTACTCTTGCGATTATGAATGTCACGGCAGTCGTCTCGCTCCGCGGGTTGCCTGCTGAGGCTGTGTATGGACTGAGTTCAGCCTTTTATTATCTGTTTGCGGCAATCGTGTTCTTAATTCCTACCTCGTTGGTGGCAGCTGAGTTGGCTGCCATGTTCCAGGATAAACAGGGCGGGGTATTCCGATGGGTAGGAGAGGCCTATGGAAAGAAATGGGGTTTCCTGGCTATCTGGGTACAATGGATCGAGAGTACGATCTGGTATCCGACCGTATTGACTTTCGGTGCTGTATCCATCGCCTTTATTGGGATGAACGATGCGCACGATATGACGCTGGCTTCAAACAAAATGTATACGCTGGTTGTCGTATTGATTATTTACTGGCTCGCTACGTTTATCTCTTTGAAAGGTCTGAGCTGGGTAGGTAAAGTGGCTAAAGTGGGTGGCATCGTCGGTACGATCATCCCTGCTGCCTTGTTGATTATCTTAGGTATCGTGTACCTGGCTTCCGGCGGTCATTCCAACATGGACTTCCACAGCAATTTCTTCCCTGACTTTACGAAGTTCGATAACCTGGTGCTTGCTTCCAGTATCTTCCTTTTTTATGCCGGTATGGAAATGGGCGGTATTCATGTGAAAGATGTCGAAAACCCTTCCGTCAATTATCCGAAGGCCGTGTTTATCGGTGCGCTGATCACGGTGTTGATCTTCGTGTTGGGAACATTTGCATTAGGTATCATTATCCCGCAGAAGGACATTAACCTGACTCAGAGTTTGTTGGTCGGTTTTGACAACTATTTCAAGTTTATTCATGCTTCTTGGCTGTCGCCGGTTATCGCAGTTGCATTGGCTTTCGGCGTGTTGGCAGGTGTATTGACATGGGTGGCCGGTCCGTCAAAAGGTATCTTTGCCGTTGGCAAAGCCGGTTATCTGCCTCCGTTCTTCCAGAAAACAAATAAGTTGGGTGTGCAGAAAAATATCCTGCTGGTTCAGGGCTTGGCTGTTACATTCCTGAGCTTGTTGTTCGTGGTTATGCCTTCCGTACAAAGTTTCTATCAGATTTTGTCACAGTTGACAGTTATCCTTTATCTGATTATGTATATGCTGATGTTCTCTGGTGCAATCGCATTGCGTTATCGGATGAAGAAAGCCGGTCGTCCGTTCCGTATCGGTAAGAGTGGCAACGGTCTGATGTGGTTTATCGGCGGCCTTGGTTTTTGCGGTTCATTGCTTGCCTTCGTACTGAGTTTTATTCCGCCCAGTCAAATTTCTACAGGTAACAATACCGTTTGGTTTGCCGTGCTGATTATCGGCGCTATCGTGGTGGTAGCCGCTCCGTTCATTATCTATGCTGCCAAAAAACCGTCTTGGGTGGACCCGAATACTGCCTTTGAACCGTTCCATTGGGAAGTCGACAAACAGGTAGAAGGAACTGCTGCGACTACTACAAGTATAGCTTCTGAAACAACGGCTTCCGCTTCTAAAACATCGGATCGCAACACTGTAACCGGCATATCTTCTTCCGGAACGTCAGGCAAGATCTAACCGTCAGGCTTGCTCCGGCCTAAGCTGGTGAGCGTTAAGGGCAGAGACCGGAGTGAGAGATAAATTATTATTTTCCTGAAAATATTATTGATTATAGAATGAAACAAGGGTAGTTCACAATGTATGGACTGCCCTTGTTTATTTAAGAGACTAGTATCAGGAGATGTGAGTGCTCAAACAGTTACATATTGGGGGTTCCGTAGCTTGACGAGTGCATGGGATATGATACATTCAGTTACAAGTTCATCATGCATAAATATTTTTGTAAATGAGAAGTGAGATGAAAAGCGGCCCCGTCCTGGTTAAATTTGAATAGAGGTGTGTTGTTGGCGATAAGTTGAGAAGGGATAAAATGGGCGGGGCGCTTTCATATGTCTTTTGAGTGGCGATATTCGGCTGTTACACCTGACATAACCGAACATAAAATAAAACTTACATTACAGAATAGTATTTTCCATATTCCCTTCAACAGGAAGCCATTCGCTGGTACTTACATTTTCGAGTGTGATGTCTTTACCGTTGAAAAGAAGGTTGTAGATATATCTTCTTCCTTTTTCCCACTTCGTATTGGCGGGAATTTTTTATTTTAATGTCGTTTCGTTGATGGTGAAGAGCACTTCCACATCTCCGTCTGTTCTGATACGCGATGTGGGGATTACCATTAGTTGTTGCGGCTCGTCCGGTATCTTTTTCAACATGCGCGGAGTATTCAGTTTTAGTCGGGTAGAGGCATTTGTCCCGGCACATCCGCCGATATTTCCGGTTTTAATGTTCATCTTACCCCTGAAGCAAAGAGCTGTACCGCCGGCTTTGTTTCCGATCTGTATCGCATGGAGTAGGAAGCAGCCTTCTGCTTCCGGTGTCATTCGCAGTTGGAAGCTCAGGAGCGAAAGCGTATGATTCATGTTAAGCAACGCGACTGGGGAAATCTGGTTGACCGCTCGTTGCCCGCTGGCCTGTATCCCGTACATGTAATCTTTCGTCAGGGAAGCGTCCGGCGATATGCGGACCAGGATATTCTCCGGGTCGAAATTAACCTGCGACTGATACGGGTAATAGGCATAAACGGTGACTGGTTCCTCGTTCAGATAAATATCGGGTGATTGGCGCCAGTTCAGCTTGTTGTTTACCAGAAAGGCTTCAGCCCGCACGTTTTTGTAATCCGGATTACTATCGTAGATGTTGCCGGTACTTTCCGAGACGACATGCAACCCGATGACCGATCCTCTTGTAAATTCTTGCATAAAATTAGGAGACTTTGTTGTCAGCACCTTTGTTATTATTCTTAAAGGTTGCTCTTTCATGCCTAAATTTTCAATGAGTCCCGGGTCGTAGTCGTTTGTGCAACTAAAAATACTAACCGCCGTCATCATAAATAGTAGTAATTTATTCATTCTTTGTATTATTTTTGTGAAGTGATTGCAGGTACAAAGATCAGTCAGTTTGGAGAGGTAGAGGGTGCATTCGGTATAAAACCACGATGAAATCGTATAAAACCACGAGGTGCAAATTATCTACAGGCATCAAATTGTCTACTAATGGTTCAGATCAACTATTTAATGCTTCAATTTGTTTACTTGATACGAGGGATATATTATGTTGGACAAAATTCAGTTTTTATTAAGCTTACAGATCATCGGATTCTGTATCTTCGGTGGAGCTACCCTATTGCTCCGGGCCGGTGATAACCGGGCGAAAAGGATATTAGGGTGGGGTCTGTTTTTGTGGGCTTTTCTGGCTGCCATAAGGTTGTCTGTGAACCTTTACCTGCATAAACCGAAAGAGGCTTTCCATCCGGATATATTGATTATGGGTGCTTTGGTAACGGCAACGCTTGCTTGTTATGTGATTGAGGTCTTACGGCCCGGGTTTCTTACCTGCAAACGTTTTTTCTTATTTATCAGTCCGGTTGTTTTTGGTGGACTGGCTTACCTGACTTATCGTTTGTCGGGAGGTGAAATTCATACCTACTATTCAATAAGGGAGGTTTTCGAATACTTGAATATGGATGTTTTGCTTCGTATGACAGTCTTTCTGCTGACTTTGTTTTATATGATTCTGCCCGTTTATCTGATAGCAAGGTACAGTAAAGACTTCAATGTTTTTTTAGCAGAGAATGTTTCCGATCCGGAAGAATATGATTTGGAATGGTTAAGGAAAACCATGATAATTTTGATTGTTCTGTATGGTTTCTATCTTGTCTTATTGCTGACCAATACACCATTGATGTATGTGATCGACAAAACAGTCCTGTTGTTCGTTTGGTATTATTTCTTTTATAAGGCGCTATTTCTGAAGGTAGTTGTTTTGGAGCATTCTTTTAAAAGTGGATGGGATCTTCCGTATCAGGAGGACGACAATGACGATGATGAACACAGGGTTCTCAGTAAACGCTATGCAGAGGAAGTAAGTGCATGGTTTGAAAGAGAAAAACCGTATCTTCGCGAAGATTTACGCCTGACGGATTTGCAACGGATCTTCCCTATCAGCCGTTCTTATCTTTCCCAATTGTTTAACCGGGAGTTGGGACAATCGTTCTCCGATTATGTCAACCAGTTCCGGATCGAGGAAAGCAAGCGCTTGATGGATGCCGAGCCGAATGCCAGTATACAGGAGATTGCCGAACGTTCCGGATTCCATTCGATCAGTACGTTCCGGCGGGCTTTCCAGAAGTGTACGGGCACGATCCCGTCGGAGTATAAGAATAACAAATAAATACATAACGATCTTTATTCTACCATGGACACTGTTCAAACTACTACTGCCAGACCGCATATTGTCTGGCTGGATGTTCTTCGTCTTGTCGCCATCTTGATGGTGATTGCCATTCATTGCACTGATCCGTTTAACGCTTCGCCTGAATCGCGTGCCAATCCGGAGTTCAATTTCTGGGGTTCTGTTTATGGCTCCATGCTGCGTGCCAGTGTGCCGCTTTTTGTGATGATGACCGGATTTCTTTTGTTGCCGGTCAGGCAAGAGGCTTCTGCCTTTTATAAGAAACGCATTCCACGTGTGTTGTTTCCATTTCTGATCTGGTCTGTTTTGTTTGATCTGGCGCCCTGGTTCATCCAGTGGATAGGAGGCAGCCCGGAACTGGTGACGGACTTTTTCCCTTGGGAACCAAACCCTTCGGCCTCGTTTGTAGAGGCGTTGAAGACGATCGCTTTGATCCCTGTAACCTTTACGGTCTATGCGACGCCAATGTGGTATATCTATGTGCTGATAGGACTTTATCTGTATATGCCGGTCTTTTCCGCATGGGTGGAAAAGGCGTCGGATAAGGCGAAGCGTATGTTTCTGGCGTTTTGGTTTATTTCGTTGTTTATCCCTTATCTGACGGAGTTTGTTTCGCATTACCAGTTCGGAACCTGCTCATGGAATTCATTCGGTCTATTTTATTATTTTGCCGGTTTCAACGGCTATTTGCTGTTAGGACATTATTTAGGGAAAAGAACGGATTGGTCGCTTGGCAAGACTTTCTCGGTGACGGTTCCGCTGTTTTTAGTTGGCTATTTTATTACATTAGCCGGCTTTCGCTATATGACATCCGATCCGAACGTGAGCGAGGAGGGGATGGAGTTGTTCTTTACTTATTGTTCGCCTAACGCATTGTTGATGACGGCTGCCGTTTTCTTGTTGGTACGGAAAGTACGGATTACTTCGCCGGTTATTTGCCGTGCCCTTGCCAATCTGACCAAATGTGGTTTTGGCTTGTATTGCGTGCATTATTTCTTTGTCGGTCCTTCCTATATGTTCGCGCAGTGGATTGGAACACCTATTCCGGCCTTGGTTCCTGTTTCGACCATTCTTACCTTTATTTGTTCATGGTCATTTACTTATCTGGTGAGTAAGTTGCCACATGCGAAATATATCATAGGCTAAGGTGCTTTTTTATTGTTCGGCTGTTTGTACAAATGATGTTAAATAGACATTTGAGGTGAATAACGTATCTGTTTTACCTCTATTTTTGTGTTGTAAAACATAATTGTGCAATACTAATGCGGGTGTGTTTTGCATGAGTCGTTTTAAACAAAAAGAGAGAAGCTATGAAGAAGTTTTTTAGAAAGTGCCTCAGATGCCTTGAAATATTAGGTGAATATGGAATGCAGAAATATGGTATGAAATAAGAGGTAAATGTGTGTTTGGTAGGGAATGTCGGTACGGCATTCCTTTTTTTATTAGAAATGATGTTTTTCTATATAATGTAAAAGCTTGGCGGTGCGTTAAGCGTGGGGGTAGAATAGTTTTGACACCGCCAAGAATGCTTATTTGGATGAAGGAGAGGAGAGGCGGTAACTGACGAATGCGACGCGCCTACTATCCGGAGCCCAGGAATTGACATTGATTGTGCCCTGTCCTCCGAATAACTTGACTAATGTTTTTGGCTTTCCTCCTGTGGCTGGCATAATCCTAAGTTCAACGTTCTTATTGGGAAGATGCTGCCCCGGTTCCAGATCTCCTTTATAATAAGTGATAAAGATAACGGATTTACCGTCAGGCGAGACATGAGGAAACCAGGAATTGCGGGTTTCGTCAAACGTCATCTGGGTTTGTTCGGAGCCGTCTTTCTTCATTCTCCATACTTGCATCAAACCCGTGCGTACGGAATTGAACCAGATATATTCTCCGCAAGGGGAATATTCGGGACCATCGTCCAATCCTTCTGCTGTCGTCAGCTGTCTTTCTTCTCCTCCTTCAACTGGAATAATGTAAATGTCATAATTGCCTTTCCGGTCGGCACAATAGGCAAGTTGCCGTCCATCCGGGCTCCATCCGTGTAGGTAGCTAGGAGCAATCGGGGTGATCAAGCGAGGTGTCCCTCCTTGCATCGGGAGGGTATAGATGCGTGATTTGCCGTCTTCTTTCGTCCCGTGGCTGATAGCTATCTGCTTGCCGTCGGCAGCTATGACATGGTCGTTGTTGCATCGGGTGGCAAAGCCAGTGTTTATCATTTCAGGTTCGCCGGGCGAATCGGGGGAGAGTTTGTACAGTTTTCCCCCGCTATTATACACGAGCCACTGGCCGTCGGGTGTCCAGTTTGGAGCTTCGACACGGTAGGGGAATTCTTTGACTACGGTGCGCCTGCCGTTTGTTACGTCCAGTACTTCCAATATGCTGGTTACGTCGTTTTGTTGGGCGGATGCGAGCGACGTGAAAGCCGCTAAGAGAATCATACAACAGGTTTTCATAATGATTGAGAATTAATATGCGCTGAAAGATACTAAAATTAGCCGGGACGATAATGACCGTAAGGGATTAATTTTTTCTTTTCCTTGGTTTTCTTTAGGTAGCATTGATCCAGAAGCAGGGTGCGGTTTACTATTTTGTGCACTACCCTGAAATTGTGGTCTATCAAGATAATGCCTCTTGTCCGGGCGCTTTCGGTGATGTGCATACGTATTTCTTCTGCAGCAATAGGAGAGGCGTTGAACGGTTCGTCCAGCAGGAGATGGCCAGCTTTGCTGTAGAGGATAAGTTTGGTCACTTTCTAATATTCCATAGAATGTGATAGGAGTATCTATAAAACAACAGGTGTGCTGTTGATTAAGTATAGACAGCGCACCTGAAAATGAAAATTATTTGTAAAGAGAAGATTTTACCACTTATTATACAGCACCACTTCGCGAGTACCGCGTACGCTCATAGTCGGAAACCAGAGATCTTCTGCTGTCAGACCGCATTCGTCGACGGCTTGCAGGCAATATTCCAGTTTGCCGAAATCGGCATCGACATTGTTCGTCCCAAAGGTGAACTTGATTCCACGCTCTTTCGCTTTGCGGATGATGTCGAAGCTTGGAATTTTGTAGCGTGCGTTGATTTCGAGTGCAATGTTATGTTTTTTCAATACATCCAGGACGCGGTCGATACGCTCATCGGTCCAGTATTTGGCATACTCTGCATTCAACTCTTCCGGCAGGAAGGTAGGATTGGCATAGATGTCGGCCGGCTCATTGGTAAGGATCTTGACGGTCTGGTCCACCAAGTGATCCATATATTGTTCTTTGGTAACACCGTCGTAGTGTACCTCTTCGGGGCGGTATATCCTTGACAGACGTCCTTTATGGTCCACAATGGTCATTCCGTCGGTAAAGAGATAATCGAATACGCCTAAAGCCTTCTGAGAGAAGGTGGCTGTCCACTTACGGCCTTCACCTTGCACACCGCGCAGGAATGGCATGTTTTTTACTTCGTTGTAGTATTCGTACACTTCCTTGTCATCGGCAAGCATACGGCCTACGCCACCCTCACCGGCATTGGGAGCCACACCGTAGTTGATACCGTAGTTCATTGACATGGCGTGCGCCATCTCCTTCGTCAGGCCGCCTTTCAAATGCACGTGGTAATCTATCACGGGGAAGTTTTGCTGCTGGAAACGGATCACAGCATCGTTCTGTTCGTCTATCCGTGGCATTGTGTCTGCCTCATTGACCGCGTCTTTTTCCAAGCGGGTCATGTTGAGGTTACGAAAGGTTACATCACCGCTCATACCTTTTAGTGCAATAGAACCGCGGCTGAGCAAGCGCCCGGCATACTCTTTTGTACGATAGGGGTGTTCGGGTTCGGTATAGCATACTACTACCGTATCGTTTATGGCAATCATTATGTTATGCCCGCGTACAGCAATTTCAAAGTCGAACCACTTCCCGTCTTCAGCTAATGAACGGTAGAGGTTACGCACGGATGTGAGGCTGCCGCTTTTACGTGTGCCGTCGATGGCTCCGTTCCGGAATGCTACCTCATAGCCTGATTTCCCGTCGGTATGATGGAACAACAAGGCCGCTTCCGCATTTTCCCCGGTGAGAGCTTGCCCGGTAAGTATAAAGTTCTCATATTCTCCTTCAGCAAACCAGGTCGATCCGGCTGTCACGGTTATTTCATTACCGTCGGCAGTTCCCATTTCGGGACTGCTGAAACGGTCTAATGGTTCTGCAACGTTGTATCGTATGCAGCTGGTAAGCCCTAAGATACTTATCAAGGCCACTATTAATGCTGTACTGGTTTTATCAATCATAATGTATTTTGTTTTAGGTAATTACACATTAAAGCGGAAATGCATGATATCGCCGTCCTGAACGATATATTCTTTTCCCTCGACACTCATCTTTCCGGCTTCTTTTACAGCAGATTCCGAACCGTAGGAAATATAATCCTCATATTTGATGACTTCGGCGCGGATAAAGCCTTTTTCGAAGTCGGTATGGATCACACCGGCACATTGCGGGGCTTTCCATCCTTTATGGAAAGTCCAGGCACGACATTCGTCGGGACCGGCGGTCAGGAATGTTTGCAGGTTCAGGAGTTTGTAAGCGGACTTGATCAGACGGGCAACGCCGGATTCTTCCAAACCGATCTCCTGTAAGAACATCTGGCGTTCTTCGTAGGTGTCGAATTCGGCAATCTCGCTTTCGATCTTGGCCGCTACGACCAATATTTCAGCTCCTTCGTCTTTTACGGCTTCGCGGACAGCATCCACATATTTATTACCGTTGACTGCGCTTGCTTCATCTACGTTACAGACATACATTACCGGTTTGTCGGTCAACAGGAATAGATCGTGTGCGATCTTCTGCTCGTCTTTCGTCTCGAAAGAAACGGTGCGGGCACTTTTACCCTGTTCCAGTGCTTCCTTATATTTGCAAAGTACTTCATAAGCGATTTTAGCCTGCTTGTCACCGCCTGTCTGAGCCTGTTTCTGCACTTTGGCAATACGGCTGTCAATGGTTTCCAGGTCTTTGATCTGCAATTCGGTGTCAATGATTTCCTTGTCGCGAACCGGATCGACACGGCCGTCCACATGAACAATATTGTCGTCATCGAAGCAACGCAGTACATGCAGGATTGCATCTGTTTCGCGAATATTGGCAAGGAATTTGTTTCCCAGCCCTTCTCCTTTGCTGGCGCCTTTTACAAGGCCGGCGATGTCTACGATTTCCACCGTAGTAGGGATAACACGCTGGGGATGTTCGATTTCTGCCAGTTTGTTCAAACGTTCGTCCGGTACGGTGATCACGCCGACATTCGGTTCGATCGTACAGAACGGGAAGTTAGCAGACTGTGCTTTTGCATTCGATAAGCAATTGAAAAGAGTAGACTTTCCTACGTTGGGAAGTCCTACGATGCCACATTGTAATGCCATTCTATTTTGTTGTTATGATTTATTCAAACTTTGTTTCCAGACTGCAAAGATATACAATCTTTTGTATTTATGTTGCCGGATACAGGCGAACCGGATATAGAAAATATTGTTTGGGCGAATAAGCGGGAGAGGAATTTGAGTCTTTTAATAATCCAGTATGGCCCGAACCTGCCGCTTTTCCTTTTTGGGGCATATAGCGAGGCGGCTGTTTGCCATATTGAATGCTACTCCCAGATCGATCACGCTGTTGTCTTTGCACCAGTATTCCTCGTCGTATAAAAAAGTTCCTTGATACTTGGCGAGGAACATGTTGAATTCCCGTTGCCTGGTGTGCAGTAATACCAGATTGAGCATATCCGGCAGATGCCAGTTGTCTAAGGTCCCTTCGGAAATGGACTCGCAATAGATCAAGGCATCGAAATAATCGAGTGTCTGTTCCCGTATCTCCATTACCGAACCTTTATAAGGGGCTATATCGGGTTCTATATGCTGACCGGGAGAATCTGCTCCAGCCTGTATGATCACGCCGTTTGCATAGAGATCTCCGACTGCCGGAACCCGGAAAGGGGGAAGATGGATACCTTGCGCGATCTTATATCCTTTTTCGGGGTAATAGTAAGTGAAATGGCTCAGTGATGTCGTGAGGCGGATGGAACGGATGTGGCTGGCTTCATCCGGGATAGCGATTGAAATACCCCGATTCAGTATCTCTGTATCCGGTGTTATGTAACGATACAAGGGGAACTGTCCGGATGTGAATTCGAACGCTGCTTTTTGTACGGATGCCGGAAGATTGTCAGGGAATATGAAATACATAATTTTCCAATTGCTCCATCTGTCCCCCTAAGACGGAAAATATAATAAAAGCGTGGGAACTGCCATCTATCCAAGCAAGAGGTATCGCCAAACACCTATCCAGCAGATAGACAACAGCCCACGCTTGATGTTTATATATTATGTATATATATACAAAAAACGTGAGGCAATTGTTGTCTACTGTCCTTGCTGGATGAAAAATTGGCGATTTTCTTGCTTAAGGACAATATGATAACGCTTCTGTTTTACTATGTGATATTGCAACTCCTTGCAATAAATTTCACGACAAAGATAGTGTATAAATGCTGTGATTTATAAACTTTATGTGTTTTTGTTAATGCGCTTCCAGCCAGTTTACCCCTTCACCGCAGTCGGCGATCAAGGGAACTTGCAGTTTGATTGCATTTTCCATTTCATCCAACACGATTTGTTTCACTTTTTCCAATTCGTCTTTGTAGACGTTAAAGTTCAATTCATCGTGTACCTGCAGGATCATCTTGCTCCTCAGACCTTCGGTTTCGAAGCGGTTGAAGATGCGAACCATGGCAACTTTGATGATGTCGGCTGCACTGCCCTGGATCGGAGCGTTGATCGCGTTTCGTTCGGCATATCCCCGTACGATCGCGTTATGGGAGTTGATATCCGGCAGGAAACGTTTGCGCTTATAGATCGTCTCTACATATCCTTTTTCTTTCGCCACCTCGATGCTTTCGTCCATGTATGCACGGATGTCTGGATAGGTTTTGAAGTATCCTTCGATCAACTCTTTTGACTCTGCGCGTGGGATGCTCAGCCGTTCGGCCAACCCGAAAACAGAGATTCCGTAGATAATGCCGAAATTGGCCGTTTTCGCTTTCCGACGCATATCGGAAGTGACTTCTTCAACCGGAATACCGTATATCTTGGCGGCTGTGGCGGCATGAATGTCGGCTCCGCTGCGGAAGGCTTCTATCATGTGGGCATCCTGGCTCAGATGGGCCATGATGCGAAGTTCGATCTGCGAATAGTCGGCGGAGAAGAAAATACAGTCTTCGTTTTCGGCTGTAAAGGCTTTCCGGATTTCACGTCCCAACTCATCGCGTACCGGAATGTTTTGCAGGTTCGGATTGGTGGAACTGAGGCGGCCGGTCGAGGTGACTGCTTGGTTGTAGGACGTGTGGATCTTGCCGGTTTCCGGGTTGATCAGTTCGGGTAGGGCATCGATATAGGTGCTGAGCAGCTTCTTCAGCCCTCGATATTCGAGCAGCTTTCCCACGACGGGATGTTTGGAACGCATTTTTTCCAGTATTTCTTCACTCGTGCTATAGCTGCCTGTCTTTGTCTTCCTCGCTTTCTCTTCTATCTTGAGGTGATCGAAAAGGACTTCGCCGACCTGGCGGGCAGAATTGATGTTGAACTTCATTCCTGCCAGTTCGTAGATCTCTTTCTCCAACTTCTTGAGTGCGGTCGTCAGTTCCTCGGACGATTGTTTCAAGGCGACGGTGTCAAGCGTCACTCCCGTATATTCCATTTCAGCCAATACATATATTAAAGGCATCTCGATGTCATAAAAAAGCGATTCGAGTCCTTCTTTTTCCAGACAGGGGGTAAAATAGTTTTTCAGCTTGAGCGTGATGTCCGCGTCCTCGGCGGCATATTCGGCTACTTGGACAACCGGGACGTCACGCATGGTAAGTTGTTTCCTTTCTCTCGGGCCGATCAGTTCCTCGATCCGTACTGTTTTATATTTAAGGTATGTTTCGGCGAGGTAGTCCATACCGTGACGCAGTTCGGGATTCAGAAGGTAGTGGGCGATCATCGTGTCGAATAGAGGGCCGGCTATCCGGATTCCATATTTGCGGACGACAAGGATGTCGAATTTTATATTTTGTCCGATCTTGAGAGATTTCGGATTCTGCAGGGCGGGGGAGAAGTGGGCAAGAATTTTGTCGGCTTCTTCGCGGGCTGCCGGAACAGGGACGTACCAGGCCTCGTTTTCCTTCACGGCGAACGACATTCCGACCAATCCGGCCTTCAATGGATCTATACCATCTGTTTCCGTGTCAAAAGCAAAAAAATCCTGTTCGTTCAAAAACCGCCCTAATTCTATTCTTTTTTCCTCTGTATCAACAAGATAATAGGTGTGAGGAGTAGACTTTAAGTTCGCGAGAGTCGAATATTTGGGAACAGCCGTAGGTTCGGTCGCAAATTCTTCAAAGAGCGAGCCTTGAATCGGGCCTGCCGGAGCTGCTTTTTTTCTTGTATCGGCTTTTGCTGGCGCCGGTGCTGTTTTGGACTCCGTTTTGACTTTTTCCGGCTCTCCGCTCATTCTGTTAATAAATGTTCTGAATTCTAATTCAGTGTAAATCTCTACGAGACGTTCCTCATTCATCTTTTCACGGATGCATTTGGCAGCATCGAACCGGATCGGTACATCCGTCTTGATTGTTGCCAGGAATTTGGAGAAGCGGATCTGCTCCATGTTCTCCATGACCTTCTTTTGAAGGGAGCCTTTCAGCTTGTCGGTATTCTCCAAAAGATTTTCGATCGTTCCGAATTCGGCCAATAATTTCTGGGCGGTCTTTTCACCGACACCCGGACATCCGGGGATGTTGTCGGAACTGTCGCCCATCAGTCCTAAAAGGTCGATCACCTGGTCGACGGATGTCAGGCCGTATTTGTCCAGTACTTCGGGTACGCCCATAATCTCGTAGTCACCGCCGAAGCGGGGGCGGTACATGAATATATGTTCGGATACCAACTGGCCGTAGTCTTTGTCAGGTGTCATCATATAAACTTCGAAACCTTCTTTTTCGGCTTGCTTGGCAACCGTGCCGATAACATCGTCGGCTTCATAGCGCGGAACTTCCAGTATCGGGATGTTGTAGGCTTCTATGATATCTTTGATGAAAGGGACCGACTTGCGGATATCTTCCGGCGTCTCTTGCCGTTGCGCCTTGTACTGTTCGTAGGCTTCGTGGCGGAAAGTCGGACCTTTCGGGTCGAAGCCTACCGCAATATGGGTCGGGTTTTCACGTTTCAGGACATCTTCCAGGCTGTTGATAAAACCGAAGATAGCCGAAGTGTTCATGCCTTTGGAGTTGATACGCGGGTTCTTGATAAAAGCGTAGTAAGACCGATAAATCAATGCATATGCATCTATGAGGAATAACTTCATCTCTTTTAACACGTTTTAGTGTGACAATTGTCGGTAAATGTACGAAAAAACTCGCTTACTCGATACTTTTTGTTACTTTTGCGCATCTTAGGATCAATTATGAAGGATAGAAGTAAAATAGAACAACCGGTTGCCGTAGAGTTTAAACGTTTTAATGATGAGTTTGCTGCTTCGCTGCGAAGCGAAACGAATCGTTTGCAATCGGCTATTGACCAGATACTGAATGCGAGCGGAAAACATGTCCGCCCCTTATTAGTACTTTTGACGGCTAAAGCATGTGGGCAGGTAACGGATAATACGATCAATTCGGCTGTTCTGTTGGAACTGCTTCATACTGCCACACTGATTCATGATGATGTGATCGACGAGACAAAACAGCGTCGCGGGGTTCCTTCCTTGAATGCCATATTCGATAACCGCATTTCTGTCTTAGTGGGCGATTATGTCCTTTCCACCGCGTTGATCCGTTCCATCCAGACAGGTAATCTGCAAATCATAGGTATTGTTTCCAATCTCGGACGCGATCTTTCGGAAGGGGAGATCAAGCAGTTGGAAACGGCCGAAGAAAGCATCATCGACGAATCCTGCTATATGCAGGTGATACGGAAAAAGACGGCCATGCTGCTTTCCGCTTGTGCCGAGATCGGTTCCATTTCTGCCGGAGCATCCGGTGAGATGGTGGGAAAATGCCGTGAGTTCGGTGAATATTTAGGTTACTGTTTCCAGATCAAAGATGATATCTTCGACTACTTCAAAGAAGCGAATATCGGCAAACCGACCGGCAACGATATCCGGGAGGGAAAGGTCACGCTCCCCTTGCTGCACGCGTTGCAGACGGGTAGGAGAGAAGAGGCAGAACATTGCCTTCATATCATAAATGAAAAAGACTTTACCACAGAGAATATAGATTTGCTGATTGATTTTGCGAAAGCGAACGGGGGAATCGAATATGCTGAACAGCGTATGCAGGTATATCATGACAAAGCGGTCGAGGTTTTGATGACACTTCCTGAATCGGAAGCACGCGAAGGTTTGCTGCTGCTTGCCGATTACATCGTAGAGCGCCGTAAATAGATTTTCGCGTATTTACTGTCACTCTATCACTTTTTTTCTTGCATCCTTTGTATATCAACATGTATTGAGTGTGATAGATGCCCTTTTCATCTATCACTCCTGTGTCACTCTCTATCACACTTTTCTTTTCATTTAATACGTTATTGGTTGAAAATCAATTTGATAAATATGCCGAAGGAAATTTAGGTTTGCTGCTTTATTATCAGTATCTTTGCCAGATATTACTTAAAAACAGTGACTATGACAAAAAAAGAAGCGATTAAGCTCTTCGAAGAGCGTAAAGTCCGGACCGTTTGGGACGATGAACTGGAAAAATGGTACTTTTCTATTGTAGATGTAATAGGTGTGTTAACCGACAGTCCTGATCCTCGAAATTATTGGAAAGTATTGAAAAATCGGTTGAAGAAGGAGGGAAATGAAACGGTTACAAATTGTAACC
>CEBY01048286.1_pt1 | contig 15221 bp, 14 predicted proteins | sample 554731 | NCBI WGS metagenome assembly CEBY01 (sample SAMEA3182050, study PRJEB8094) | gut metagenome | biome: human; feature: gut; material: Stool; isolation source: human stools | place: Canada | collected 2012-02-22
TTACGTAAATCATTCATCCACCGACCACGGCAGCTCGACATAAGTCGGCTCGTGTCCCATGGCGGGGATTATTTTTTCTATAAGGTCGCGCGTCGAAAAGGCGAGCGTCGAGGTGTTTATGCAGGGGTGGCAGCCGAAGCGCTCGTCTTTCAGCAGGTCACGGTCGATGAGCAGCCGCACCTTACCGGCCTTGTCGTTCATAAGCCCAAGTACGCTGACCGAGCCCGGCGTGATGTCAAGGCAGTCGAGCATCTGCTCCGGGCTTGCGAAGGACAGCCGCGCCGTGCCTATCTGCTTTGAGAGTATCTTCGTCTTGAACGGCTTGTCTCCCGGCATGAGCAGCAGATAGACGTCCGTCATCTGCCGGTTCGTCAGCAGCAGGTTCTTGCATATCTCGGCGCCCAGCAGCTTTTCTATCTCGTGGCACTGCTCGATAGTGTCTGCGTGCTCGTGATCCGCGCGGCAGTATTCCACGCCGAGCCTGTCGAGCAGTTCATAGCAGAGCTCCTCTTTAGGTATGCGCGTGTCGGCCGGGCGGCCTTTGTAAAGTGTCGGGTCAATTTTCATGTGTTTTTCTCCAATGCTTCAATGAGCGTATCCGCAATAAAGTCCATGTCCTCCGGTGTGTAGCGCTGGTCGCAGGGGAGGGCGAGCATGTGCTCCGTCACATACCGGCTCACCTCGCACACTCCGCGCGCCGCCTCAGGCTCCGGCCAGATAACGGGGCAGTATACCCCATGCTGCGCCACTGCGCGCTGGATACCGCCGCGGTTTTCAATATAAACAGGGAAGTACAGTGTGCTCTCCTCCGGGTGCTCTGAAAGGAAGCGCAGCCTTGTACCGTCGAGCGCAGCCAGCCTTTTCTTCAGCCGCGCGACGTTTGCCCTGCGCTTTGCCAGCAGCGCTGGAAAATCGATCTGCCGCAGCAGCGCCTCATATTCTGCCGACATCCCGAACGGCTCGCCGCTCTCGTCCAGAAGACGCTCCGCGCTGTGCAGCTTGTCGAGGAATTCCTTTTTCAGCTCCGGCTCCCATGTTTCGAGGTAGCGCACCTTCATCTGCATCACCTCGCGCCGCGTATCGCCGAAGCGCGCGTCAGCGCCTGCCGCGCAGCTGCCCATTTTGGTTTCGAGCAGCCCGCCCTCTGGCAGTGCCGCCCACTTTCGCAGGCTTGCCAGCACCGCGTCAGGCGTGAATCCTTCCTCCCCGCGCGGGATGATTATATCATGCGTCCTGTCCTCGACGAGTATTATTCCCCGCCCAGACTCGCGCAGCGACAGCAGAAACTCATCCGTGAACGGCCTTATGCCGAAGTACCGCATGTACAGCAGCGCCGCCCCGTCCGTGAGTTTCGCGCACACATCCGCTTCATCTCCGGTGAGATCGGGGTTCATCTTATAAAACTCAACGTCGTATCCGTTCGCGGAAAACGGCAGTATCATCGATTCGCAGCACAGCGCGGGCAGCAGCACCCGGCTCCCGCCGATAATGCGTGCGATTGCCTTCATCGCGTCCCTGCCGCTGCGGTATAGCTGCCAGCCGTCCTGCACGAAGCACTGCGGCACATCGAAAATCAGCGCGTCGTTTGACCGCCAGTCAAACTCGCTGCCGTATTCCATCCAGCTCCGTCCGCTCATCCGATCACGTCCCTTATCACGCGCAGCGCGTTTTTATAGCATATCCTGTCGGCATTGCTGCTGCCGAAGCGTGCCGCAATGGCCTCGACGAGCCGCGGCATACCGGCGTAGCCGCCGAACTCAAGCTCACAGTCTATCCCGTCAAAGTCCGAACCGAGGGCGACAGCCTCGATCCCGGCCTTGCCCGCGATGTATTCCATGTGCCGCAGGATGTCGTCTATCGCCGTGCAGTCCGTCCCCGTGAGGAAGCTCGAATAGAAGTTCACCCCGCACACGCCGCCGTGGTCGCCGAGGATACGCAGCTGCCGGTCGGTGAGGTTGCGGCTGTGCCCGCACAGCGCGCGGGCGCAGGAGTGCGACGCTGCAAACGGCCCCTTTACCGCTTTAGCCACGTCGTCAAATCCGCCCTCAGACAGGTGCGATACGTCGACTATCATCCCAAGCTCGCCCATGCGCTCCACGACCTCGAAGCCGAAGGGCTTGAGCCCGCGCGCGTGAAGCTCCAGATCCGCGGAATTGGGGAAGCCTATGGAGTTTTCATAGTTCCATGTCAGCGCTATCATGCGCACACCGCGGTCATATAGCTGCTGTACGCGCTCCATCTTACCGTCGATGCACACGCCGTCCTCCAGCGTGAGCAGCGCGGATATCCTGCCCGCGTCCATGTTCTCCCGTATGTCCGCCGCGCAGCGCACCGGGCGGATAAGCTCTTTGTGCTTTTCCATTTCCCGGTCAAAGATATCGGCCGCGGTGTTGAAGTACTCCCACGGCCCGGTCGTTATCTTATGCTTGTGCACCTGCTCGTGCGTCGGCGTGTATACCGCAAAGCACTGCACCAACGCTCCGCCGCTCCGCAGCGCGTCAAGATCGATGTGCCCCTGCACATCCTCAAGCCCGCAGCCCTGCTCGTGCAGCTTTATCAGCGTGTCGCAGTGCAGGTCTATAATGTTCATCGTGTTCATAGCGTTCCTTTCAATCCTCGCCGCCTATGATGTCCGGCATATCCCTGCCCGCTTCGATAAGCGGCAGGTACCAGTCCTTGTAGTAATACGGCAGCTTGTCCTCGTCGTCCTCCGGCCACTTGCTGCCCCACGGCCTGAGAAAAATTTCATAGCTGAAGCTGCCGTCTCTGACGGCGTCATATTTCCCGGAAACGGTCATAAGCGTACCGCAGCTGTCCTCACTGAGCGTGATGTCCCAGCTGCCGCTTTTGAGCTTGCGGTCGAGGAAGCTCCCGCCCAGACAGCGTATATCGCCGCCGCGCATGCTCAGCTCCGCCTCGGCAAGGAAGTTATCCCTCGGCAGATCCTCGTCCCAGAGCAGCATGCGCCTGTCCTCTATCTCGGCGCAGCAGTCCCACCAGCAGCCGTCCATCTGTGCCCAGTCTCCGCTCGTGCCGTACATACGCCACCAGCCGTACCAGTCCCCGCTGATATCCGCGGCGGCGCTGGAGAGCCTGTCGTTTTCAACGACCACGGTCTTGACCTTATCCGTGCTGCCTTGCCCGCAGCCTGTCAGCAGCATAAGCGCCAGCACGGCGGCAGCTATTCTGAAACGCACTGAAGCTTTGCGGGGAAGGGGCATGATGCGCACCTCCATAGATCAGCCGAGCTTTACAACGATGTAATCGTCTATCTTCTGCACCGAGCCGTAGTACGGGTATTCGCTCATCGCCGCGACGCGGCTGTCAGTTTCGAGCTTTTCAAGCTCCTCATCATCTGCAAACGGAATATCGAAGCCGAGATAATAGCGGAAGAAGTTTTCACGCGAGTAGACATTTATCAGGTCATGCGTCGGCCCCATCATCAGCCCCGTGTCATGCTCCTCCGGGATATACAGCAGGTTATCCTGATATCCGAGAACAGCAAGCCTGCTGTTTTCGTCGAAGCCCTCGGTGTCCTTTATCTGCGCGCACAGCGAAGTGTAGAACGCACTCGCGTTCTCATACTGCAAATCGAGCTTGAGGTAGACCATGTTCGCGTAGTACACGTTCGCGAGCGCGACGATTGCCAGCAGCAGAGAAACAACGTTTCTGCACGCGCGCCCGGCGCGCCCCGGCAGCCGCTCTATCACAATGATCGCGAGCATATACACTGCCGTGAAGCTGTATATCACCAGCGTGTGGATAGACTCTTTCGACATTATCAGGTACATGCACTCTATCGCGAGCGGCAGCAGCGCGATAAGCACGAGCAGCAGCGCGGCATTCAGCGGTTTACGGTTCCGCCATGCGATGCCGCCCAGTCCAAGGAGAATGAGCGCGCCGAGGATGATGTGGATGTACCGCGACGCTTCCGTCGTTATCAGCGCGAAGTTTCTGAACTCAAATACATAGAGGAACGAGTCGTAGGCTGTGCGCACCCGGCGCAGGAGACTGACGCTCCCGTTCACATTGTCCGTCACATAGCTGTTGAACTCCGTTCCCGTTGCGAGGAACACAAGCTGCGTTATCCCGTAGTATATTGCGATCGAGACTGCCATCAGCGCCAGCGCACGCAGCCCGAACAGAACTATCTGCACAGGCGATGAGTCCTTGTCAAGCACATCCTCTATCATCAGCAGCATATACAGGCACGCCGCAACGGAGATATACGCCTGGTATATCCCAAGCGCTGCGGCCAGCAGCACCACACTCAGCGGGAGCCGCAGCTTCCGAGAGAACCTGTAAACATACACCGACCCGACCGCAAACAGAAAGGCAAGGGCATAGGCGCTGCTCGTGAACATGAAGCAGAACGTGCCCGTCACCGAGGGGAAAGCCAGCATCAGCGTGCCGAGCAGCGCCTGCAGCGGCTTTGATCCTATGCCGAGTATCTGCACGATAAGGCAGACCGATACCGCCAGCAGCACCACGCTTATGATCCCGTATATCCACGGCATCGACCAGTCGGGAAACAGCAGCTTCACGAGCTCCAGCCCCCAGCGGCCGGATGTCACGGTCGCGCCCTTGCCGAAGAGCGACTCTATCTCGTCGTGGTTCAGAAGCTTATTGGTAAAGGCAAAGCCATGCGCCAGAAGCCCTGTGAAAAGCGCTGCGAGAAACGGGGTCTTGTTATTTTTGTACGCTCTGCCGATGCCGAGCCACAGCCGGTCGGTCAGCGCGGTCTTGTTGTCCATAAAAATACCTCCGCCCTCTCAGCGGTTTTCGATCCGATAGAAGAACCAGCCGAAGCCGAAGGCGGCCATCGGTATCATCAGCACAAAGTAGGGCAGGACATACTGGCTCTTCGCCTCGAACAGCAGGTGATAGAGAAGCCCGCCCAGAATTATCAGCGGCAGCAGGCTGCTTTCCATGTCGCGCCTGCGCCACAGCTCAAACAGACTCAGCAGCATCCCGAAGAAAATAAGCTGCTGAAACTGGTTCATCACTCCGTTAAAGAACTGCTCGCCGCGTCCGCAGAACAGCTCGTATAAGCCGCCTTTTTCGCTGTAGCTCAGCTGCACCTGGTTTATCCAGACGCTCTCATAGGTCGGCTCGTTCCACTGCGTGCGCAGCTTCGTGGAGAAGAAACGCAGCGCCTCGCCGGGGTCGGCGGCAAATTCTGCGCAGCGCTCGGAGATCACCTGCTTTGCATGCTCCGCCGTCGCCTCCGCGTCGTTTCCACTGTGGGTGAAGAACTTTACGGTGTTGTCCTCCTTGTACCAGCCGGGGCCCGCGTGCCCCTCGCTGAAGCCCATCGCCATCCATGCGATCATCGGTATGCCGTCGCCGAAGTCCTTGCCGGTGCGCGCCTCATATATGCTTTGCGGCACGCCTTTGAGGCCGAGCACACACGCCGTCGCCAGCGCGAAGCATATGAGCGACTTTACCGAGCGCGTGCGTATCACGTCGAACACCCACACTATCCCCATCGCCAGCGCGAAGATCAGCAGGTTCAGCTTTAGCACCACGGCAAGCGTCATCGCCGCGGCGAACACAAGCGCGTACTTGAGCCTCTTCCTGTTGAGGAATGCGAGGAACATCCATACCGCGACCGTCCCGCAGCTGAAAGCGGGAATATTGCCGTAGAGGAAGGTGCAGCTCAGCACCGCCGGCAGGCAGAAGAACAGCAGCAGCGCCGTGAGCTTCTGTATGCGCATGCTTGAGTAGATATACAGAGATATGCGGATGAGCGCGTGGAAGCACAGCAGCAGCCACAGCAGGTTCACGCCCTGGAGCGCAAGGCAGTAGTAGCCCTCAGGCAGCCCCGGAATGAGCGTACCGGCCACGCGGAAGAATATCTCGGAATACAGCACGTAGCCCAGCTGGAACGGGAAGCGCACAAAGTAGTTTTCCATCGCCGAATAATCGCCGACGGCGGCTCTCTGCGCGGCGTATGTAACATAGAAGGAATCGCTGTACCACGGCGCGCGCAGCTTGACCGAGGCGATGAAGGCCGCGCCGAGTATAAATGTCCAGCACAGCAGCGCGATCTCAAGCCGCCGCAGCTTTATCTCCGTGCCGTGCCGGTAGAAGATATACAGCGCCGCAAGGAAGATGAATACGAATATCAGGTTCAGAAAGATATTGTCCGAATATATCTCGGCATACTCGCCCGACGGATCGGCAATGCTTATATCCGTCGTCTGCAAAAAGGCCGCCCCTGTCAGATATATCATGAAAAGCATTGTCAGAATAAGTATGACAGCCGCACCCAGCTTTTCGATGCGCGGCGTATATCTGTCCAGTCTCGCGTGCTTCACGTCCGGCCTCCCGCTTCTATTTGTAGATTTATAGATAAAACAATTCTATCACATATAGTGCGCCAATTCAATTTTTTTCTCCCCGGTTTACCGGGGAGAAAAACTTAAAACGAAAACACTATCCCTATCACCGCCGAAGCGAGGATAAAGACTATCGGGTGCAGCCCTTTGAGCTTCTTTATATAGCGCGTTGCGACCAGCAGCACCGCCGCAAGTATGAGCGCCTTGAAATTGAACAGATCAAGCAGCGCCCCGGTGCTTGCGTAAAGCTCGGTGTTGAACAGCGCAAGTTTTACCACCAGCACGCCCGCCGCCGCGATAAGTCCGACCGAGCAGGGACGCAGGCCGTAGAACCCGGCGTCGACGTACTGGTTCTCGCGGAAAGCCTTGAGCACCCGCGCGATAAGCAGTATCACGATCACCGACGGCGTCACCAGTCCTACCGTCGCGATGACCGCGCCGGGGATGCCGCCCGTGACGAAGCCTACATAGGTCGACATGTTGACGCCTATCGGCCCCGGAGTGGACTCAGATACCGCAACCATGTCCGCCAGCATGCTGTGTGTGAACCAGCCGGTCTTGTCGGAGATATCATACATGAAGGGGAGCGTAGCCATCCCGCCGCCGACGGCGAAGAGGCCAGTCTTAAAAAACTCCCAGAACAGACGCAGATAAAGGCTCATTTCCCGCGCACCCCCGTTTTCGTGAATACTATGCCCGCCGCCGCGCACAGCACGACGAAGGCCACCGGCGATATGTCAAGGAACACCGAGAGAATGAACACCGCGAGGAACAGCACGAGCGTCGCCTTGTCGACGACTGCTTTTTTCCACAGCTTCACCACGGCGTTGAATATCAGCACGCATACGCATACGCGTATCCCCGCAAACGCGCTCTTCACTGCCGGGACGTCTGCAAAGTTCGTGAGGATTCCGGCGATGGCAGTTATAATGATGAGGGACGGGAAGATGACGCCCATCGTTGCGACTATCCCGCCCAGCACTCCGTATAGCTTGTAGCCGATGAAAGTCGCGGTGTTCACGGCGATGACGCCCGGCGTGCACTGGGCGACGGCGTAGTAGTCCATAAGCTCCTCATTGGTCGTCCAGCCGCGCTTGTCTATAAGCTCACGCTCAAGGATCGGTATCATTGCGTAGCCTCCGCCGAAGGTCATCACTCCGATGCGGGCAAAGGCGATAAAAAGCTCCCAGTATTTTTTCATGTGCACAGTTCCTTCTTGGGCAGCTGCCGCATTGTGCCGTGCTGCCATGATTAATTTCTTGCTTTGCAGCTAAGATTATTTTTTACATTCCAAAATATTTGCCGCCGCTGCCGGTACGCCCGGGCAGCGGCGGCATTCGTTTCTGTTATTTACTTTCCGAGTGCGTTTGCGTAATCGTAATACTTCGCTATGCGCTCCTCGCACTGCGCCATGTCGCTGCCCTTTACGAGCAGGTAGATCTTTATCTTCGGCTCAGTGCCGGAGGGACGGATGATAAAGGTGCAGCCGTCGGCCAACTCAAAGTAGAGGACATTGGAGCCGGAGAACGGGGTAGCGCCGACCTTGCCGAGACCTGCGACATATATGCTGCCGTCGGAATAGTCTCTCATGCGCACGACCTCAACTCCGCCTATCTCCTCAGGCGGGTTGCTGCGCAGCTCGGCCATGAGGTTCTTCATCTTCTCAACGCCGTCCACGCCGGGCATGACGAGGTTGAGCGTCTTTTCCTTGTAATAGCCGTACTTCTCGTACAGCGCCTTGAGCGCATCGAGCAGGGTCATGCCGAGCTTGTGGTAGTGCGCCGCCATCTCAGCGACCATCATAGCCGCCGTGACCGCATCCTTGTCGCGCACGTAGTTGCCCATCATGTAGCCGTAACTCTCTTCAAAGGCAAAGATGTAGTGGTATGTTCCCGCAGCGTCCCAGTGGTTCACAAGCTCTGCCATAAACTTGAAGCCCGTGAAGGTGTCCTCAAAGTGTACGCCGTTCTTCTCACATATGGTCCTTGCCATTGCTGTGGAGACTATGCTTGCCATCGCGCCGGGGTTCTCAGGCATCGTGCCGGTGGCGCGGCGGGCGTTGATGACGTAGTCCAGCAGCAGGCAGCCGAGCTGGTTGCCGGTGATGACGCTGTATTCGCCGTCGGCTCCGCGCACCATCGTGCCTATGCGGTCGGAGTCGGGGTCGGTGCCGATGATGAGGTCGCTGTTCACGCGCTTTGCCAGATCGACCGCGAGATAGAAGCCCTCAGGATTTTCGGGGTTCGGGCTCTCGACTGTCGGGAAGCGTCCGTCGATGACCATCTGCTGCTCAACGGGGTAGAGGTGCTTTATGCCGAGACGGCGCAGCGCTTCGGGAACGAGCTTGTAGCCGCAGCCGTGGAACGGGGTGTATACTATGCGCAGGTCGTCCGCGACTTCTTTGACGACTTCCTTGTCTATCGCCTGAGTCATTACATTTTCGAGGAATATCTCGTCAGTTTCCTGGCCGATTATCTCGATCTTACCCACGGCGACAGCTTCGTCAAAGTCGCAGGTCTTGAAGCCGGTGAAAATGTCTATTGCTTCCATCTGCTTTGCGATGGCTTCGGCCTTGTGGGGCGGCAGCTGTGCGCCGTCAGACCAGTAGACCTTGTAGCCGTTGTATTCCTTGGGGTTGTGGCTTGCCGTGATGTTGAGGCCGGCAGCCGTGCCGTAGTGCAGCACCGCGAAGCTCAGCTCAGGCGTCGGGCGCAGCGCGTCGAAGAAGCGGACGTGTATGCCGTTTGCCGCCATGACGCAGGCAGCTTCCTTGGAAAACTCCACGCCGTTGAGACGGCAGTCATGCGCGATGACGATGCCGCGGCTCTTTGCGTCCTCGCCGTCTGCGAGGATGACGTTTGCGAAGGCCTGAGTCGCATGGCGGATTATGTGGATGTTCATGTTGTGCAGGCCGAGCTTCATCGTGCCGCGCAGGCCTGCCGTGCCGAATTCGAGCGGCGCATAGAAGCGGTTTTCTATCTCCTTCTCATCACCGGCTATGGAATTGAGTTCCTTCCACTCTTCTTCGCTGAGTGCCGGGCTGTCCAGCCAGCGCTGGTATTCTTCCATATAGGACTTTGACATAGCGGAATACTCCCTTCAGGTTTTCATTTGTTTTCCCGATTCCACCGGGGATATTGTTTTATTTTATCCGGCCCTCGGCCGGTGTGTTTACTCTTCGGGTATCTCTGCTTCTCCGCTGAGCAGAGCCTTCGCGTCCTCAAGCAGGCTCTGCGGGACAAACACATCCGTGCCCTGTCCGCTCATGCCGAGCACAAGGCGGCCGAAATCGCCGTCGCCGGGATATATTTTCAGGCAAGGGATGCCGTAGGCTTCGAGCATATTTATCGTCAGCTCGTCGCCCATGTTGAGGTTAATGCAGTTGCAGAGCCATGCAGGCTCTTCGGGCTCGCCGTTTTCATCCTTGGGCCAGCGCTCGTACAGCTCGCCGCGTATGACGCGCCCCCAGTTTTTCGTTTCGTCCATAAATAAATTCTCCACACCAATATTTTCTAAGCGAAGTATATCATTAAAGCGATAACGTTTCAAGCGTCATTCGTCAAAAAGCAGATCGCCGCAGCGCAGCTCGCCTGAGCATTTCGGATAGGACGATACATCCCACCTGTAGCGTCCCCATGCCATCTCGTCATTCATCAGGAAACCGGCCTCGGCACCGTCCTCTATCGCGGACGTGATGTCAACGTGATAGTAGCTCCCGTCTATGCGCACGATGTTCCAGCAGTGTTCCGTCCAGTCCTCCTGACCGTAGACTATGCGGCAGTCGATGTCCAGCTCGCGGCACAGCACGATGTATGCCAGCGCCGCGCCCTCGCTGTCTGCCCGCCCGCCGACGAGCGCGGCATAGGCTGTGTTGTCGCTCCTGTCATCAGAGACGGCGCAGTGCTCCATCAGGTATTCGCACGCCGCGTAGGCAAGCTCAGCTTCGCTCATGCCGGAGGTATCAAGCTCCGCGAAAGCGTCGACGGCCTGCAGCTGCGCTGTGCGCGCGTCAAGCTCCTCGCTTGTCATGCCGTAGTTGATGCTTATCTCATAGAGCCTCTGGGCTCCCGTGCCGCTGTACATGTTGACGCTTGCAAGCGGCTCCTTCGGCACTAGCGCGGGATCCTCCCTGTATACGCGCGTGACCGCGGCGGCCATGTCCTCGGCGCTGTATGAGCTGCGGCTTATGAGCACGACGAGCTTTTTCTCACCCTCGGAGAACGCCTCGCGGATGATGTCGTCAATGCCGGAGGAGAAGGCGAGGTGCCGTATATCTCCAGCCGCTTCGCTCACGTCCGAATAGCTTATGTAGACGCTCGCCTCGTTTATCGTGACTATCTTGTTTATCTCATACGCCATGTTCTCTACGCAGTATGCGCACAGCGCGTCCTGCGTGCGCACCTGCCAGCAGGCGCTCGCCATGTCCGCCGTGGTGTCCCCGTCGTAGGCTGCGTCAAAGACTATCGTCCCCTCGGTCTTGCCGGCGTAGGCCATCTTGAGCAGCGCCTGCTTGAGCGCGGAGAAGTTCTTCACCGTGACCTTTCCGTCGGTGCTGCTCTCCTCCTGAACAGAGGGAGTGTAGTCCTTGACAGAGACATATTCATTGTTCAGCAGCCCGCAGCCGCACAGCAGACCCATTGCCAGCAGCAGCGCCGCCAGCGCGCCAAGGCGCTTCATCATTTTCATTTCACCTCGGATATGCTTTCAAAGCCGTTGCCGAACACATTCTTCGCGTCCGTCACGACGAAAAAGGCGTGCTCGTCTATGCCCTTCACAAGGCGCTTGAGCTCGGCTATCTGCGGGCGCTTTATGACGCACATGATAACGTCGTGCCGCTCGCCGGAGTAAGCTCCCGTCGCGTTGAGGAGCGTCACGCCGCGGTGCAGGTGACCGGAGATTATCTCATGGCTTATCTCGTCGTTCTTCGTGCTGATTATATAGCACACGCTCGAGTTGTCTATGCCGTAGAGCACAAGGTCGATGACCCGCCCGGTGACGAACATGCAGATAATGGAGTACATCGCGCTCTCGTATTTGTTGAGTATCAGCGCGTAGGCCACGATTATCACCGCGTCAAGGATCAGTATCAGCGTCCCGAAGTTAATGTACGCGAAGCGCTGCCGCATGAACTTTGCCACGATGTCGACCCCGCCGGTCGTCGCGCCGACGAAGTAGATTATCCCAAGCCCCGCGCCCTTTATCGTGCCGCCGATTATCGCACCAAGCATCGGGTCGGTCGTCGCCACTATCCCGAAGAGCGCGAACAGATCGACGAAGGCGGAGCTCAGCACCATGCCTATGAACGAGCTGAACATGAAGCCCGCGCCGAAGTGCCGCCACGCTATCGCGAAGAGCGGGACGTTGAGGATTATTGTCATCGTACCGACGGGTAGCTTCGTAAGCTCGTTTATTATCATCGATATGCCGATGATCCCGCCGGAGGTTATCGAGTTCGGGTACATGAAGAACTGGAAGCCGACGGCGTATACCGCCGAGCCGAGAATTATCATGAGGAATTTCAGGGCAAGACCGAGAGTACCCTTCGGGGCCTTGTTCAGACTCATACGCTTCTCCTTTTTATCTTTATTCGTCCATGAGCGACAGCTGCTTTTCCGCTCTGTCCTCGCCCTTTATGAGCGCGCCCGCCGCCGGGATGCTGCGTACCCTGTATCGCGCGGTGTTCTGGATATCGCTGTCCTTGAGCGGCATCGCTTTTTCGAGTACGCGCTTGGCTTTCAGGCTCATCACCGCCACACCCTGCGTGCTGCGGCTTGTCTTCGGCTGGAGCTGCGCGGTGTTGAATATCATTGCCCGCCCGTCGCTTGAGTAGCAGGCAACGTCGAACTCCTCGCCGATCAGCATCACGGCTTTCACCGGACTCTTGTCCGAGCATGCGCCGACGAGCTTGCGCCGGTTCGTCTTCGTCTCGTAGGCCGACAGCTCAATGCGCGCCGCCTTGCCGTTTTCAAACATCAGCAGCAGGTGCTTCTTATAGTCGCCGGGGTCTATCATCGCGATGACGCTCTCGCCCTCGTCCATCTTGAGCCGCGTCGGCAGATATATGCCGAGCACGGACGCCTTGCCGTCCTCGAAGTCGGACACGCGCGCCTTGTACATCTGCTGCTTATCGGTGAGAAACAGCAGCTCCGCGCGGTTCGTGGACTCGAAGCTCACAGCCAGCCCGTCGCCGTCCTTGTACTTCTGCTCGCCGCTCATACGCAGCGACTGCGCGGTTATCTTTTTGAAGTAGCCCTCGCGCGAGAGGAACAGCGTCACGGCGTAGTCCTCGACCTGCTCGTCCTCGTCCGGCTCCTCGATCTCTGATGCGTAGACGATGCCGGTCTTGCGCGGCGTGCCGTACTTCTTGGATATCGCCTTGAGCTCGTCGATGATGATCGCCTTGAGCTTGCGGCGGTTGTTGACTATCGATTCCAGCTCCTCAATGTCGCGCTCCAGCTCCTCCGTCTCGGAGGTGCGCTTGAGGATGTATTCGCGGTTTATGTTGCGCAGCTTGATCTCCGCGACGAATTCCGCCTGCGTCTGGTCTATCCCGAAGCCCATCATCAGGTTCGGCACGACCTCGCTCTCAAGCTCGGTGTTACGGATGATGTCTATCGCGCGGTCGATGTCGAGCAGTATCCGCTCAAGACCCTTGAGCAGGTGCAGCTTTTCCTTCTTCTTGTTCAGGTCGAAGAACACGCGGCGGCGGATACACTCGATGCGCCACGCTGTCCACTCCTCAAGTATTTCGCCCACGCCCATCACGCGGGGATTGCCCGCGACGAGGATGTTGAAGTTGCATGGGAACGCGTCCTGGAGCGTCGTCATGCGGAAGAGCTTCTGCATGAGCTTATCGGGGTCTGCTCCGCGTTTGAGGTCTATCGCCAGACGCAGACCGCTCAGGTCGGTCTCGTCGCGCATATCGTTTATCTCGCGTATCTTCCCCGTCTTTATAAGCTCTGCGACCTTATCGATTATCGCTTCCGAGGTCGTGGTATACGGAATTTCGTATATCTCTATTATATTCTCTTTCTGGATATAGCGCCAGCGCGCCCGCACCTTGAAGCTGCCGCGCCCCGTGCGGTAGATGTTCTCCATCTGCGCGCGGTCGTAGATGATCTCGCCCCCGGTGGGGAAGTCCGGTGCCGGCATGGTCGATAGCAGGTCATGCTCCGGGTCGCGCAGCCACGCGACTGTCGTGTCGCAGACCTCGGCGAGGTTAAAGCCGCATATCTGGCTTGCCATGCCGACCGCGATGCCCATGTTCGCCGACACCAGCACGTTCGGAAACGCCGTCGGCAGGAGCGACGGCTCCTTCATGCTCCCGTCGTAATTGTCTACGAGGTCGACCGTGTCCTTGTCAATGTCGCGGAAGAGCTCTGCGCATATCGCGGAGAGCTTTGCCTCGGTGTAACGCGACGCCGCGTAGGACATGTCGCGCGAGAAGACCTTGCCGAAGTTGCCCTTGGAGTCGACAAACGGCGTCAGCAGCGCCTGATAGCCCGCCGAAAGGCGCACCATCGTCTCATATATCGCCGCGTCGCCGTGGGGGTTCAGGCGCATCGTCTGACCGACGATGTTCGCGCTCTTAGTGCGTGCGCCCGTCAGCAGCCCCATCTTGAACATCGTGTACAGCAGCTTTCTGTGCGAGGGCTTGAAGCCGTCTATCTCCGGTATCGCTCGCGAGACTATTACCGACATCGCGTATGGCATATAGTTCGTCTCAAGCGTTTCGGTTATCGGCTGCTCCAATACCTCGGCGCGCAGACCGACGACGTTTGGATTGTTATAGCTTTTCTTTTCCTGTGGTGTTTTCTTTGCCATTGCTTTACGCCCTTATCTCCGGCATTGAGCGCCGGATATCAATACTTTGCCGCCTTGCTCTTCTTGACCTTCTGGCCGGTGGTGAGGCTGCGCTTGCAGCGCGGGCAGGTCTTTGCCGCGAGCAGGCCGAAGAAGATGACCTTGTTGCAGCTGGGGCAGCGGCAGAACTTGAAGATGACGTATATCGCGTAGACGAATACGAGCGTCGACGCGACGACGAAGATGAGCTGCAATGTGGGATTGCTCTGCGTGAGCAGACCGAGCACGCACGCGATGGCCGCCGCTATGACGAGCTTCTTTACAAGGTCTCTGCCGTAGGTGAAGTTGTTTGTGAAAGTCGAGTAGTTTCTCATTCTCTATGTCTCCCCATGATTTATGATATGTCCGCCAGATCCAGATACAGATGTCCGAACTCGGCGATGTGATTTTTCCTGCCCTCAAGGTTGTCGCCCAGCAGCAGATCGAAGGTCTGCGCCATGCGCTCTATATCCTCCGGCATTACCTTTATGAGCCGGCGCGTCTCCGGGTTCATCGTGGTCATCCACATCATGTCCGGGTCGTTCTCGCCGAGACCCTTGCTGCGGCTGATGCTCGCCTTCGCTCCCTTGAGCGAGTCGATGATCTCCGCCTTCTCGCGCTCGGAGTACGCAAAATAGGTCTTGCCCTTGGATTCTATCTCGTACAGCGGTGACTCCGCGATATACACATACCCCATGTTTATGAGCGTCGGCACGAGCCGGTAGAGCATCGTGAGTATGAGCGTGCGTATCTGGAAGCCGTCGACGTCCGCATCGGTGCAGATGATGACCTTGTTCCAGCGCAGGTTATTGAGGTCGAAGCTTGAGAGGTCTTTCACGTGCTTGTCCTTGACCTCGACCCCGCAGCCGAGCACCTTCATCAGGTCGGTGATTACGTCGCTCTTGAATATCCTGACGTAGTCCGCTTTCAGGCAGTTGAGTATCTTGCCGCGCACCGGCATGATCCCCTGAAATTCCGCGTCGCGCGAGAGCTTGCACGCGCCGAGTGCGGAGTCGCCCTCCACGATGTATATCTCGC